>SDBT01000036.1_pt1 | contig 148696 bp, 126 predicted proteins | sample 2277101 | NCBI WGS metagenome assembly SDBT01 (sample SAMN10404973, study PRJNA504765) | marine sediment metagenome | isolation source: marine sediment core GS10_PC15, 103 cmbsf | place: Arctic Ocean: Southern Knipovich Ridge | collected 2010
TCCGCGGTCTCCGCGCCTTCTCCAGGGTGGTAAGCGGAGGCTCGGTAAAAGGATTGCGAAGGCTCTCGAACGTGACGAGGGCAGCAACCCGTCCCATCTTCAGTGCCTTCGATTCCGGATTCGATCGCTTCTCACGCTTCTATCACGAAGTGCTGGAACTCTCACTCGACAACCGTGGCAAAGTAGTGATGATAGCTATGGTGTTGGTCGGACTGGCGATCTGGGTCGGCTTCGGTCTCGACAAACGACTCATTCCCGAGGTCGATCAGGGTGAATTCAGCATCGACATGGTCCTGCCTCCCGGTACCAACCTCGAGACGACTGCCTCGGTCGCAGGTCAGATGGAGGGGTGGCTTCTCGAGATGCCCGAAGTGGAACACGTTTTCTTGAATGCCGGTCTGGTAAGGAGCGAGAGCGCACTCGGCAGCCAGGATTCAGACATCAACACTGCCTCGATCAGAGTCCGTCTTCACCGCCATATCTCCCGCTCCACGAACGATGTCATATCGGAACTACGGGAACGTGGCAGGGAGCTCTACGGAGCCGAACTGACTTTCAATGCAGGCGAGACGACATTCAGCGAGATACTCGGCACGAGCCAGGCCGATCTCGCCGTGAAGGTGCGAGGATTGAGACTCGACACCCTCCAGACACTCGCGTCACGAGTCGAGGAGCGGCTGGTGGGGGTTGAGGGATTGCGGGATGTACACATCGACTTCGCGGTCGGTAAACCGGAGATCCGGCTGACGGTTGATCACCGGAGAATCGAACAATACGGCCTCTCTGTAATTGATGTGGTCAATCTGGTGAGATCCACCATCCGTGGAGAGGTCGCGACGGAATTCCAGGACTTCGACAGGAAGGTCGATATCCTTGTCAGGGAAGATGCGAGTACGGAGAAGACCCTGCGGGAGATCCTGGATCTGGGCATCCCCATCAGTGGAGGGGGTACCGAGTTCCGGGTACCGCTGCGGGAGCTCGTGGACTGGACCTATACGACCGGACCGAATGAAGTCAGGCGTGAATCTCAGAACCGCCAGATAACCGCCTATGCCAGCGTGGAGGGGCGCCGACTCGATGACGCGATCGCCGAGGTGGAGGCGCTCATGTTCGACATGCCGATGCCGGAAGGGTATGAAGTGGTCGTCGGCGGTGTGAACGAGGAGATGCGGAGATCATTCAGGAGTCTCTTTTTCGCCCTCCTGATGGCCGTGTTGCTGGTGTACATGATTCTGGCAGCCCAGTTCGAGAGTCCACTCCACCCCTTTACCATCATGGCGACCGTCCCTCTGGCGGCAATCGGAGTGGTGTTCGGACTCAAGGTCTTCGGTTCCGGGATCAATATCATGAGTCTCGTCGGCATGGTCGTTCTCACCGGGATCGTCGTGAACGACGGGATCATCAAAGTCGACTTCATCAACCAGCTGCGCGCCAAGGACCGACCCCTGCGCCAGGCAATAGTAGAAGCGGGACACTACCGTCTTCGTCCGGTCCTCATGACCACGGTGACCACGATCCTCGGGCTCACGCCCATGGCCATAGGGTTCGGAGCGGGGGCTGAACTGAGGAAGCCGCTGGCCATCGCGGTGATCGGCGGGGAATTTTCGGCAACGGCACTGACCCTGATTGTGATACCTGTGGTCTATTCCCTGATCGAGAGCATGAAGGGGAATCGACTCGGAGACCGTTCCGAATCATACGATCCATTTGCCGCAGAACCTCAACGTGAGGTGCTGCTGTGAAATCCTCAGTCCTTACCGATACGTGCCTGAAGCGTCCGGTTACCACCTCGATGATATTCCTTGCGTTGATAGTTATTGGAGTCGGGAGCCTGCTGCGGATTCCGCTTGAGACCTATCCGAGCCTGAACATCCCGAAGATGAATATCACCGCAACCTGGCCCGATACCAGTCCTGAGGCGATCGAGGCCTTCGTGACCTCGCCGCTTGAGGCAGAGGCGAGTACCCTGCGCGGCATCGAGAAGGTAACGAGCACGTCCGATAGGGGTTACAGCAGGATATCCCTCGAGTTCGCGCCTGATACCGACATGGACTTCACGCGGCTCGAACTGAACGAGAAGATCTCACGGCTGCGAGCAGATATGCCCAGCCAGGTCAGAGTTAATGTTTCCCAGTATGTTCCCCCCGCTGTCCAGCGCCAGACTGATTTCCTGCTTAGATATACATTGGCCGGGGTGTTCAACGTCAACGAGCTCCAGCGACTCGGTGAAGAACTCATCGAGCGACCTCTGATGACCGTGCCGGGTATCGCCGACGTGATGGTCGCGGGAGGAGAACTGAGACAGCTGAGCGTGGTGTTGGACGATAACAAGGTCGAATCACTGGGCATCAACACGCAACAGGTGCGCTCTCAACTTCAGCAGATCCGGAACATCGTGACCACCGTCGGAACGGTGTATGAGGGGACCGATCAGTTCAATCTGGTGGTCCGTGACAACTTCGATGATCTCGACACTCTGCGGGAAGTGATCGTTGCCCGACGGGGCGATCGTTACATCAGGCTGGGCGAGATTGCGCGAATCGTGGATGGTTACGCGAAACCACGGGGGTATCAGCGCCTGAATGGCCGTTCCCGTGTGTCGATCACCGTGAATACGGTTGCGGGCAGTAACATCATCGATGTGGCGGAACGGGCGAAGCTGATGATCGAGGAGATCCGTGACTCGCTGCCGCCCGGAATAGAGCTGATCGAAGAACAGGACCAGAGCGAGACGATCAGAAACGAACTGGAGGGTCTCGAGTTCCGGAGTATTATCATCGTTTTCCTCATCTTCGCAGTGTTGCTGATCTTCCTGCGCGGGATCGCCAATCCGCTCATCATCCTCTCAAGTATCGCAACGAGCGTCCTGCTGACGATCACGATCTTCTACTTCACCGGAGCGTCCATCAACATGATGACGCTGGCCGGGCTCGCGCTGGGACTCGGCATGATGGTCGACAACTCGATCGTAGTGCTCGACAACATCCACCGGCACCGGGAACGAGGGAGCGGCAGACTCAGGGCCTCGAGTCTCGGGACCGCCCAGATGATGCTGCCGATCCTGGCCGGCACCGCCACTACGATCATCGTCTTCCTCCCATTCCTCTACCTGCAGGGGGAACTCAGAGTTGTATATGTCCCCTTCGCGATGGCGGTGGTAGTGAGTCTGGCCTGCTCCCTGCTCGTCTCCTTTACCCTGATCCCCAGCCTGGCAGCGCGTGCTCTCGGCAGGATCAACGGCGGGGGCAAGGCCGGCGAACCCGTGCCGGCAGATGAAGACCCGTGGGCGCTCGGGGAACTCGAGAAGGAGGCGGCAACGGCAAAGGTTGAAGATACGGACGGTGCCGAACACACCCTGGGGCTGGGTGACAACCTCTACCAGCGAGTATTGCGGAGCATGCTCAAGCACCGGATCCTGGTGCTGATCACCGTGGTGCTCGCGTTCGCCGGTTCGGTCCATGTCTTCAACAGGTACGTCACGAAAGGACGTATCTGGAGCTTCACGGGAAATCGGACCGAGTATCTCACGATCGGCATCTCGGCACCGACCGGTTCCGACCTCGAGGTGATGGAGACCCTGGTCAACCAGTTCGAGTCGAAACTGATACCCCTTTACGAAGCGGGCCAGGTCAAGGACTTCGTCACCAGTATCAATGCCGAACGCTCCAGTATCCGGATCACTTTCCCGGAAGAGGTTGAACGGCAGGGATTCCCCTATCTGGTCAAGGACCAGCTGTCGGTTTTTGCCAGCCTCATGGGAGGGGTCCGGATCAACATCAGCGGATTCGGTGACTACTTCGCGACCGGCGGCTTCGGCGGCACGAGCTACAGCTCACGCATCTCACTGCTTGGCTACAACTACCTGAAGGTCAAGGAGATCGCCGAGGATCTCGGTGCGCGGCTTATGAAGAACCCGCGGATCCGGGATGTCGAGACGAATTATGGGGGTTTCAGCAGCAGTAATGAGAAACAGATCGTGATCCGGTTCAGTCGGGATGCCCTCGCCGAATACGATCTCACGGCCGCACGGATGGTCGATTTCGTCAACCAGTATGTAAAGAGTTCCTCCTCGGGCACGGTCACCTATGGGGGAGATGATGTCCGGTTCCTCGTGAAAATCCAGGGCTTCGACCAGCGGGATGTCATCGAACTCGAGAACGCCATGGTAACCTCATTTTCCCAGCGAAAGGTGCGGATGAGGGATGTCAGTACGATCTCGGTCGAATCAGTCATGACCAGGATCGAACGGAAGGACCAGCAGTATACTCGGACCGTTGCATACGAGTTCCGCGGCCCATACCGGATGGGGGAACGGGTACGCGATGAGATCATGGATACCATGATCCTGCCCAACGGCTATGAGTTCGATGAGAGTACGCGTATCTGGCAGAGCGAGGAGGATAGAAAACAGCTCGAACTGGTGCTGGCATTCGCGGTCCTGCTCGTCTATATCCTGACCTCCTCGCTCTATGAGTCATTCTTCCACCCCTTCACGATAATCCTGACCGTACCTCTGGCCATGATGGGGGTCTTCCTCGGCTACTGGTTCTTCGACAAGGGCTTCGATCAGTCCGCCTACGTCGGGGTTGTGCTGATGGGTGGTATCGTGGTTAACAACTCGATCATCCTCGTGGACCATATCAATCATCTTCGCTCTTTCCTGCCACGGCGCGAAGCGGTGGTGCGCGCCGCGCGGGAACGGGCCCGACCGATTATCATGACCACCTTCACCACGGTGATAGGTCTGATGCCGCTTCTCGTCGGTGCCCATGAAGGGCAGGACATGTGGTACACGCTGGCGTTCACGATCTGCGTCGCCTTGCCGGTCGCGACGTTCTTTACGCTGACGATCATCCCGATCGTCTATGAGTTGATAGACAGTCTCCAGAACCGCTTCCGGCGGGGGATGGGTGCTCTGGCCATCTCGATGCAGGAGGGAGAGCCACACCTGGAGAACGATCCACACCTGTAGAAGACCATTACATATCTGGGGATGGTGCGCGCGTATCCCCCCGTTGCCACAAGGAGGTCAGGGCCTATGCTGCGAGCATCACGGCCGTATCTATGCCTCCTCTTTCTGATGGTTGTGGGCTGCATGAGGACGGGTGAAAGAGGAACCGGCACATCCCGGGAACCACTCCACGACATTATCACCCTTGAACTCACTTTTGGTGCCGAGAACGTATCAGAAGACTTCATGCTGGTCCGACCATCGTACCAGGGCATCGCCCTCGATCTGGCGGGAGACGTCCTTGTAGTGGATGAGGACTTCATCAAGGTTTTCGACAGTGCCGGCAACGAACAAAAACTGCTCGGCGGTCCGGGTGAGGGACCGGGTGAATTCTCCCGGGTGCGTGACATCTGGATGAGTCCGGAAGGGTACTACACCGTGTTCGGAGGCCAGTTCGGTTTCACCGCGAACTACTTCCAACCCGACCACTCCTATATCGAGCGGGTCAACTACATGTCAACCCGCCCCTTCATGGGGATTATGGACGCGAACGATCTCATCCCGGAGAGGCCTGAATTCATTTTCTGTCTGGGTGAAGCGGAGCGGATCTACTCGATCGGCGGCAGGGACAAGGATCGAAATAACCGACAGCGGAAAGAGATCTACCTCTTCTACGAGACCGCGGATACCCTGCGCGTGATCGCCCATCACCCCCAATCCAACTATGTCTCGGGCCCCCCGAGGACGGGCGCCTATGGCTGGGACAATCTGGGAAAACTGCTCTTCGCGCCGCTACCGGGGCAGCGTATTGTCTACCTGCACAGCTGGCATGACAGTGAGCGGACACCCGATATCTGTACCTACAGATTGCGGATTCTTGATCTCAGGACCATGGAAGAATCGCATATCGTTCAGGAGTATGAGCAGGAGGAGATCGTCTGGGAGCCGCCGGAATACGACGAGGAGTTCAAGGAGCGGAATCCTGACCAGTGGGAGCGTACCCAACAGCTCAATAAGGTTGCAGAAGAATTCCTGGCAGAACGTCAGTATAAAGCCTCACTCATCCGTCTTCACACCGATGGCCGGTACATATTCGCGTTCACCAACACCGAAAATGATAGCGGCCATGTGAAAGTGGACGTCTTCGATGGCGACCGGATCGAGTATCTCTGTTCAGCGTGGTTCCCGTTCTCGGGCGGTCTCTTCATCAGGGACGGCTACCTGTATCGGGTGAACTCCTTTTACGCCGAGGAGACCTACCCGGTGATCGAAAAGCACCGGATCGATTCAAGGGTATACGGGTCGAGGCGATAACACGCGGATGACATTCAGGACAGATGTATGTTCTGGATTATTGTCCGTTCCGTGTGATATTGTATCAGAAGAGGGGCAGAACCGATCCATCAGAGGAGGAACACTCTCATGATGCAGATCGAAGGCTGCGCCCGTAACCGGTACCGCATTCCTTTCCTTTCTAGTGCAGCTCTCATCACCCTCATCCTGATCGTACCGACCGGGGTGCTGGCACAGTCGATGCTCTCCCCGATGGGGGCCGGAATATCCCTGCACAATACCGCTTTCCGGCTCATGGAGATCATACGATCCCGCAGCAATGCATCTGATCAGGATCGGCCCTCACCGCCTGCGAGACCCGCGCGGCAGGTGTGGGAAATGGACGCCGAACTCCCGGTGAACACCGTGATGGAGATCCTGCGTCTGCAGTCACACGCCGAAGTGATAACGAACGATTACGAGGCTCTGCTTTCCGCGAATCGGAAACGGGGCATCGAACAGGTCCTTATCAGAGGAGGTCGGGCTGCTGAAACAGCGTTCATGATCGACGGCATGCAGGTCACGAACCTGACCTTCGGGGGGATGGCGGCCGTGATCGATCCCTTCAGCCTTTCCGACATGGTCATCATGGAAGGGGGGATGAGCGCTGAATTCGGCAACGCCCTGAGCGGGGTCGTCAACCTCATTACCCGGCAGGGAGGCCGGCGGATGGAGGGAAGTGTGGAAGTTGCTTCCTCTGAACTGACCGGACGCCCACAGGATGATCACCGCGATCTCACCCGGGCTCAGGGGTTTCTGGGTGGTCCGATCATCGGGTCGAACCGGCTCACCTTCTTCCTGTCGGGATCGGCCGCCACCCGGCGTGATTACCTGGTGAAGAAGGACGATATCGTTTTCGACACCACGCCCGAATTATCTCCCGATACACCGGGCATCACCTACGATTCCGCGGACCCCTACAGCCAGACAGGGCCGGATGGTCGGCCCATCTGGGGAGGGGACCTCCTCTCCGGCTGGATAGGCTACGGATTCCACAATGACTGGACCGGGATGCTGAACACCGCCTGGAAGATCTCACCGAGCATGAAATTCGCGGTTTCAGCGCTGAGGAGCGACTCTCGAAGGGCACCATTCGATCCCCTGTTCCGGTACTCCCAGCAGTGGGGCATCCCGAAGGAATACCAGGACGCCTGGACGTTCGGCGTTCCGGTAGAGAACGGTGATATCAACAACGAAAGCGACCTCATCGACGGGACCGGGTTCGTCGATTTCAGAAACGAGACGAACATCGTGGAGGTGGATAACCGGCGGTTCTCGATCGTCTGGACGCATCAGCTGAGCCAGAGAGCGTTCTACTCGCTACGAGCGGCATATCATGAATACCGGCGGACGATGAGGGTTGAGCGGTGGGTCAACGAGGCCGGATACCACGCTGCCAGATGGTTCTATCACGATCGGTTGGCGGCCGGGCAGGATCCGCTCTGGCAGCCGGGGGATGAGATGACTCTGGTTACGCTGCAGCCGATTCCCTATTACGGTGGGTCGGAGCAGAATCAGCGATACGGGTACGCGCCCTTCCAGCAGTATGACATGCTCATCATCGGATCGGACCGCTACTACGAGAACCAGTTCGACATATCGCGCACGGTCAAAGGCGCCATAACCAGCCAGCTCACCACCCACCATCAGGTCAAGGCGGGTTTCGAATACAACCGGCTCTCGCTGGAACTGCTCGACCATCAGCTCCCCTACAAGGACGAAATGCGGTACCACTTCCGGAAAAGCCCATGGGAGCTTGGTTTCTTCCTGCAGGACAAGCTGGAATTCGATCAGCTGATCGTGAACGCGGGCGTACGCTACGACGCCTGGTTCATTCCCGATACACCGTACTGGTGGGCACCGCCCGGGACAATCCCTACACCGATTATTGAAGGAACCGATGAGATCACCAGTTTGGATCCGTTCGATCGTGAAGCGCATCCGATAAAGACTGATAACATAAGGACTGCGATATCACCCCGGATCGGCGTGTCACACCCGATGAGTCCTCAGGCAGTGGTCTATGGCAACTATGGGCTTTTCTACCAGCAGCCGACCTACGGCGCCTTCTGGATCGGGCATGACGGCTATCGGATCGATAAGGAGGGAGTAGCCGGGAATCCGACTCTTGACCCTGCAAAGTCAAGTCAATACGAGCTCGGTTTCAAGCAGGTGTTGACCGAGTTTCTGGCTTTCGAGCTTGCTTTGTGGGGGAAGCGATCCAGTCAGCTTGCCGGTAGCATTCATGTTCCGGAGAATCGCCGGTATTATGCAACACTGATCGATTATTCAGTTGTTATCAATAACGGCTATCTGAACGCCAGCGGGCTCGACTGCACTATCTCGAAACGCTACAGCAACTACTTCAGCGCGCGGGTGCACTATTCGTTCACCAGAACGGAGACCAACTGGGATTACCTGCTGGAAGGATATCATGATCAGTACCCGGTCGGTTCGATCATCCCGCGGCGGGTATCACGGTGGGATCGACCGCACCGGCTCCGTGCCGCAGTGAACCTGATGGTTCCGGCCGGTGTCGGCCCGGAGATTCTGGGCATCAGACCCCTGGAACGCCTGAGCGTAGGCATCACCTGGCGGGCGTCAAGCGGCTGGCCGTATACACCGGTTCATGATGGAGAGCAGGCGGCGCAGTTTTCCGGCCGCATGCCGTGGACGAGCCAGTGTGACCTGAAGATCTACCGGGACTTTGTGTCATTCGGCCAGCTCTGGAGCCTGTTCGCAGATGTCCGCAACCTGTTCAACCGCAGGAGTGTCTACTCGGTATTCGCCGCGACCGGTCAGGCGGACGATCCGGGGCAGGGAGCCACGACCTGGAGTGACCATTACGATCGCTCCTGGTATTACGGTCCCCCCCGGACAGTCAATCTGGGGATACGGGTTTTTTATTAAACGAATCGAGCGGAGGTTGCAGAACCGCTGACGATTACCGGACAGAACTATTTCCGTCCGGTATTTCGCAGATCCTTCCTGTACTTCGGCCAGATTCCGTCAGCAAGCTCCTGCGAGGTAACTTCAAGGGCATAGATTGCTGGCTCGTTCGAAACCGCATAGAGTATACCGTTGCTCAAGGACGATGACACAAGGGATTGTTTTCTCATGCTCCAGAGCAGTAAACCGTCCGAACTGACCGCATCCAATCCGGAATAGATCGTCCCATCAGATGCTATCAGGGGGATTGCAGTTGACCAGATCCCTGTATCACAACTCCAGGATCCATAGGCAATGACATTTCCACCGGACCTGAGATATATCGTACCGTCGGGGCCGATTGAAGGGCCGGAATTGGCATTAACATAACTACTTGAGTACCCGGATCCATCAGCAGAGACATGGATGAGTGAATTTGACTGCTGTATAACGATAGAGCCAGCTGTATCGAGTGCAAGATACCTGGGCATTCCCCCGGTGGAGAGAGTCCATTGCTCAGTACTATCCGGATTTACGGCATGCAGTGTTCCTCCGAGGGTCCCGATATAGATTGTGCCGTCTGCAGCAATAACTGGATCAGGAGAAGTGGGCATACCTGTATCGTAAGTCCATCTGATTGTTCCACTTGGGTTCATAGCATAAAGTATATAGTCATCACAACCGGCATAGATGGTGCCATCATCTGCGATAGCCGGAGTGGTGCGGAACCAACTACCACCGCTAAAGTCCCACAACAAGGAGCCATCCGCTTTGTAGGCATATACCCTGCCGTCATCAGAACCGAAATACACCGTGCCGTCATCGCCGATTGAAGGGGCATTGAGAACCTGGGCGCCTGCCGGGAGGTGCCTGATTATCGAACCATTTCCGTCAATACCGACAACTTCTCCGCTGGCTAGACCCAGATAAACCGTGCCATCAGGTGCTATTGCTGGGGCTGTACCCCTGCCACTCAGTGGAAGGCGCCAGAGAATACGAGGGGTAACACTCAACTGGATACGGTGAGTCTCACTGAGTCCTGCCGTATCCCGTACCTCAACGGCTGGTTCATACAAACCTGGATCGGCGTACACGTGATTGATGTTCTTCGTAGTACTCCAGGCAGTGTCCCATGTCCCATCACCCTGCAGGTCCCAACGTACTTCGAGTGAGCCGGCATTATCCTCCGGGTCGGTGCTTCCCGAGGCGTCAAATGTGAAGGTGGTCGTGATGTCACCTTCACCAGGTATCACCGACAGGGCGGCGATGGGGGGTGAGTTGGAGATCACGATATCGCTACTCGTCTGCGCAGTCAGGCCGAACGGGTCGCGGACTTCAAAGTCGACGGTGTAGGTGCCAGCCGAACCGAAAACGTGGGTGGCTGTTTTCACAGCCGTCCAATCCACATCCCAGATTCCGTCATCCTCCCAGTCCCATCTCACCTGGAGTATCGCAGGCGCGGAATCGGGATCGGTACACGCCGAAGCGTCGAAGGTGAACTCGGTGTATCCATCTCCGGTGAGTGGGCTATGGGTAAACGTTGCCGCCGGCGGGGAGTTCGTTGCCTCCACCTGTCTGGAGATTGATCCGATAAATCCCTCCGAGTCCCGGACCTGCAGGGATACAGTGTATGTGTCCGGTTCGGTGAACTGGTACGTTGTGATCTTTATCGTGGACCAATCCGTATCGAGTATCCCGTCACTCTCCCAATCCCAGGAAACCTGAAGGGTACCGTCATCATCCTGCTGGTCGGTTGAGGCTGTAGCATCGAAAGTGAATAGTTGGGAGTAGGAGGCGCTTTCAGGTGAGACGGTGAACGTTGCGTCGGGCGCGCTATTGGGAGGATTGATTATCACGGTCGCCGAAGTGGTATCAGTAACTGCGTCCTGGTTCTTGATTTCAAGGATGACTGTGTAGGTACCAACCTCGCTGAAGGAGTGCTGCTGGACACTTTCATCAGACCAGTCCAGATCCCATGTGGAGTCAGCTTCCCAATCCCATCGGTATTGAAGACCGGTTGATCCAGCATCGAAATTGGTTGATCCTGAAGCGTCAAAGGTGAAGATGGTATCAACAGTGCCAGTCGCGGGTGATAAGCTCAAACGAGCTGTACACAACCTGCCAACAGGTACGGTAACTGTCATGGCCGAGGTCTTTCCCCAGGAATCACGCACTTCCATCGTGACGGAGTAGTCGCTCTTTTTGGAGAACCGGTGGTTGCGTGTTTTTTTGGCGCCCCAGATAGTGTCCCAGATTCCGTCATTCTCCCAATCCCAGCGGACCTGCAGGAATCTCACTTCATCATCAGGATCAGTACATGTGCCCGCATTGAATTCGAACAGGGTTTCGGTAGTTCCGCTGGGAGGGGTGACGTTGAAGTTGGCGACGGGCGGTTTGTTCTCCGGTTCTGTTGAACAACCGCCCGTGATGGCCAGGAGTACTGTCAGGATGCCGAACAGGGTGCGGGCGACCCGGGATGATCGATGCTGAGAGAGCGGGCTCACGAACCACCCTCCCTGGTAACCTCCCAGGAGACGGTTACCATTCCGTCGATGAATATCATTCTGAGTTCACCACTGCCGGTCCCAGTGGCTGCATCAAGGCTGCCTAGTACTGTGCCTTCACCATATATTCCTTCCACTCCCGATACATATACATCGAAAAGCCATCGGCCTGTTCCGACCAGGGAGCCATCTGGCGAAACATCGACTTCAAAGTAGATCGATTCCGAGATCGGCACATCATTAATGGTTTTCCACATGTGTCCGGCCCCGGTGGCCCTGCCTCCGGTGGGAACGGTGAGAGTGAGGCTGTTGCTGGTAGAGCTGCCATCAAAGGGCGAGATGAAAGTTCCCACCCATTTGCCGACCAGGGGATCGATCTCCGGACCAAGAGGAGACTCTTCGGAACAGGCCACTGCGAGGCAGAAAATGACAGTCAGCAGCAACCGGAACAATGCTCGGACCAGCCAGGATTTCATTTCTCCCTCTCCACCTTCCAGGGGAAGTGAACGAGGATGCCGTTCACATCGGCATGCAGGGCTCCAGAACCGGTATTCGTACTAGTGTCAAGCTGTCCGAGTACTTCGCCTTCACCACTCGTACTCATGCCGGGGAATTGGAAGCTCCACTGCCCGGTGCCGCTTATCGATCCGTCCGGATAGACCGTGAAGGTCATGGAGAGGCGGTCAATCAGCTTCCCGTTGCTGTAGGTCCGCTCCAGCACCCCCGTTGCGAAACCGATCCCGTCATCTCCGACATTAAGGGAAATGGCGCTCCCGAGGGGCACCCCCAGATCGGTCATGTGATAGTCTTTCCAGAATCCCGACCAGATGCCTGTGTAGGCGAAACCGGGAGCGGTGGGTGCTTTACTGCAGGCCGGCAGGGAGCAGCAGAATACCAGTAGAACGGTGAAGAGGACTCTGCGGCATTTGAAGGGCATGGGTTTCCTTTTCGTCAGAAACAGATATTCCAGGCCAGAATAACCTGTGGCAATTGTATCCCATTTCCCCAGTCGGGAAAAACTGTAATTGATCTTGATCAAAAAGCTCGGGCGAATTCAGAGATGGAGTCCTGCCGCTTCAATGCTCCCCCTCGTTTGCATTTCCGGCTGCGTCTGATCAGCGGCGATACTATTATCATTATTTCTATTTTTCGAAAATCATGATATATTGAGGCCCTGCCACGTGTATGCATGAGTGCAACCATACCTGTTTGAGCTGGAGGAGTGACTGATGAATGAGAGCGCAATCGGGCTGAATCTCGGACAGCCCGTTCCCGATTTTGAGATCACCACGTATGAGCCGACCAGGAAGGACTTCGGGACCTTCTCCCTTGCAGCCCAGAAGGAGAAGGGCCGCTGGACGATCCTGTTCTTCTACCCGGCTGATTTCACCTTCGTCTGAGCGACCGAGTTCGCTGCTCTGGCAGAGCAGCATTCGCGTTTCGAAAAGATGGGTTGTGACATCGTGACGGTCAGCGCAGATACCGAGTTCGTCCACCTCGCCTGGCAGGCGAATGAGCGGGCACTGGCGGATGTGAAGTACTCCATGGGAGCCGATCCCACAGGAAATCTCTCGCGGATGTTCGGGGTCTACGATGACGAGACCGGTCTTGCTCTGCGGGGGACCTTCATCATCAACCCTGACGGTGAGCTGATGAACATGGAAGTGAACTTCTACAATATGGGCCGGAACATCGATGAGCTGCTCAGGAAGTTCAAAGCCAACCTGTACCTCTCGAAGAAGACGTCCGAGGCCTGTCCCGCAAAGTGGAAGGATGAGGGGGATGTGACCCTGCGCCCGGGAGCGGATATGGTCGGCAAGGTCTACGAAGCGCTCAACGAGTAGTCCGAAACAGATAGTCTAAGAACCCACGTACGACGACTCCCCGGTGGCGTAAGCCGCCGGGGGTTTTATACGTAGTCAACAACTGATTGCACGATCCCGGCAGCTGGTTTCCTCAACCTCAGTTTTCTGAATGTACTGGCGGCGCGCGCCCGGCGGTCACACATTCCTCAGGCGTCGAGCCATTGAATGCCGGGCTCGTCATTACCCGATTCAGGAGAAGGTTCCCCGTGTCGAGTACCTCACATTCGCCGTGGAAGACGTACACGCTTACGGTCCTGATCGCGTTGGGAGTCGGCGGATTAGCCGGACGCCACGCGCCGACGGTCCAGACCGCATACGCATCAGACATCCTGTGGACGGCACCCGGTGTCAACGCGGGAGCGTTCCAGGAACAGGAGACCGATCTCCCGCCGGGAGCGAAGCCCCTGAAGGTCGGCTTCATACGGTCCGACCTGATCATGCAGCTCCACCCGCGGGTTCCGGAGACACGGACCGCCCTCGAGGCCCAGCTGCGCGAATGGACGCGTCAGCAACAGGAACTGGAGGGGCGTGTAGCAACCCTTCAGAACGAACTGCGAACCGGTCAGCTCACGCCGATTACCCGCCGGAACAAGGAGACGGAACTCGCCCAGGCGATGGAAGGCCTCACGACGTTCCAGAACGAAATCTGGGTACAGGGGGGACAGGCTGAGCGGAAGGAGGCCGAACTGATGCAGCCGATCCTCACCGCAGTGGATGAGGCCATCAAGGGGATCGCCGAAGGGGAGCGGTTCGACCTGATCTTCGACAGTTCGGGCGGGGGGCTCCTCTTCGGTCATCGCTCGCTCGATCTGACGCGCAGGGTCCTGGAGTTGATGGGCATCGACCCGCCTCCGGCAGAAGGGCAGGGACTGAGTCGATGAAGATAGGATTCCATGGAGGAGTACGGACGGTCACCGGGTCGAAGCATCTGCTCGAAGTCGATGGACAGAGAGTTCTGCTGGAGTGCGGGCTCTTTCAGGGAAGGCGCGCGGAAGCGCGGAAGCGTAACAGCAACCTCCCCTTCGACGCGACCTCGATAGACGCGGTAGTTCTGTCGCACGCGCATATCGATCATTCGGGAGCCTTGCCGGCGCTGGTGAAGTCCGGCTTCCAGGGGCCGATATACTGCACGGAGGCTACCGGGGATCTGCTCGGTATACTGCTCAGGGATTCAGCCATGATCGCCGAGCGGGACGTCTACTATCTGAACAAGAGATTGCCTGCGGGTGCCCCTCAGATTGAACCGTTTTATACGCGAAAGGATGTTGAGAACACCCTGCCTCTGCTGGATATGAGGCCGTACGATCAACCCTTTCAGGTAACCACTAATGTGTCTGCTATTCTCCGAGAAGCCGGCCATATACTGGGATCAGCTCAGGTAGTACTTGATATAGACGGGGCAGATGTGGCATCACCCCCGTTCCGGCTGGGATTTACCGGTGATCTCGGACGCGATCACCTGCCGATCCTGCGCGATCCCTATCAGATTGATGGCGTTGATGCCCTCATTATGGAGAGCACCTACGGGGATCGACTCCATGAGCGGGGTGAGGATCTGAAAACACGGCTCGCCGGTGTTGTGTCACGGACGGTGGATCGAGGCGGTCGACTGATCATACCGGCCTTCTCGGTCGGGCGCACCCAGCGGGTGGTGTACCTCCTCCACGAACTGTTCAACGAGGGCCGATTGCCGGCGATTCCCATCTATGTCGACAGTCCCATGGCCAGAGAGGCGACAGAGGTCTATCGACGCCATCCGGAGTGTTTCGATACCGAGGCCTCGCAGTGGCTTGAGGAGGAGGATATCCTGGGTTTCCGGCGTCTGAATTACGTCGGCAGTGTGGAGGAATCCAAGAGGCTGAACGAGTTGCGCAATCCCTGTGTCATTATTTCGGCCTCCGGGATGGCTGAAGGTGGCCGCATCCTCCATCACCTGATCCATGCGGTACGGGACGCGCGCAACACCGTGCTCATCGTTGGATACTGCGCTCCTCATACACTCGGCCGCCGCCTGATGGAACGGCAGCCCACCGTGAGAATATTTGGTAAGGAGTATCGACTGCGGGCTGAAGTGGAACATATAGGCGGGCTCTCCACACATGCCGATCGGGGAGACCTTCTCGACTATATCCGTGGAATGTCGTCACCTCCCGCTACCGTCTATGTCGTACACGGGGATGAGCCGCAGAGCCTTGCGTTCACCAGTCACCTTCGCTCAGAAGGGATCGCGAACGTACAGATTCCGCGGGAAGGGCAGCAGTTCGACCTGCTGACGGGGAGACCCCTGAACGACTGACGGCGGTAAGAGGTGAACATATGAGCGGGGCGCAGACCAACCTCCTGAACGAAAGCACATCCGATAAAGGCGACTGGGTAACGGACCTGCGCAACGGCCTGAGAGCTGAAGGGCTCTATGCCCTTGCCGAAGTGATGTTGCAGAAGAAGAAGGACGGCTCGCCGTACTTCCGGCTCACCCTTCAGGACCGGACCGGAACCATCAACGCCATCTTCTGGGAGGGCGGACCTCTGGCCGGTCGGCTCGGTGTGGGAACAATCGTCAGGGTAAGCGGGGAGGTTGGGGAGTATCGGGGGAACCTGCAGATCACCGTGCGGAAGATGGACATCGTTGAAGAGGTGATCCCGCGCAGCTACTTCCTGAAGACGGGATCAGAAGACCGCGATGAACTCCATGCGCGGCTCGAGAAGGTGCTGGAGGGCATCACGACACCTTATTTAAGGAACCTCCTGGATCAGCTCTTCGAGGGCGAAGGCCTCCTCGAACCGTATCTGGAGGCCCCGGCGGCAAAGCTCAGGCACCAGGCGTATATCGGTGGTCTGGCCGAGCACAGTATCAACATGGCCGAGCATGCCAGGTACTGTTCAGAGTTCTATCCCGAGGCGGATGGAGACCTCCTGGCGACGGCCGCGCTCCTGCATGATATCGGTAAAATTTTCGAATATCGGGTTGACACCGTGATAGATTATTCGGATGAAGGTAGGCTGGAGGGTCATGTTGTGATGGGTGAGAGACTCGTCCGGCGCCAGGCGGACTCGATAGCGGAGTTCCCGGAACCGGTGAAGATGCATCTCAGTCATCTGATCCTCAGCCATCAGGGGAAGCTGGAATATGGGTCCCCGGTGACTCCGATGACACTCGAGGCAGTGATGCTACACGCGATCGATTATCTCGATTCGCGCGTGGCGACGTTTCGGGATATCAGAGACCGCTACCGGGGCGAGGAGAGGAACTGGAGTGAATACGATCGACTCGATGAACAGTTCTGGTACCTCGGAACGGGACAGAAGAGGACGAATTCCGAAAGCGACTGATCACCTCCCTTCGGGCATCGATAACTGACACATTCAGAGGATAACGGCGTGGAAGAGGCATCTTCGGGCAATACATCACGTGCTCTTGTCGTGGTGGAATCACCCGCCAAGACGAAGACGATCGAGCAGTATCTGGGCAAGGGCTTCACCGTTCTTGCCAGCATGGGACACGTGCGCGATCTGCCGAAGAAGGAGCTTGGTGTCGATCTGGAGAAGGGGACCTTCGAGCCGAAGTATGTCTCCATCCGGTCGAAATCGAAGACCGTTTCTGCGCTTCGCAAGGCAGCTGAAAACGCGGATACCATCTATCTGGCGACCGACCCCGACCGTGAGGGGGAGGCGATCGCCTGGCACGTGGCAGTCCTGCTGGGAGCAAAGGATCCATTCAGTGATCCCCGATTCCAGCGACTGACCTTTAACGAAATCACCAGATCAGCGATTACTGCCTCCCTCGAACATGCCTCGGCCATCGACTGGAACAAGATCGAAGCCCAGAAGGCGCGCCGGGTGCTCGACAGGCTCGTGGGGTACCAGGTAAGCCCTCTGCTCTGGAAGGGCCTCTACCGCGGTCTTTCAGCCGGAAGGGTCCAGAGTGTCGCGTTGAGGCTTCTGAGTGAGCGGGAAGCGGAGATCGAAGCGTTCGAGGCGGTCGAGTACTGGACCCTGGAAGCGGTCTTCGGCACTGAGGCCGCAGGTGGAGAGGTCACATACAGCGCTGTCCTCGACCGGGTCGACGGGAAGAAACCGGTCATCGGAATAAAAAGTGAGGCCGACGCTCTTGTCGCAGGTGCTCTTGAACAGCGATACCAGGTCGCGCGTGTTGAGAAGAAGGCACGCCGGCGGAATCCGCCACCTCCATTTATAACCAGCACACTGCAGCAGGAGGCAGCCCGCAAACACGGGTTCCCGGCTCGACGGACGATGGTGGTGGCCCAGCAACTCTATGAAGGGATCGATATCCCCGGTGAGGGCTCGGTCGGGCTCATCACCTATATGAGAACCGATTCTGTCAGGATCGCCGACCAGGCGCTCGCGGCCGTCCGAGGCCTGATTAAGCGTGAGTACGGCACCGATTACCTCCCGGACAAGCCGCGGTATTACAAGAGTGGAAAACGAGCCCAGGAAGCGCATGAAGCGGTCCGTCCCACCGATCTCGACCGGTCTCCGTCAAAGGTCAGAGGGTTCCTCGATCGTGACCAGCTCCGACTGTATGAGCTGATCTGGAAGCGGTTCCTGGCCTGCCAGATGAACCCTGCGGAACTCGAAGGAACGACCGTGCTGACCGAGGGGGGAGCCTACCGATTCAAGAGCACCGGTTCGGTTATCACCTTCCCCGGCTATCTGGCTGTCTATCGGGAAGGCACCGACGAGGAGACCGGCAACGGAGATGAGGATACCCTGCCGGCCGGCCTCACGGAGGGAAGAGATGCTGTTCTGCAATCCCTGGAGGGCGAGCAGCATTTCACCAAGCCGCCTCCCCGGTTCACCGATGCCACACTCATCAGGGACCTGGAACAGAACGGGATCGGCCGACCCTCGACGTACGCGCAGATCATCGCGGTCCTGATAGACCGCAAGTACGCCGAACGCGAGCGGAAGCAGCTGATCCCGACCGAACTCGGACGAATCGTCTGCGATCTCGTTGTGGAGCTCTTCCCTGACATATTCCAGGTTGAGTTCACTGCCGAGATGGAGGATGAACTCGACAAGATCGAGTCGGGGCAGGATGAATTCATAAAGGTGATGGAGGAGTTCTACACACCGTTTTCGACCGGCCTGGAAGGCGCCGCCGGCCGGATCGACGAGGCCTTCGACAGGATCAGAAAGCGTCTGATGGATCGGCTGGGCATTACCGAAGCGCCCATCTGTGAGGATGAGGGGTGTGGCGGCCCGATGATCCTCAAGTTCGGGCGATACGGCTGGTTCTGGGCCTGTGACGATTATCCCCGATGTAAGGGTACCAGACCGGTCGAACAGCTGGGCGTGCCCGAGGAGCCGGAAGAGGTGGACGAGAAATGCCCCGAATGCGGGGCGGGGATGGTTATCAAGAACGGCCGGTTCGGACGGTTCCTGGCCTGCACCCGGTATCCCGACTGCAAGGGCAGCATGCCGATCCCCCTCGGGGTGGATTGCCCTGAATGTGGTAAGCCCCTGGCGAAGAGGAAGTCGAAGAAGGGAAGGACGTTCTACGGTTGTACCGCCTATCCCGAGTGTGATTTCGCTTCCTGGAGTAAACCGGTGGCGACCCGCTGCTCGACCTGCAATTATGGCATCCTGGTCGAGAGGGATACAAAGAAGGAAGGACATCACTATCACTGCCCGAGCTGCAAGAGTGTGATCGATCCCGATTCACTCTGATACCGGCGGATATCATGCCATGGGCCTGTCATTCAGGGAACACATAGCGGCTTTCTCGGAATACCTGATACAGATACGTGCTCTCTCTCCTCATACCGTTACTGCCTACTCGAAGGACATCCGCCAGTTCGCCGCCTGGATGCGGTCATCTGAGGGAAGAGAACTCTCCCCCGGGGAGATCGAACATACGCTGCTGCGTTCCTTCCTGGGAATGCTTCGCAGACGCGGCTACTCGTCCGGAACCGTCGCGCGCAAACTCGCCAGCCTGAGGGCATTCTTCCGGTACCTGCAGCGGGACGGAGTGATCGAGGTGGATCCCGCCGCTCTGCTGCGTTCCCCGCGAACCCCTCAGCGGCTGCCTGTGTTCTTCAGTCGCGATGAGATGCTCTCAGCCCTCATCGCGCCACAGGGGGATTCACTGCAGGCCGTCAGGGATCGAGCCATACTCGAATTCCTCTACAGCACGGGGGTGCGACTCTCCGAACTCACCGGGCTCGACCTGGCTGATGTCGACGTAAGGGACCGGTCGGCCCGGGTGCGGGGAAAGGGACGGAAGGAACGGATCACGCTGATCGGCGGACCGGCGCTGGAGGCGCTGAATGAATACCTGAAAACCAGGACGGAGTTAATCCGTAAGAAGGAGAAGCCCGATGAGCAGGCTGTCTGGCTCAACCGTTCCGGTACGAGACTGAGTGGTAGAAGTATCCAGAACATGGTTCGCCGGTATCTCAGGATGGTGAGCGAGCGGGAGAAGGTGAGCCCGCATGTGATACGCCATACGTTCGCCACGCACCTGCTTGACGGTGGAGCCGATCTGAGGGCCGTTCAGGAACTGCTCGGACATGAGAGCCTCTCGACGACCCAGGTATACACGCACCTGACGACCGATCGACTGAAACAGGTGTATAAGCAGGCCCACCCGCGGGCCGAAGCAGAATATCGAACGAAGGAAACCAGCAAGGAAACCAGTGGTGAATCGACCGAAGGAAGCCAGCGATGAATAGTGAGACGATACGAGTGCGATCGACGACCATCCTCGGGATTGTGAAGGATGGACGAGTGGCCCTCGGGGGCGATGGTCAGGTGACGTTCGACGAGACGATCATGAAACACGGCAGCACCAAGATCCGGAGTCTGTTCGACGGCTCGGTGGTCGCCGGATTTGCCGGCGGGGCCGCCGATGCGCTCACGCTCTTTGAGCGGTTCGAGGAGAAGCTGGAGACGCAGAAGGGCAACCTTCAGCGGGCTGTCGTGGAGCTGGCAAAGGACTGGCGGACCGACCGCTTCCTCCGACGCCTCGAGGCCTTGCTGGTCTGCCTCAATACCGAGAAAGCGTTCATCATCTCAGGCAACGGGGACATCATAGAACCCGATGACGGGATCGTGGCGATCGGTTCGGGCAGCAGTTACGCGATGGCGGCGGCCCGGGCATTCCTCAAAGTTGATGGGCAGAAGGATCTACGCGTGATAGTTGAGGATTCCATGAAAATCGCCGCGGATATCTGCCCCTATACCAACGATCACATCTCACTGATGGTGCTCCCGGAAGAAGGGGCGGAATGAGCGTGCTGACAAGCGGAGCGAGCGAACTGACACCGAAGCAGATCGTGGAACAGCTCGACCGGTTTGTGATCGGGCAAGATGACGCGAAACGGGCGGTGGCGATCGCACTGCGCAACCGGTGGCGACGTCTCCAGGTACCGGAGGACCTGAGAGAGGAGATCGTTCCGAACAACATCATCCTGATCGGTCCGACCGGGGTGGGAAAGACGGAGATATCCCGGCGGCTCGCGCTGCTCGCGAGAGCCCCATTCATAAAGGTAGAGGCGAGCAAGTTTACCGAGGTGGGATACGTGGGCCGGGACGTGGAGTCGATCGTTCGCGACCTGACCGACCTGGCGGTGAATATGGTCAAGTCGGAGTTTCTGAAGGATGTCCAGGGGTCTGCCGCCCGCCATGCCGAGGAGCGGCTGCTCGATCTGCTCCTGCCGGGGAGGCCATCGGTCGCCGCACATTCACCTTTCACGGTCGAGACGGCCGGAGCTCCGGCAAAGGCAGGCGCCGATGAGGCGCAGCAGCAGGAGGATTCATGGGAGCGAACGCGGGATAAACTGCGCGGTCAGCTCACCAGGGGCACACTCGACGATCGGGAGGTGGAGGTCGACATGCCTGCCGATCAGCACCCGATGGTATCGGTGCTGGGGCCGGTCGGTCTCGAGGAGATGGGCGTGAATCTTTCAGACCTCTTCTCCAACATCATGCCTCAGAAGAGCAAGCGGCGCCGGGTACAGGTCAGCGAAGCCCGTAAGATCCTCCAGCAGGAGGAAGCTTCTAAACTGATAGACATGGACAAGGTCATCAACGAGGCGCTCACCCGGGTCCAGCAGAACGGGATCGTCTTCCTGGACGAACTCGACAAGGTGGCCGCAGCCGACCGCGGGGTAGAATACGGTGGGCCCGATGTTAGTAGGGAAGGGGTTCAGCGGGATCTCCTGCCGATCGTGGAAGGGAGCACGGTCGCCACCAAGTACGGGATGGTGAAGACCGACCACATCCTGTTCATCGCGGCGGGTGCCTTTCACGTGGCCAAACCGAGCGACCTGATCCCCGAACTGCAGGGTCGGTTCCCGATCCGGGTGGAACTGAACAGCCTGACGACCGAAGACTTCGTTCGAATCCTTACCGAACCGGAAAACGCTCTTATCAAACAGTACACGGCGCTGCTGGCTACCGAGGGCGTGACGCTCACTTTCAATAAGGACGCGATCGGCGAGATCGCCGGAGCAGCGAGTCTTGCAAACGAACAGGCAGAGGATATCGGAGCGCGGAGACTGCACACAATCCTCACCCTGCTGCTGGAGCACATCCTCTTCGAGGTACCCGAAAGCAGGCAGAAGGAATACATGATCAAAGCGAAAGACGTCCGCGAGCGACTCGATGATATTATCGCGGATGAGGATTTGAGCAGGTACATTCTTTGATTCCCGCCCGGAAACGTTTCTTTTCCACGTTTCCGCCTCGGGAACCATGTTTATTTCCATCCTGAGTTTCTGTATGGGAACTGGATGAGAGGGAAAGAGCAAATGGCGGACTACAAGGATTTCCTCGACATTCGCGACAGAACGCGTGAAGAGCTGCTGGCGACGCTCGACTTCGCACGGAGTATGAAGGTCGATCTGAAGGCAGGGAAGGGGAGCACGGCGCTTGCCGGCAAGACTCTGGCGATGGTGTTCCAGAAGCCCTCGACCAGAACGAGGATCTCCTTTGAGATCGGCATGTGGCAGCTGGGCGGTTATGCGCTCTACCTGGCTCCGGCCGATATCGGTCTCGGAAAGCGGGAGTCGGTCGCCGATATAGCCCGCGTACTGGCCCGGTACAACGATGGAATCATGGCGCGGGTCTTTGCGCACGAGCACGTGCTCGAACTCGGTCGCTGGTCGGATGTTCCGGTTATCAACGGCCTCACCGACTACAATCACCCCTGCCAGGTGCTGGCCGATCTGCTCACCATTCTCGAACACAGGGGCAGGGTCGAAGGCATCAAGGTTGCCTTCGTGGGCGACGGGAACAACCTGAGTCACTCATGGCTGAACGCCGCCAGCAGGCTCGAGTTCGATCTCTCGCTGGCGATCCCCGAAGGATACGACCCAGACGCCGGCACGTATTCCGAAGCGGCCGCCGCCAATAAAGGTATCACACTGACGCGCGATCCGCGCGAAGCGGTGGAGGGCGCCGACGTCATCTACACCGACACCTGGACCAGCATGGGGCAGGAGGAGGAGGCCGCGAAGAGGCGGGAGGCGTTCGCCGGATTCACGGTCGATGCGGAACTCGTCGGATTGGCCGAAGATGACGCTATCGTGATGCACTGCCTGCCCGCTCACCGGGGCGAAGAGATCACCGACGAGGTCATTGATGGTCCGCACTCGGTGGTCTTCGATGAGGCGGAGAACCGCATGCACGCACAGAAAGCGGTGCTCGTGGAGCTGATGGGAAACTGAGAGGGCCCGATCAGAAAAGATCTATCAGAATCCCGACGACGATATCGACTCCCGACCAGTCCAGGGTGATCGGCTTCCCCTCGAGGGGATCGGTAATGACGTTTCCGGAGGCATCCTTCGGATCACCCACCCGTCCGAATCGCAGCCGTATCATTCCCTGCAGGGTGAGCGGACCGGAGAGTGCCATCTCGCCGCCCCAGGTCAGGGCAGCCCCCAACCCGGAAACCGTACCTTCCCGATCGAGCGACACCAGGTTCCCCAGCCGCCCGGCAATGTGAAGACGTGAGACGGGGAAGATGACCGCCGACAGGCCGATGCCGTAAGCGAATCGATCTGAGAACCGGAAGGTGTAGCGGATGCCGGCGTGCACCGGCCAGTCGTCCGTCTCATACTGGAGGTAGCTGTCCATGGGACCGCTCCCCGAGTCGTATTCAAATTCGAGCCGGGTCTGATCCCGCAGGCGCTCGAATCCGGCAACCGCTTCCCAGGGGCCTTTCAACCGAAAACGCACCTCGGCCCCGAAGGTGATCCCGTCATTGATCTGATCGAGACCGCTCTCGAGACCGGCTCCGCCATCCTCCACTGAACTCGTGAGCAACATGTTATCGATCCGGATGAGTTCATTGACCCGGGTCTGGGAGAAGGATGACCAGCCGCCGAAGAGGACGATGCCCATGCGGCTCGAGGGCTGGTCCGGGTTTAGAGATGGCATGGCGACACCGGTCTGCGCCCCGGCTCCCATGGGAAGGAGCAGGGCGGAAACCGAGCAGACCAGGAAATGGCGCAGGCCCCGTGATGAACTCATCGAACACTCCTGTCAGGTCTATATCGCGCGCGAGGCGGCGATAGTACACTCTACCAACCTATCTACGAATTTTACTGAGGAGTTGTTCGGCTTCAGCTTTCCATTCCTCATCATCAGGATCAGAGTTCGGCAGTTGCAGGACCGTCTCGAACTCTTCGGCGGCTTTCTCCTTTTCCCTCATCTCGAGGTAGGTCTTGCCCAGCTCGAGGTGATGCGCGCAATCCCGGGGTTCGATCTGGATGGCACGGAGAAAGAGAGTAACCGCCTCTTCGTTCGAGGCGGGCGGAAGCCCGCCGAACACGATCTTTGCCGCCGCCTTCAGGACGAAGGAGAGGTTCGCTACCTCACGGTTCCACCGGGCCAGGCCGTGGATCGCGCTCGCGTGACCCGAGTCATAGGAGATCGCCTTTTCGAATACCTCCTTGATCTCCTTTGACATGTTCACTTTCTCTTTCCCGCCCCGGAAGAGTGCCAGGCGTCCGAGAGCCTTGCCGAGCTGATACCAGCCCTCGGCATCCTCAGATTCGACCTCAACCGCCCTGCGGGCGAAACCGGCCGCCTCCATGTAACTGGCTTCCGATTCCTCTTTCGACGCGGTCTCGGATTCGATGCGGGCTTTCTCGGTGATATTATCGGCCAGCCGGCAGAGCAGGTCGTAGTTGTTCGGGGCCAGCTCAAGCGCCGGACGGATCAGCGTGATTGCCGCCGCGTAATCGCCGGTGCTGTTGAATGCTTCGGCCTGAGCGACCACCGAAGCGACATCCTGCTGAGCGGCGACCGATGAGGCGAACACGGTTATCGCAAGGGTCGCGATCGGAAGGAGTGCATTTTTTAACAAACGTATGCGAGTCAAGGACGTCTTCTCCTGATGAAGAGGTGAAATGTTGAAAGTCTCGAGGATGGTAGAGGTGACAGCCCGTTCTGGCAAGCCTCTGCTGAGTCCTTTTTGGAAGTGGAGAGCGGCCGACGCATGATTCGGGTGAGGAGAAATAAAGGTGTCTTGACACCCCCCGATGCCCTGCATACCATGCGTCTGTTTTTCAGCAGGACCATCCGATCTGAAGGACTTTCGGCGCGATGATGGAACGCAGCTCCGAGGGGAACGCCTGGGACGAATCAATCTTTAAGAGGAGTTGAGGAATGCTCGATCTTTTCTATGATGGTGGATGGGCCATGTACCCGCTGCTGGCCACGATGGTATTCGGGTTCGCGGTGATCTTTGAGCGGTTCTGGGCGCTTTCGCGTGCCAGCATCAACACACGCAAGTTTCTCCAGCGCATCAAAGTCGCTCTAAGGGATGAAGGGATCACGACCGCTCAGGAGATCTGCGCGAGCACACGCGGCCCCGTGGCTTCAATCTTCCACGCAGGTCTCGTACGTGTCGACCGTGGTCTGGAGCAGGTTGAGAAAGCCATTGAGAACGCGGGAACAATCGAGATGTCCTTCCTGGAGAAGGGGCTCGTCTGGCTCGCCACCGTCGCGAACATCGCTCCCATGCTCGGGTTCCTTGGAACCGTGTCCGGGATGATCGGTGCGTTCGCGTCCATCGCCGAGGCCGGTGATGTGAACGCGACGATCGTGGCCGGTGGTATCTCCGAAGCGCTGATCACAACCGCAACCGGTCTGGCCATTGCCATCCCGATCCAGGCTGCGCACAACTATTTCGTGTCGCGGGTCGACAGACTGATCATCGACATGGAAGAGAGTGCCAATGACCTGATCGATTATCTGATCGAGATGGAGATGGAGAAAACCGTCTAGGGGGGTCCGATGGCTGGTAATAAAAGAGCACAGCCTGAAATACCGACCGCCTCGATGGCGGATATCGCATTCCTGCTGATCATCTTCTTTCTGGTAACTACTTCCTTCAACCAGGAGATGGGTATCGGCTTGACGCTCCCCCCCGTGAGTGAGGGGGCCGAGCTTCAGGTGCGGAAGAAGAACATCCTGAATATCTGGGTTAATGCCGCCGGGGAGATCCTCCTCGGTGAAGAGATCGTGTCAATGCAGCAGATCGAGCGGGAAGTGAGGCGCCGTGTTGCTGAGAACCCGCTCCTTATCGTCTCGTTGAAGGCTGACCGTGAAGCAGATTACGGCACCTTCGTCCGGATTCTTGATCAATTGCAGAAGGCGGAAACACCGAAAATCTCACTGGCTGAGCCTGATTGAGGAACAATGCCGAAGATCGAAAAGAAACAGAAGGCTGACGTCGCGATCCCGACCGGTTCGATGGGAGATATTGTGTTCCTCCTGCTGATCTTCTTCATGGTGACCACGGTCTTCGTGGAGTACCGGGGATTAGCCGTCGAGGTGCCTCGCGCGGAGATGACCAAACGGCTCGACAAGAAGCGCGGCATCACGCACTTGTGGATCGATGTTAACGGCGTGATGATGATCGATGACTACCCCGTCAAGGAAATAGACGACATCGCGGGTTACATCTATCCGATACGGGTCGCTACACCAAAACTCATCGTCTCGATCGTCGCCGATGTCCGGGCGCCGTACGGGACCGTTTCCGACGCGATGCGGCAGCTGCGTGAGGCGGACGCGCTTCAGGTCAATTTCTCCACACTCTACGCATTCTCAAGGTAGTGCTTGCAGTGATGTGAGCAGTTCGCACCTGGATGAGACATATATGCTCGTGCTGGGTATCGGATGAATCGCATCCGGTACCCAGTTTTTTATGTTGGAGATGCATCAGCCGACTTCACCCGGTTTGATTGAACAACTGTTCGCGGACATTCGTATTGAGGGAAACCAGCAGGGAGAGAGTGGTTATGGAGGATATGCAGAACCAGGCAATGCCGACATCAGGGGAACCGACTCCGTCCGGAGAGCCATCTCTGTCCGGGGAACCGGCATCATTCTTCCAGCGGATGCTCCTGGTATTCACAGATCCGGCCAAAGCATTTACCGGGATCGTCGCCCACCCGCGGTGGATCGGAGCCCTCGTGGTCGTCATCCTCGTCGGATTGGTGAGCGCCCAGGTGACCTTCCCCTACATCATGGAGGCCCAGCGGAACACATTCCAGCAGAACCCGAACCTCTCTCCGGAACAGGCTGAGGTGATGATGCAGCGGTTCGCGCCCGAGAAAGAACCGAGTCAGCGGATATGGATGACCCTGACACCGGTCGTGGGCGGATTTCTCGAGCTGATTATCCTGGCCGGGCTTTTCACCTTCGGATGCAGTTTCCTGCTGGGAGGTGAGGCTTCATTCAAACAGGTCATGGCGGTGGTCGCGCATTCGCTCCTTGTGCGGGTGCCGAAGGTGCTGCTCGTTACACCGCTCATCCTCATGAAGCAGAGCATGAGCGTCTCGACAAGTCTGGTTGTGCTTATACCGGCCGATCAGTGGATATCGCCGCTGGGGGTCCTCCTCATGCAGGTGGACATCTTCAAGATCTGGGGTATCTACCTGCTGATACTCGGACTCTCCGTGGCGTACCGCTTCACAAAGGGGAAGGTGGCCGCACTGGTGCTTGGCTTCTTCTCCCTCTGGGTCGCGGTCCAGGTCGTGCTGGCCGTACTCCTGGGTAACTTCATATCGGGATTCGGCGGTTAACGGTTACAGGTTGGAAATCTACAACGCAGGAGAACAGTAATGCGTGTTTCATCAATACATGCCGGGGTGGTCCTTCTGGTTCTGGCCACGGTTCCGGTATTGCCGGCTGTCGCGCGTGGACAGGAATCTTTGACACTCAGGGAGTGCGTCGACCTGGCTCTCATGAACAATCCCGTGGTGCAGCAGTCCCAGCGACAGCTCATACGGAGCGAACTGCAGACGCAGCGGGCCGCCTCCTCGCTCCTTCCTTCGGTCTCGATTTCGGGATCGTTCTCCCGGTACACCAGCGTGTCGCCGCAGCGGCTCCTGAATCCGGCGACGAACCAGATCGTCGAGGGGAGCGCGACGGCCAACACGAGCATGAGCTACTACTCGGGACTTTCGGTGTCGCAACCGCTCTTCAACCGGTCGATCACTTCGCTCTACTCCCAGGCGGTTGCTTCAGAAGAGATCGCCCGGTCCGGTGCCGACCTTCAGAGGCAGCAGACGATACTCCAGGTGCACCAGGCCTACTACGCTCTGCTGCGGGCGGAGAGGAACCTTGAGGTGGCGCGCACCGACCTCGAGTATAACCGGGAACTGCTTCACCAGGTAACCACGCTCCATTCCCTGGGTAAACGGGCACGGGTTGATGTGCTGCGCCAGGAGAGCGCCATAGCGCAGTCGGAACAGCGACTGATCGCCGCAGGGAACAACATGGCCAAGGGAAGGGCAGATCTTAATTACCTGATGGGGCGCTCACCGACGGGCGGACTCGAGATCGTTGATGATCTCGGCTACGAACCTCAACAGGTGCAGATCGAGGCGGCGCTCGAGACAGCACTCAGGGATCACCCCACGCTCCGTCAGGCCCTGCTCGGGATCACCGTTGCCGAAACGGGACTCCAGTCGGCAAGGGCAGGCCGTTTCCCTTCGATGAACCTGTCGGGCAATTACTCGTGGAGGGGTGATTCCTACAGCAACTTCACCGACGCCTTCTCAAAGGATTACACCTGGAGCGTCGGAGTGGGGCTCTACGTTCCCATTTTCGACCGACTGCAGACGAAGCTGAACATCCAGCAGGCCCAGGTAGATCTCGAAGGGGCGCGCCTGGACCGTGAAGCAGCCGAATTACGTGTCGAGAGAGACGTTCACGCCGCGGTTCTCGACCTGAGGGAGGCCGACCAGATGCGGCAGACCGCGCGCCGGGCAGTGGAACTCTCTCGTGAGGCGCTCAGACTGTCCAATGAGCGGTACCGGCTCGGTGCAGGATCCCTGCTGGAGGTCAATGCCAGTCAGTTTGATCTGGTGAATGCGCAGTATCAGGAAGTGCAGGCACTCTTTACCTTGAAGGTAGCCACGGCGGGACTCGAGTTCGCCATGGGTCGTCTGGCTACAGGCCCGATACCAGAGACAGGATCGTGAAAAAGAAACTGATCATATTCGGCGGCGGCGCGCTTTTGCTCCTGCTTGTGCTGGGGAACCTTCTCGGAGGGGAAGGCGGTGGTGTTGAGGTTACGGTGGAAGTTGCGACCCGGGGGGACGTGGTCAGCCGGGTTTCCGCATCGGGGCGGATATTCCCGGTTACCGAAGTGAAGATCAACAGCCAGGTGAGCGCCCGGGTCGAGAAGCTGCTCGTGGTCGAGGGGCAGTTCGTGGAGCGGGGCCAGATCCTCGCGCAACTCGACCAGACCCTCTATGAGGCGCGTGTGGAAGGCGCGCGCGCGATGCTCAATACCCAGCGGGCGAGCGCGGAGGCCACACTCGCGACCCGCAAACAGGCAGAGGACGCGCTCAACATCGCCCGTGCGATGGCCGAACAGCAGGTTGGCGCCCAGCAGGACATGAGGGACGCACAGAACAGTTACGAAGCCGCGAAGGCCCGGTACAACGCTTCACTGGCTCAGGTCTCGTCTGCCGAGGCCTCTCTCGACCAGTCACTTGAAGATCTCTCCCGCACCACCCTCAGAGCCCCGATGGAGGGAACAGTGACCGCGCTCGCCATCGAGGAGGGTGAGATGGTCCTCGGCACCCAGATGACCATGGGGACGCAGCTGATGTCCATCGCCAACCTGAGTCGTATGGAGGTGGAAGTCGACGTGGATGAGACCGATGTGGTGGCGGTGGAAATCGGTCAGCAGGCGGAGGTGGAAGTTGATGCCCTCCCCGATACGCTTTTCGGCGGCATCGTCACCGAGATCGCGAACTCGGGAGTCACGCTCGGCGCCGGTACGCAGATGGAAGTCACCAATTTCGCCGTTAAGGTTGAGCTGACCGATTCCGACCCGCGTTTGAGACGGGGGATGTCAGCCGCGGTGGATGTCATTACCGAGACGCATGAGAATGTCATTTATATTCCCATGCAGGCATTGACCGCGAGACGGAAGAAAGATCTGGCGGTGTCCAATGAATTGAAGGGGATCGCTGTTGAGTCCCCCTCCACCGCGGACGAAGATGAGTACGTCGAAGTTGTCTTCGTCGTGACCGATGAGAACACCGTTGAAGTCAGAGTAGTGACGACCGGGATTTCCGGGGCAACCCACATCGAGATCGTATCCGGGCTTGAGGAAGGTGAACGGCTGGTGACGGGTCCGTTCCGTTTGCTGAGCCGCACAATGAAGGATGGAGACCGGGTAAAGGTTACAGAATCACTGCTCGAGGATGAACGCGACCGATAATGGGAAGACAGGAAGAGAATATGCAGCCGATTATCAATCTCAAGGGAATTACCAAAGAGTACATCATGGGTACCCAGATCGTTCGCGCCCTGCGCGGAGTCGATATCGATATCCACCTGAACGAGTATGTCGCGATCATGGGACCCTCTGGTTCCGGGAAGTCGACGCTGATGAACCTGATCGGTTGTCTCGACACTCCCACTGAAGGTACCTATCTCTTCGATAATGTGCCGGTTGAGAACATGACCGACGATGAACTGGCTGAGATACGGAACCAGAAGATCGGATTCGTGTTCCAGACGTTCAACCTGTTGCCGCGGGCCGACGCACTCCACAATGTGGAACTGCCGTTGATCTACAGCGGTCTCGGCGCCGGCGAGCGGCGACGTCGCGCCCTCGAAGCTCTCGAAATGGTCGGGCTCGGCGATCGTGTCGATCACAAGCCGAACGAACTCTCAGGGGGGCAGAGACAGCGTGTGGCAATCGCGCGGGCCCTCATCAACAATCCCTCGATCATTCTGGCCGACGAACCGACGGGCAACCTCGATACGACGACGGGTAGGGAGATCATGGCGGTACTCGAGATCATCTACCAGCAGGGAAACGCGATCATCCTGGTGACCCATGAGGAGTATATCGCCGAACACGCCAACCGGATCGTGCGCATACTCGACGGAAAGATCGGATCGGATGAGAGGGTCGAGCGGCGTCACAAGGCTGCCGCTGTCACGGCGGCGCAGAGTACCGGCCATCTCTAACACATGCGATCCACCCGATTCCTTATTGAACTTCGGGAGAGTATCGCGGCCGCGTTCCGCGCGTTGCGCGCCAATCTCCTCCGCACCGTTCTGACGACTCTCGGTATCGTTGTCGGAGTTACCGCCGTCATAGCCATCGTCAGCCTTATCCAGGGACTCGATCGCACGGTAAAGCAGCAAATCGCCGGTCTCGGCACGAATGTGCTCTATGTGAGCAAATACCCCTGGATCCAGATGGACGACTTCTGGAAGTTCCGGAACAGGAAAGATATCACGCTGGAACAGGGCAGGAGACTCCTGGAACTCGTGACCCTTCCCGAAGCTGCCTCAATGCAGGCCGGCGCGAATTCGACCGTGAAGTGGCGGGAACGAGTAGCCCGGAGTGTCTCGATCGAAGGGCATACTTCCGGCGGGCGGATCGTACACGATCTCGATCCTGAGATCGGGAGGTTCTTCACCGAGGCCGAGGCACGTGACAGTCGGAGCGTCATCATCCTGGGACACGGACTCTGGGTGGACCTCTTTGAGGAACGGGACCCGATCGACAAGCGGGTCAGGGTCGGGAGGCATGTCTTCACCGTGATCGGCGTGATGCCGGAGCAGGGGAGCATGCTCGGGATGGATCAGAACGCCAGCGCCGTGATCCCGCTGGATACCCTTCTCAAACTGTTCGGATCACGTCGCTCGATAGGGATTAACCTGCGTGCATATGACGCCGAGTCACTTCAGATCGTCGAGGACGAGGCCCGCGGGTTGATGCGGCGTATTCGCGGCATCCCGTTCGGAGCGGAAGATGACTTCGCGATCAACCGCCAGGAAATGCTGCTGGATCTCTTTCGAAGCCTGACGGCGGCCCTCTTCGCCGTCATGGTGGGAGTGGCAAGCCTCTCGCTCCTGGTAGGCGGTATCGGCATCATGAACATCATGCTGGTCTCGGTCACTGAGCGGACCCGTGAGATCGGGATCAGGAAGAGCGTGGGCGCGAAACGGCGTGACATCATGTGGCAGTTCCTGGTCGAGTCGGTGGTAGTGAGCGGCATCGGTGGCATGATCGGCATCGGATTCGGTGTCACGATCGCACTCATCATTTCAGCGGTTACTTCACTTCCTGCATCGGCGCCGATCTGGTCGGTGATCCTTGGTCTGGCATTCTCCACTTCGGTCGGACTCTTTTTCGGCATCTATCCCGCGGCCAAGGCCGCCGGTCTCGATCCTATCGAGGCACTCAGGTTCGAGTAGGGGGAGACGATGGCTGTCAGCATCCAGGAAACCGGCCGTGTCGCGATGAGTTCCCTCTTCGCCAATCCCATGCGCAGTCTTCTGACGAGCCTCGGCATCATCATCGGCGTCGTGGCCGTGGTGGGCATGAGCAGTATGATAGAGGGGCTCGACCGGTTCTTCAGCGAACAGCTCAGCGACCTGGGAAGTGAGACGTTTTACGTCCAGGCCAGGCCGAGGGTGCAGATCCAGGTCGGAGGACACAGCAACGTGACCAACTGGGATGATCTCACGCTTGATGACATGCACGCCATCGGGAAGAACGCCGATTCGGTCGAACTGGTATCAGGATCGAGCACCCACTTCGGGGTGGAGATCCGGTACGGCGGTGAGAAATCGAATCCGAATGTCATGCTCTACGGCGGTGATGAGAACCTTCCGCGCATACAGGGCATGGGGCTCGACGCGGGTAGATTCATCGGACGGCTCGATAACACCAACCGGCGCAACGTTGTTATTCTCGGCGCCGATCTCGTCGAGCGGTTCTTCAGCAACATCGACCCGATCGGGAGAGAGATCAGGATCGACAGCCATCGGTTCCTCGTGATCGGGATACTCGAACAACAGGGGGAGTTCCTTGGCTTCAGCCAGGATAACGTCGTGGCCATCCCGCTCACGACCTTTCGCAAATACTGGGGGAGACGCAGCGAGGTTCAGATAGCGGTGATGGCGCGCCCCGGACACCTGCAGAACGCGGTCGATGAAACGGTGAGTATTCTGCGTCAGCGCAGGAGCGTTCGGCCTGGCGAGCCGAACGACTTCGAGATCATGACCTCGGACAGTCTGCGGGACATGATGAATTCCCTGATCCTCGGCATCAGTCTCGTGATGGTCGGGATCGCGAGCATCAGCCTGCTGGTCGGCGGGATCGGCATCATGAACATCATGCTTGTCTCGGTTACTGAGCGTACGAAGGAGATCGGGGTGAGAAAGGCCGTGGGGGCGCGGCGGCGTGACATCGTGTTCCAGTTCCTGGTGGAGGCGGTGGTACTGAGCGGAGTGGGGGGTACCATCGGTGCGGTGATAGGCGTCTGTATTGGTCTGCTGGTGGGGATCGTGACGCCGCTACCGGCCGCGGTTCCGATCGGCATGCTGGTGATCGCGCTCCTCGTCTGCGGTGGAATCGGTATCGGGTTCGGCGTGTATCCGGCCATGAAGGCGGCGCGCCTCGACCCTGTCGAGGCACTCAGGTACGAATAGCGTTTTCAGCGCGCTTGTTCCCACGCTCCCTCTTTCGCATCTTGTTAATTCTATGACTGATCATGGCTCTTCGGCATCAGCGTTTCCAGATCGACATTCGATCTTCATGCGGCGAGCTCTCGATCTGGCTCTGCTCGGCAGGTGGACCACGCCGCCGAATCCGGCAGTGGGAGCCGTCGTGGTCAGGGAAGACACGATCGTCGGTGAGGGATATCACGAGCGGCCGGGCGCGCCACACGCGGAGGTGTTTGCCCTGGAGAACGCCGGCGCGAATGCGCGCGGAGCCACCCTCTATGTTACGCTTGAACCATGTAATCATTACGGGCGGACACCGCCCTGTACGGAAGCAATTATCGAGGCCGGGATCGAACGGGTAGTCATCGCCGCGGAGGATCCGTGCCGCCACGACTGCGGTGCCGGACTTGATCATCTGCGCGATCAGGCGATCGATGTGATCACCGGCGTGGAGAGCGAGAGCGCATCAGCGGTAAACGCACGTTACTTTCTGGCGTCGCGTGAAGACAGGCCGGTGGTGATCGCAAAGTCAGCCCGAACGCTGGATGGCAGAACCATGCTCCCCGGGAGAAAGCCACTGGCCGTTACGGGTTCGGCGGCGCTGGAACAGGTTGGGCGGCGGCGGTCCGAAGTGGACGCCCTGCTTGTGGGGAGCGGTACCGTTCTGGCCGACGATCCCCGGCTGAGCGCACGCAGCGCAGATGGGTCGCTTCTGGATCGTCAGCCGGTCAGGCTGATCGCCGACAGCCGACTTCGAACGCCGCCGGAGGCCCGGGTTCTCACATCGCCCGGAGGACCGGTGTGGGTGTTCACCAGCCCGGAGATGATGGAGATCCCGGAGGCGGCGGCTCTTAAGGCAGCGGGTGCCGTGTTGTTAGGCGTGGCGACACTCCCCGGAGGGGGGCTTGATATCAGTGCGATGCTGGGCACTCTTCGCGATGAGGAAATCAACGGCCTTATGGTAGAGGGGGGTGGAAAGCTCCTGTCCTCCTTCGCCTCAGCCGACCTCATCGATCACTGGGAGGTCTGGATCTCATCACGTGTAACGGGTGAGGGCGGCGGGATCCTGCATGATGGTCTTGATCCTCCGGTTCAGCTGAAGGAGATGCGGGTGTGGGAGTACGGTGAAGATCTGCTTGTTACGGCGCTTCCGGAGGCCGGAACCGGCCAGGGAACGTGTTGATGGAACCGGAAGCAGCTTCCGAAAGGGTGCATTATGTTCAGTGGAATAGTTGAGGCAATCGGGCGGGTTGAGACTCTCGAGCAGAGGGATGAGGCGGTCCGGTTCACGATCGCGTCGAAGCAGATCTCCAGGCGCCTGTCGCTCGGAGACTCAGTCTGCACGAGCGGAGTATGCCTGACAGTGGTTGCGTTCGATGATGAGACGTTCAGCGTGGAAGCGATCCCGGAAACGCTCCGACTGACCACGCTGGGAGACCTGCGGGAGGGTGATGGGGTGAACCTGGAACTCTCGCTCACCCTGCAGCAGGGCCTCGGCGGGCACCTCGTCTTCGGCCATGTCGATGGCGTCGGGAAGTTACTGGAAGGCCCGCCCGCGGGGTATGACGCCCGGGGAACGGGGGCGGATGAAGTGATCCACTGGTACTCCGCTCCGAAGAGCATCATGCGTTATCTTGTGTTCAAGGGTTCGGTCACGGTTTCGGGTATCAGTCTGACCGTCGTGGATGTTGCCGACGAGGCGTTTTCGGTGGCTCTGATCCCCCATACCCTCGAAGTGACGACCCTTGGAGACCTGCACGTTGGTGACAGGGTGAACCTCGAGGCGGACATGATAGCCAAGTACGTCGCCGAACAACTGGAACCGTACCTGAAGTACCTCAAAGGAATGGAATAGCAGCATGAGCGAGATGAAGAACAACGCATACCCTGGCGCGGAATCGACCGACTACAGCGAACCCGCGGAAGGGTTCGATTCCATTGAGGATGCAATCAGGGAGATCGCGGATGGCCGTATGGTCATTGTCGTGGATGATGAGGATCGCGAGAACGAGGGTGATTTCATCATGGCAGCGGATAAGGTAACTCCCGCGGCGATCAATTTCATGGTCACCCACGGTCGCGGTCTTGTCTGCACACCTCTGCTCGAAGACCGGCTCAATACGCTCGACATCAAGCCGATGGTCCAGGACAACACCGCGCTGCTGAGCACGGCCTTCACCGTCTCGGTCGATGCAGTGGAGGGGGCTACCACCGGTATCAGCGCGCATGACCGCGCACGCACGATCGAGGTACTGCTCGACCCGGCCGCCCGACCCACCGACCTTGCCCGCCCGGGACACATCTTTCCCCTGCGGGCTGAAAAGGGTGGAGTGCTCACACGGGCCGGTCATACGGAAGCCACGATAGACCTTGCCCGGATGGCCGGCCTGACGCCTGCCGGGGTGCTCTGCGAGATCATGAGTGAAGACGGGTCGATGGCGCGGGTTCCGGAACTGAGAAAGATTGCCGACCAGCATGGTCTCAAACTGATTACCATCAAGGACATGATCGCGTACCGCCGGAAGGTGGAAATGCTCGTGAACCAGGTCACGGAGGTGGATTTCCCCACCCGGTTCGGGTCCTTCAGACTCTTCCTCTATGAGAGCAGGGTGGACGATCATCACCACATGGCACTGGTGAAGGGGGAAGTGACCGACGGCGCGCCGGTACTGGTGCGCGTGCATAGCCAGTGTCTTACCGGTGACCTCTTTCACAGCATGCGCTGTGACTGCGGGGACCAGCTGGAAGCCGCGCTCAACATAATCGAAAAAGAGGGCAGGGGTGTCCTTCTGTACATGAGGCAGGAGGGCCGCGGGATCGGTCTGGCGAACAAGATCCGCGCCTACGCTCTTCAGGATCGCGGCAGAGACACGGTTGAGGCGAACGAGGACCTCGGATTTGAGGCGGATCTCCGCGATTACGGTGTTGGCGCGCAGATCCTCTGGGATCTTGGTGTGCGTGATATCAGGCTCCTGACGAACAATCCGCGGAAAATCATCGGACTCGACGGGCACGGCCTCAAGATCATTGAACGAGTTCCTCTTCAGGTGGAACCGAACGAGTTCAACACCGGGTACCTCCAGACGAAGAAGGACAAGCTGGGACATCTCATCTCGATCCCGGAGAGAGAAGAGGCACAGGGATGAGTCACCGGATCATGGAGGGAACGCTGGATGGTTCCGGACTGAGGATCGGGATCGTCGCCGCGAAGTTCAATCGGAATATCGTCGAGGCCCTTGTGGGCGGAGCGCTTGAAGTTCTCTCTGAAAGTGGTGTCACAGCATCTGACGTTACTGTCGCATGGGTGCCGGGGGCTCTCGAACTTCCCCTGGCGGCTGCGATATTCGCCGACAGCGGATCGGTGGACGGGATCATCGGCCTCGGATGCGTTATCCAGGGCAAGACGGCTCATTTCGAACACGTTTGCCGGAATTCGATCGAGGGCCTGAACAGTGTTTCGCTCGAAACGGGCGTGCCGGTGGCGGTTGGCGTACTGACGGTCGGTACGGTAGAGCAGGCTCATGTCCGGGCCGGGCTTGCGCCCGATACCGGGGGTGGCAAGGGGGAGGAGGACCTGCACAGGGGGAAGGCGTCCGCCAGGGCGTGTGTCGAGATGATAACCCTCCTGCGGTCGATGGAGGAGATCGGGTAACATGGGACGCAGGAGGAAAGCCAGGGAGGTAGTGCTCCAGGTGCTCTATGCGCGCGAGATCGGTGAAGAACTGATCGAACTGGTACTCGACGATCGGCTCTCCCTGGAGGAATATGACGACGAACTCCAGGAGTTCGCGCGAACGCTCGCGACCCGTGTTGACAGGGAGCGGGAGGAACTGGACAGGATCATCGCCGAGCGGGCGGTGAACTGGGACCTGGGCAGGATCGCCCTGATCGACAAACTGATACTCAGGATGGGATTGTGCGAACTGCTGCACTTTCCCGATATACCCGGAAAGGTCTGTATCAACGAAGCCATCGAGATGGCGAAGAAGTACTCGTCGTCGGACGCGAAACGATTTGTAAACGGCATTCTTGATTCTGTCTACCAGGAGATGGCCGAGAGGACCGTATGAGACTGGCGCTCATCAGTGATATACACAGCAACAGGCACGCCCTTGAAGCGGTGTGGGCGCGGCTCGAGAGAGAGAATCCCGATGAGGTCATCTGCGGCGGTGATATCGTGGGGTATGGCGCTTTCCCGGGTGAATGCGTACGGTGGGTTCGGGAGCATTGTGACGTAACGGTCAGGGGAAATCACGACCATCATGTGGTTCAGATATCCGGAGCGCACAACTTCAATCCCCGTGCTTACGCCGCCCTGGCCTGGACGGCCGAAAACATTCCGGCCGATGACCTCGAGTGGCTCGCTTCACTGCCGATGGTGGCCGAGATGGACGATATCAGGGTAACGCACGGGCACCCGATGCTTCCGGAGGCGTGGCTCTATATCCTCGATCGTCATCAGGCGGACATGGCCCTGAAATCGGTGGAAGAGAAGATCGTGATCACGGGCCACAGCCACGTGCAGGCATGTTTCCTTGAGTCGGAGGTTCCGGCCCGACTGATCCATTTCAGGGAGATCGAACTGGGAACAAGGAGATGCGTACTGAATCCGGGAAGCGTCGGCCAACCGCGTGATGGAGACACGCGGGCCGCGTTCGCCATTCTCGATACCGAGAGGTGGACGTACACCCCGATGAGGGTTGGCTATGATGTCGAGGGAGCGCGCGAGGCGATCATAGATGCCGGTCTCCCGACGGAACTCGGTGACCGGTTGCTGGCAGGGTATTAGGAACATGAAGAGGCGGGAAAGATGGCAATAAAGCTGATAAAGATCTTCGGTGCCAAGCACGAAAAGGAACTCAAGCGTCTCGCTCCGTTCGTGCAGGAGATCAATACCTTCGCCGAGGAATTCCAGTCGCTTTCTGATAAGGAAATCCAGGCCAAGACCGGGGAATTCAGGGAGCGGATTTCGGGCGGCGAAACCCTCGACGATATCCTGCCGGAAGCGTTTGCCGTCGTTAAAGAGGCATGCCGCAGGCTGATCGGTAATAAATGGATGGTCTCGGGACGTGAGATCGAGTGGGATATGGTCCCCTACGATGTCCAGCTGGTCGGCGCCGTAGCGCTCCATGAAGGGAAGATCGCGGAGATGGCCACGGGTGAGGGGAAAACGCTCGCCGCCACGATGCCGCTCTACCTCAATGCCCTTCAGGGTAAGGGTGCCCACCTGGTAACGGTCAATGACTACCTGGCCCGCCGTGACGCCGAATGGATGGGAGGGATCTATCGCTGGCTGGGCCTGGAGACAGGCATCATCCAGCACGACATGATACCCGACGAACGGCGGATCGAGTACAGCAAGGACATCACTTACGGGACGAACAACGAATTCGGTTTCGACTACCTCCGGGACAACATGGCGATCATGCCGGAGCACAGGGTCCAGAGGAAACACCATTACGCCATCGTCGACGAGGTCGACTCCGTGCTTGTGGATGAGGCACGTACACCCCTCATCATCTCCGGTCCAGTCGACCGGAGCACCCACAAGTTCGATGAATACAAGCCGAAAGTGCAGTCTCTCGTAAGAGCCCAGACGAGGCTGGTGAACTCTCTCTTCAGTGAGGCCGAGGTTCTTCTCCGCGAAGCCGAGGAGGAGGAGGGTGACTCCGGGAAGGAGTACGCCGCCGGGGTGAATTTCCTGCTTGTGCAGCGGGGCGCCCCGAAGCACAACAAGCTGATGAAGCTAAAGCAGGAAACGGGCATCGTCAGACAGATCGAGCGGGTCGAAAACGATTACCTGCGCGAGAAGAAGATGCACATCCTCGACGAAAGCCTCCTCTACGTTATCGATGAAAAGGCCAACACGGTCGACCTCCAGGAAGAAGGGCGCACCAACCTGAGCCCCAACGATCCCGATCTGTTCGTGCTTCCCGACCTCTCCGAGAAGATGAGCAGCCTGGAAGGGAAGGTCGAAGACGGGGCTATCTCGGACGAGAGAGCCGAGCTCAAGCGGGAGGAGATCCATCGGGAGTACGCCGACAAGAGCGAGCGGCTCCACAATATCCACCAGCTCCTGAAGGCATTCGCGCTCTTCGAAATCGATGTCGACTACGTTGTACAGGACGGCCAGGTGATCATCGTGGATGAGTTCACCGGCCGCCTCATGCCGGGCCGGCGTTTCTCCGAGGGCCTCCACCAGGCGCTTGAGGCGAAGGAAGGGGTCAAGATCGAGAAGGAGACCCAGACCCTGGCCACCATCACGATCCAGAATTACTTCCGGATGTATGAGAAGCTCGCCGGGATGACCGGTACCGCTGAGACCGAGGCGGGAGAGTTCTGGGAGATCTACAAGCTCGACGTGCTTGTGATCCCCACCAACCAACCGGTGATCCGGGAGGAGATGGATGATCTGATCTTCCGCACCAAGCGGGAGAAATACAGTGCCGTTGTCGAAGAAATCACTGAATGCTACCGATCGCAGCAGCCGGTGCTTGTCGGGACCACCAGCGTTGATGTTTCCGAAATGCTCTCCCGGATTCTGAGGCGGGCCGGGGTCCCGCACGAGGTGCTCAACGCCAAACAGCACCAGCGGGAGGCCGAGATCGTCGCGGGCGCAGGGCAGCTCGGCGCGATCACGATCGCCACGAACATGGCGGGGCGCGGTACCGACATCAAACTGGGCAAAGGTGTGGTGGAGCTGGGCGGCCTTCATATCCTGGCCACCGAAAGACACGAGGCTCGGCGGATCGACCGGCAGCTGAGAGGACGTTCCGGCAGGCAGGGTGACCCCGGTTCAAGCCGGTTCTATCTCAGCCTGGAAGACGATCTGATGAGGCTCTTCAGTTCCGACCGGATCGCCGGAGTGATGGACCGGCTCGGGCTCGAGGAAGGTGAGGTCATCGCTCACCCGATGGTGACGAAGGCGATCGGCAAGGCCCAGCAGCGTGTCGAGGCGCAGAATTTCGGTATCCGGAAGCGGTTGCTGGAATATGACGACGTCATGAACACCCAACGGGAGGTGATCTATACCAGGAGAGGCCGCGCGCTCGATGAGGACTCACTCTCCGAAGACATCGAGGATCTGATCCTTGACGTCAGTCATGACATTGTGAACCGCTTTACCGAGGAGAACACCTACGCCGATCAATGGCCGTGGGACACGATCCGCCGGGAGCTGCTGGAAGTCTGCTACGTAGATCTGAGGATCGACGAGGAGAAGCGCAGCGAGATGGATCAGGAGGACCTCCGCGAGGCTATTACCGCAGGAATCACCGGGTCGTGGAGACACAAGCGGGAGTCGATGGGAGACGATCTCGCCGAGCGACTCGAACGGTACGCCATCCTGCGGGTCATCGACGAGAAGTGGATGAACCATCTCTATGAGATGGACCGTCTGAAAGAAGGAATCAGTCTTCGGGCTTACGGTCAGAAAGATCCTCTGGTAGAGTACAAGCAGGAAGCCTACTACCTGTTCATGGACATGCTGTCGGTGCTTACGCGTGAGACCATGCAGCTTCTCTTCAGAGAGTCGGTGGTCGTGGAGAACCAGCTCCAGCAGCAGGCACTGAGTATGCGGGCTCGCAGCGGAGAGGCCGTTCACCAGGACGCTGTGGGAATGGCCTTCCGGGGGGCGATGGCCGATGGGGCAGGGGCGGCTCCCGCAGGTGTGTCGGCTTCTGAAGCGCCGCCGCCCGGCGGCGCTCCGGCCAAACGACGACCGGTTTCGGTCAGCAAGGAGCTGGGGCGGAACGAGCCCTGTCACTGCGGGTCAGGGAAGAAGTACAAGCACTGCCACGGGCGATGAAGGAGGCCTGAGAGCGATGAAAGGCACCAGATGGACACTCTCCCGGTTCTTCGTGCTTCTTTCCGCGCTGCGCAGGGACAGGCGACCGGCGCTCCGCATGGGAGACGCGCTGCATGTCGTTGAGAGGGTCCTGCTCGTCCTGCCGCTTGACGAGGAGGAACGTCAGACAGTTCTGCCGCAGATATTTGCCTTCAAGTCAGCTTTTCCCCAGTGGGATCTCGATCTGCTCTTTCTGGGCGGTTCGGTACCGGTCGTTGAAGACGAATTCAAGGGGATCGGTATCGTCCGGGCCGGTATTGATGACCTTTCACCCTTCGGCCTGCCCGGACGGGAACTCATCGGCCGGCTGCGGGACCACGATTACGACATGGCCATCGATTTGAGCATGGATACGCACCCCTTCGTGCCATATCTCCTCGATCGCTCACAGGTTCCCCTGAAGATGGGCGTCAATGAGGCCGGCCGTATGCGTCGACGTCTCTACAACCTCACGATCCGCCTGAAAGACTCCGGTGACGTGATGAACAGGCTGGCGGACACCCTTGCTCCCATATGCAGGACAGGAAAAATCTGACCCCGCGCATCCTCGTCATCCGGTTCTCCAGTCTGGGTGACGTCGTACTCGCCGCCCCGGTATTCACGGCCCTGAAACGCCGCCTGCCCGGTTCACATATCACCTTCCTCACCAAATCGGAATGCGCCGGCATCCATCGCTTGAATCCCGACGTGGACGAAATCCAGGAGTTCAATTCCGCGACTCAATCCCTCTCAGCACTCATACAGATGGTCAGAAAAGGCGGCTTCGACGAGATCGTCGACCTGCACGGCTCACTGAGAAGTCGACTCATCACCTTGACGGTGGGAATCCGATCCCAACGGTATCGCCAGGAGCGAGCCCGGCGGTTACTGATGGTATTGAGGCCACCATTGAAGCGGATCAGGCCAATCACACCCGTTGTTGACCGCTACCTCGCCGCAGCAGGATGTAATGATCCGTCAGCGGAGGAAGGAATGCCGATCATCCATCTTACCGCGGAGGAGCTTGAAGCGGGGAGGGCGTGGCGCCTCGAGATCATGTCGGGTCGGGAGGGACGGCTGATCGTGCTCCTTCCCGGGGCGAGGCACGCGCCGAAGGAATGGCCTCTCTATCACGTTGCCGAGCTGGCAAGACTGTTGGTACTCGGTGGAGACATACCGGTGGTAATAACGCCACCCGACAATCCGGAGCTAGGATCGGTTCTTCTCGAAACGAATGAATCGGTGCTCCTGGCCGGACCGGTACCCGATATCATGAAGTTCGCCTCTCTGCTGGCAGCTGCCGACGGCGTAGTGGCGAATGACTCCGGGCCCATGCATCTTGCAGCGGCGCTCGGCATCTCTACCGTAGGGCTCTTCGGCCCCACGAGCCCGGATCTTGGATTTGCGCCCCGGGGAGAACGGGCTGCCCATATCCACCTTGGTATTCCGTGCAGTCCATGCAGCAAACACGGCCAGAGAGTCTGCTGGAGGCGAGAACGTCACTGCATGCTCGATATATCACCGAGAAAGGTTATCGATGCGCTCAACAGGTACCATGTAGCACCCGGTAATTTCACCGACGGATAACCTGAAAAATGATGAAATCATATAAATACCTTGATTTGTAAGCACTTACACCGTATAATGTACTGCTTGTTTTCTCTACAAAGACAGCCAACCTGAATGTGAGCAACGCAACCGCTTTGCCAGGCACCTTCTGTCAGCAGGAGAACAACTGAATGCAGGGAACAATACCAGGCTTCAAGGTCAATGACAAGATCGTCCACACGACATGGGGTGGGGGGTACATTCGAAGCGTAACCACCAAAGAGGTCGCGAATGAGGCCATTGAGTGTTACGAAATCGAACTATTGCTGAATACCTCCCGGGTGTTCGTACCCAAGGATAATCTGGATGTCGCGGATGTGAGACTTCCCGGTTCGAAATCCGAGAACAAAAAGGCCGTCGAGATACTGCGGAGCAAGAAAGGCCGCCTCTCGAATGACTGGAAGTCACGCGTTACCTTCCTGAAAGGCCGGTTGGAGCAGTCCAGCCTGGAATGTTATGCCGAGACGGTGCGTGACCTGCACGAGGGGTATCAGGACGACTCGATATCCTCAACAGAACGGAAGATCTACTGCCGGGCCTACGACCTCCTCGCGAGTGAAGTTGCGCTCATTCGTGATTGTGATATCAGGCAGGCGCAACGTTTTATAGACAACCAGTTCAAATAGAATTCTGCTCTTTAAGTGTCCTGAGTCAAAAATCCGTCGTAATTCGTTCTCCGCTGCATCCGCACCGGCATCGTTGCGCTTCCTCACCATAGCCACCGCTATGTTTCGTCACCGCGCCTCGCCGGAGCAGCGCAGCAGAACCCTCGGTTATGCAACGGACTTCTGACTCAGAACACACTCGCGCAGTCTCTGTGTTCCACATCCTCGTTCGTTGTGCGGCCTACAGCCGTAGGCTTCCGCCTCTCTCGTCGTGTGCCTTGATACTGCACGAGATGCATCAGAATCGGGCTCAATCAAAGTCGGGCTGGTTCAAGATCCAGGAGCTGGGCGGCTTTGCCGGGTACCTGGATGCGGTGCAGGGCTCCGGGGATCGTCCAGAGGATGATTTCCAGGGTCGGTTCTGCATACGCTTCGAAACAGTGTCCTCCGAAGGTCTCCATCTGCCGGCCACTCACAATGATGTGCGCGTGAGGGAAGAGGCTCCCGTCCGCTTTCCTGCTGATATTGCCCGATAGCGCGACCACCTCCATGCCCCCCTCAAAGGTCCGGTCGGTGTATTCACCGGTGTCGTGGTCGTAGTATCCGAGCCTCGCTCCCGTGACGGCGCCGATGCCGTGAAATGTACCGGCTTCGATTCCTTCCCGCTCACAGAAGGCGGCGAGGGCACCCACAACCTCCTCACCCTGCTCGATCCGGATAACGTGGCCACCGTCAAATCTCATCTGAAGCATTTGAGAGTCCTCTGGAATGGTGTAGATTCTGCCCAGTTGAAAATAGATCGACCAGGATGGGATTCCAACCCATCGTGACAAGCGGGGTTCGCATGACAAAGACAACCGGGAAAGACAGAGGAACAATGGTCCAGGAAATCCACAGCCGGATTATCTGGATCACCGCCGCTGGTGTGAGTGTCCTCGTAGCCGCTCTCACGATGCTGCTCCTCATTACACCGGCGGGACGAAAGCGCTCAGCAGACCTCATCAGATGGTGGGCCGGCATTCTGCTGAAGCTGACCCGCGTTAAAACCAGGGGTGTCGGACTGGAAAAGATATCTGATGAGAGCCCGGCGATCTTCATTTCGAACCACCAGAGCATCCTTGATATACCTGTCGTGATCGCCACGCTTCCCCCGGGCGTGAACATGTTTGCCAAGCGGTCACTCTTCAGAATTCCGGTCTTCGGCTGGGCCATGCGCGCGCAAGGGTTCGTACCGGTCGTCAGGCACAATCGCTCAAAAGCGGGTCAGAGCCTGCAGCCGGCAGAGCGGGCACTCAGGAACGGCCGACAACTCTTCATATTCCCCGAGGGGACCAGAAGTCGTACCGGAGAGCTCGGCTCTTTCAAGACAGGCGCGTTCAGGCTGGGGATCACCACGGGTACGCCGATTATCCCTCTTGCCCTGATCGGAGGAAGCGCCATTCTGCCTCCCAGGCGAAGGCTCATCAAGCGCGGCAGGATCATTGTGGTCGTCGGAGACGCGATCGAGACGGCCGGACTGGAGCTGAAGGATCGCCATGAACTGAGGGACCGGGCAAGGGAATGGATCGCTGAAACGATAGAGCGCTATTCGACAGGCGATTCCGACTGACGGGCCTGCGCCCACCGTTTCAGCAGATCATCACGATCGAGATCGAGCATTATCACCCCGTCTTCCGCAACGGTTTTCTCCATGCGCCGGAAACGCCGTTCAAACCGCCCGGTGGCTTCCCGTGCCGCCAGCTCCGGGTCTATCTCGAACTGCAGCAACAGGGTGGCCAGTGCCATGACGAGATCGCCGAACTCGTCGGCGACGTCATCCGCGGAGGGAAGGTTGCCGTCAAGGGTCGCTGTGACCGCTTCCTCGAACTCCGCGAACTCCTCACGCACCTTGGCGAGGGCTTCTGCGCCGGATTTCCACCTGAAACCGGCCCGATCAGCTTTGGCCACGACCCGATGTGCCCGCAGGAGCGCGGGGAGGATCGCGGGAACGCCATCGAGAACCGACTCCTTCCCTTCCGTCTTCTTCAGTCTCTCCCAGTTCCGCAGTACCTCTTCGGTTCCTGAAACTTCGATCGAGGCAAAAACGTGCGGATGACGGTAGATGAGTTTCGAGGCGATCCGCTCGGCGATTGCCTCAAGATCAAAAGCCCCGCGTTCCGATGCGAGCTGCGCATGGAAGACCACCTGCAGCAGAAGATCCCCAAGTTCCTCGATGAATCGCTCATCATCGATCTCTCCTGGTGAGTCGAGGAGTTCGAGTACTTCATACGTTTCCTCGAGCAGGTGGGTACGCAGCGTGCGATGATCCTGCTCCCTGTCCCAGGGGCACCCGTCGGGTCCCCGAAGGATCGCCATGATCGATGCAAGCCGCTTCAGGGGATCAGCGGGGAGAGTGTCGGGATCTGTCGGCATGCACGTTCCTGCTTCCGGTCGGGATACGGCGCCCTCGAATGCAACGGTTGTTGCGTGACAGGGCACCAGGGCAATAAACCCCTTTGCATGACAGGCGTCCAGAGGCTGACAGCATGACCGGTGCCCCCTTGTGACTCTTCCGTGCGCCGCTGCTGTCAATGTGGCTTCGTGGACGATCGTATTCCTGCTCCTGCTGCAGGCGTGCGCGGTTGCGGCGGTCGGGTTCGGGGGGAACCCGATGACAGCCTTGATTCTTGACACTAATCCCCTTCGCTCGTAATTTGCAAATCTTCATTATTTTCAAGGGATTCAGGGCGATTAGCTCAGATTGGTTAGAGCGCTTGCTCGACACGCAAGAGGTCACTGGTTCAAATCCAGTATCGCCCACCATTCTCCGCTTATCATTTCGGCGGAACGGCTCCCTCATTCACTGTTCGCCTTCCCGGCGCGGAAGCGACTGTTGACGGAATCCGATGTTGAGGATTGGTGTGGAAGAAGAACGAATCATTCTGACTCTGCCAGACGGCAAAACCCTCGAGTTTCCAGCAGGAACCACATCGAGGGAGGTGGCGGAGTCTATCGGTTCCGGGCTGGCGAGGGCCGCCCTCGCGGGAGAGCTGAACGGCACTCCGATCGATCTGAATACTCCACTCACCGGGAGTGGTGATTTCAGGATACATACCTTCGACTCTGAAACCGGGCGTAACGTGTTCTGGCATTCCGGAGCACACCTGCTCGCCCACGCCGTGAAACGGATCTTCCCCGACGCCCGACTCGCGATCGGGCCGGCGGTCGAAGAGGGTTTCTACTACGACATCGAGTTAAAAGAAACGATATCGAGTGACGATTTCGAGCGCATCGAGTCCGAAATGGCGGCAATCGTCAAAGAGGATATCGGAGTGGAACAGCTCTCGATGACGGTGGATGAGGCGAAGGCGTTCTTCACCGAACAGGGTGAAATCTACAAGGTGCGGATCCTCGACGACCTGATGGCCGACGAGGAGGTGGGGCTCGATGAAGGGGGGCAGGTGTCCCTCTACCGCCAGGGTGACTGGACCGACCTCTGCCGGGGGCCGCACGTACCCTCGACCGCATACCTGAAGGCCTTCAAGATAATGCGGCTGGCCGGTGCCTACTGGAGGGGAGACCAGCGTAACGAGCAACTGCAGCGCATCTACGGCATCGCGTTCCCGAAGAAGTCACTGCTCGAAGAACATCTGGTCAGACTTGAGGAAGCACGGAAAAGGGATCACCGGAAGATCGGGAAGGAGATGGACCTCTTTTCCTTCCATGAGGAGGCGCCCGGAATGGTCTTCTGGCATCCCCGGGGCATGATCCTCTTCAACGGTGTGATTTCCTATATCCGGCATAAACTCGCTGAGCGTGATTACCATGAGATCTTCACTCCTCTCATCCTGAACGCGGAGCTGTGGCAGCGGAGTGGACACTGGGACCACTACCGTGAGAACATGTACTTCATCCGGATCGATGAGGAGGATTTCGCGGTCAAACCGATGAACTGCCCCGGCGCGTGCCTGGTATACCGTTCCGATCTGCGCTCTTATCGGGATCTGCCTTACAAGATAGCCGAGATGGGTATCGTGCACCGGCACGAACTGTCAGGCGTCCTGCACGGACTCACCAGAGTCCGTGCATTCATACAGGACGACGCGCACCTCTACTGCACCCCCGATCAGATCCGGGATCAGATAACCGATACGGTTGAAATGGTCCGCGAGGTATATGCCGATTTCGGATTCGATGACTATCACGTCGAACTCTCAACACGGCCTGAAAAATACGTGGGAACGATCGAGATGTGGGATAAGGCCGAGAGCGACCTGGAAGCGGCGCTGGAACACACCGGCCTTGAGTACGTCATCAATGAAGGTGACGGCGCCTTCTACGGACCGAAGATCGATTTCCATTTCCGTGATTGCCTGGGAAGGTCGTGGCAGCTCGGTACCATACAGGTCGATTACTCGATGCCCGAACGCTTCGATTTGGAGTATGTTGGGTCTGATGGTGAGCGTCACCGCCCGATCATGATCCACCGCGCGATTTTCGGATCGATAGAGCGTTTCATTGCGATCCTGACGGAGCATTACGCCGGTGACTACCCGCTCTGGATCGCGCCCCGGCAGGTGATTGTGATCCCGGTTGGAGAATCGTACCGGACGTACGCCTCTGAAGTGGCGGCCCGGTTAAAAGAGACCGGCCTGCGGGTTGAGGTTGACGGGCGGGATGAAAAGGTGGGATACAAGATTCGCGAAGGAGAAACCGGTCGGGTTCCGTATATGCTCGTTGTAGGGCAGAAGGAATCTGAATCGGGTACCGTTAGTGTCAGGCGCCGCAAGGAGGGAGATCTGGGGGAAATGCCTCTGGATCGCTTCCTGGAAATCGCTGAAGAGGAAGGATACACGACTCCGTGAGCAAAGATCGAGGCCCACGCGTCAATTACCAGATCAAGATCGCATCCGTACGCGTTATCGATGATGAGGGTGCGCAGTTGGGGATCATGGAGGTGCACGAAGCAAGGCGCACCGCCGAGGAGCGAGGACTTGATCTCGTAGAAGTTGCTCCCAATGCACGTCCACCGGTCTGCAAGATCATGGACTACGGTCGTTACAAGTACGAGCAGGCCAAGAAGGAAAAGGAAGCCAAGAAGAAGCAGCATCATATCGCGATCAAGGAGATGAAGTTCCGACCCAAGATCGATGACCATGACTACGATTTCAAAGTCGCGCATGTGCGTGAGTTCCTCGAAAAGGGAGACAAGGTCAAACTCACGATCATGTTCCGCGGCCGGGAGATGATGCATCAGGAATTTGGACGGGCGATCCTCGACCGGGTTAAGGTGGATATCGAGGACCTTGCCATCGTCGAGCAGGAACCGAAGTCTGAAGGTAGAAACATGACCATGGTCGTAGCGCCGTCCAGAGGTGCGCCGGCAAGTGTGAAACGACAGGAATCAACCGAAGAAGAAGAGGAATAGAGACAGTACCATGCCCAAGATGAAGAGCAATCGGGCTGCGATGAAGCGGTTCAAAAAAACCGGCACCGGCAAGATCAGGCGGCGCAGAGCATACGCCAGCCATCTGCTGACGTCGAAGTCAACCAAGAGAAAACGAAAGCTGCGGAAAGGCACGCTTGTGTCTCCCTCTGACAGCAAAAAAATCAACAGGATGTTGAGCTAATGCCGCGCGCGAAGAACAGTCCGGCGACTCGCCGGCGCAGGAAAGCATTCCTGAAACAGGCCAAGGGATATGTTGGTGGTCGGCGGAAACTCTACCGGACCGCCCGGGAGTCCGTGGAACGAGGACTCCAGTATGCCTATCGGGACCGACGCAGGAAGAAGCGTGATATCAGGAGACTCTGGATCATACGGATCAACGCCGCCGCCAGAAGGCACGGCATGAATTACAGCCAGTTGATCCACGCTCTCAATTCCGCCGGGATCGCATTGAACAGGAAGGTACTCGCGGATCTGGCGGTTCGTGATGAACAGGCATTTGCTGATGTGCTCGAGACCGCCCGGGTGGGGAGTAATTGACCTCCCGGTGACCGCGCTCCCGTATCGATCTGGACACGGCCGGCCGGTACCCGAGGGTGCCGGCCGGTTGTCGAACAGGGACGGATTATCACCATGAGTCCGCTTGATTATAAAGCGCTTGCCGCTGAGGCAAGGCATATGTTCGAAGCGGCTTCCGACGCTCGGGAACTCGAGGACGCGCGCGTTGCGTGGATCGGCAGGAAAGGGCGCATCACCTCCCTGCTGAGGCAGATACCCGATCTCCCTGAGGACGAGAGACCGATTGCGGGCAGAAACCTCAACAGCCTGAAGGGTGAACTCACCTCCATCCTCGATGTACGCCTCCGGGATATCGGTGATCCGGGTACCGGTGCCGAATCGGTATTCGACATCACCCATCCGGGACGCACTCCCTTCATCGGCAGGCTCCACCCGATTACAAAGACCCTCCGGGACATCATCGATGTATTCCGCGAGATGGGATTCGATGTGATGGAGGGGCCGGAAGTGGAAACGGAGTATTACAATTTCGATGCTCTGAACATCCCGGAACACCACCCCGCGCGCGGGATGTGGGACACGTTCTGGACCGGAACGCCACCCGGCCTGGTGCTTCGCACTCACACGAGTCCTGTTCAGATCCGGGCCATGGAAAACCAGGAGCCTCCCATTCGCATTATCGTCCCCGGCCGTTGTTACCGGTCCGATACTCCCGATGCGACGCACAGTCCGGTATTCCACCAGGTAGAAGGCCTCTACGTTGATGAAGGGGTGAGCATGGCCATGCTGCGCGGTGTCCTCGACACGTTCGCGCATCGCCTCTTCGGCGTCGACGTTCCGACGCGGTTCAGACCGTCATACTTCCCCTTCACCGAACCGAGCGCTGAACTTGATATCAGGTGTTTCCAGTGCAACGGCGAAGGGTGCAGGCTGTGCAAGGGATCGGGATGGGTCGAGATACTCGGTTCGGGAATGGTGAATCCGGTGCTCTACGGATTGGTCGGATACGATCCCGGGAAGGTCACGGGTTACGCGTTCGGCATGGGGGTGGAGAGGATCGCCATGCTGAAGTACGGCATCGATGATATACGGCTTTTCTACGAGAACGATCTCCGCTTCCTGGAGCAGTTCTGAGATGCGTGTACCAATGAGCTGGCTTCGCGAGTATGTCCCCTACGAGGGAAGCACCGAAGATCTGGCCGCGAGACTGACCATGGCGGGTCTTGAAGTCGACGAGATCATACGCCCGGGTGAGATCTTCCAGGGTGTTACGGTTGCTGAAGTGCTCGAGGCCGGACAGCATCCCAACGCCGACAAGCTGAGCGTATGTTCGGTAACGATCGGTGGAGAACCGATATCAGTGGTATGCGGGGCACCGAATGTCGCGGCAGGGCAGAAGGTGCCGTTCGCCGGGGTCGGGGCGCTCCTTCCCAATGGCATGCGTCTGAAGAAGGCGAAGATCCGCGGTGAGGTATCCATGGGGATGATCTGTTCCGAGGCAGAGCTGGAAATCGGTGATGACGCGGATGGGATTGTGGTGCTGCCGGCTGATGCTGTCATCGGTACCCCCTTTGCGGAATTTCTGGGCGTGGATGACGAGATCATCGAGATCGATGTCACCCCGAACCGGCCCGACGCCCTGAGCATCTACGGCATCGCCAGAGAAACATCCGCTCTGCTCGGACTGCCCCTGAAGCCACTTGATTTCTCGGTTGTTGAACCGGGACCTCCCGCGGCAGATGTGATCAGCGTGGCTATCGAGGATACCGACGGATGTCCGCGATACTCAGCCCGTCTCATCCGGGGTGTTCAGATCGCCTCATCGCCGCCCTGGCTCGCGGGACGACTTCGTGCCGTGGGTTTGAGACCGATCAATCTGATCGTGGATATTACCAACTACATCATGATGGAGATCGGACAGCCCCAGCATGCTTTCGATCTGCGGCGCGTTGCCGATGGCGCCATCGTGGTCCGCCGAGCCCGCGAAGGGGAGGTCCTGAAGACCCTCGATGAGGAGTTACAGGCCCTTGATCCCGAAATCCTTCTTATCGCCGATCGGGAGCGTGCTCTGGCCGCGGCCGGTGTGATGGGAGGACATGATTCCGAGATCAGCGGGGATACAACGGATATCCTGCTGGAAAGCGCTCACTTCGACCCCGTCAGGGTCAGTATCGGCGGCAGTCGCCTCGGTCTCGTTACCGAGAGCCGTAGACGATTCGAGCGGGGCACCGATCCGACCATGCCCGGCAGGGCAGCGGACCGGGCCGCGCGCATGATCGCCGAACTGGCCGGTGGAGAGGTTGCCGCAGGGCTTGTCGAGCAGATCTCGCCGGGGGCTCTTGAACACCGCGTGGTAACGGTTCAGAAGACCTGGGTTGATGGCCTGCTCGGTATCTCCATTCCCGAGGATGAAGCGATCGGTATCCTCGATCGACTTGGGTTTGAGACGGAAATCGGGAAGGAAGCGGGTACGTGGCAGGTGAGGGTGCCGCCGTGGCGGCCTGACGCCACCGGGCAGGCCCATATCGCGGAGGAACTGGCCCGGGTGTACGGCTACGATGAACTGGGCAGTGATACCGTTATCTCCGGCGCGGCACCCACAGGTCCCACACCACGCCAGAGACTGCGTCGGAATATCAGGGATGCGCTCGTGCATCTCGGCTTCTATGAGATCATGACCGACTCGCTGGTGGCGAGAGACGCCTGTCATCCCCTCCTGCCGGAGAGCGAGCCGGTTGTTCTGGCCAATCCTCGAGGTGAGGATAGTTCAGAACTGAGAAGTGATCTCCTCCCGGGAGTACTGAAGGCTCTGGCCTGGAACGTACGCCACCAGATCTCCGATGTGCGGGTATTCGAGATCGGGATGGTCCACCGTATCGAGGAGGGGGCCGCGAGAGAGAGTGAATGGATCGTGGGTGCCCTCCATGGAGCCCGCAGGGCTGAAATCTGGGATCAACCCGATCCCCGGGCCGACTGGTTCGATCTGACAGGACTTGTAACCGCTTTGTTCAGAGCCCTCAATCTTGACACTCCCCGGACACTTCCCTACGATGGACCGGCGCTCGTCAGGTCAGCCGGAGCTCTGCTCGTGGACGATGAGGACAATGAGCTGGGTTTCGCGGGCAGGATCGCCGCCGGGCTCGAAGAGAATCTGGGATTGTCGGAATCAGTCTGGGTGTTCGGATTCAGACTGGACATGCTCGAAGCAGGGTGCCGTCCCGTAGGCCGGTATCAGGGGCTTCCCCGATTCCCCGCGGCAGATCGGGATCTCTCGGTCACCCTTCCGCTCGATGCCCCCGTCGGTACGATCCTTGACCGATTGCGGGAAGAAAAGCGGGTGGAGAACGTCAGGCTGGCTGAAGAATACGCAGGTGAGCAGATCCCTGCCGGCAGGAAGGGCATACTCCTCTCATTGCGTTTTCGTGATATGGGGAATACCCTGTCAGACAGTGATTTGGAGGTAATACTTCAAAAACTGGTAAAGATACTTGAGAACGAGTTTGGGGCTCGCCTGAGAGTTTGATCTCAGAGCCGGTTCCAGAACGAACCTGACAGAGGTTACGACGTGGCCGTATCACGCATGAAACCACTCGATGATCTTGAGAAACACCTGGATACGCTCCTGAAGGAACTCCAGAAGTCGCGGAAGGACAGAAAGAAGTCGGAGGGTCAACTGAAGGAGATGGAAGCCGAATGCAACAGCCAGGCGAAGGAGATCGAACGACTTCGCCGCAAAGCCGGCGATGTCTCAGGGAAACTTGATCTGCAGTATCGCAGGAAACGAGAAGAGATTCAGAGCCGACTCACGAATGTGCTGGCCAGACTGGAATCGTTGTAGACCATGAGCGTCAAAGTTACCATCTACGGAACGGATTACCCGGTCAAGGGAGAGGCTGATTCCGACTATATCCAGGAAGTAGCCGCGTACGTGGACGGGAAGATGAAGGAAGTGGCCGAAAGCCTCAGTGTCAAATCAACCACGAAAGTGGCGATACTGGCAGCCCTCAACATTACCGATGAGTTCTTTCAGCTGAAGGGTTCCAGTGAGAACGAGACCGAGGAGATCGAGAACCGTCTGACTCTGCTCGCTGATCGGGTGCGGGGGGGACTTGCCGGGGAGTGATCCTGGAATTCCTGCCCGAACCATCATCCCGACCGAACCACCGCCTGAGCACCTGTGAGGTACACGAATGACCAGGATCCTCTTCATCGGCGACATCATGGGCAGAATCGGGCGCCGCGTCACGGCTTCCTGGCTCAAGGGTGAAGCGGGTGACAATCAATATGATCTCATCATCGCAAACGGGGAGAACTCCGCCGGTGGGTTCGGCATCACCGAACGGGTCGCACGTGAACTCCTCGATCTCGGGATCGATGTCATTTCAGGCGGCAACCATACCTTTGACAAGCGGGAGGTTCTCGGATTTCTCAACAGTGAACCGCGGATCCTCCGACCCGCCAACTATCCCCCCGGAGTGCCCGGCACGGGCGTGTGGACCGGAACGGCGGGGAACGGTGCCCGGGTTGCCGTCATCAATCTGCAGGGAAGGGTATTCATGCGGGGACTGGACGATCCTTTCCGGGCTGTTGACACGATCCTGGATGATCTGGGAGAGCAGGCCGATATCATCATCGTCGATTTTCACGCTGAAGCAACAAGCGAGAAGGTCGCCTTCGGCTGGCATCTCGACGGACGGGTATCGGGAGTGATTGGCACCCACACCCACGTTCAGACGGCTGATGAGTGCATCCTGCCCGGCGGTACCGCCTATATCACCGACGCGGGCATGACCGGTCCTCTCGACTCGGTTATAGGCGTGCGCAAGGAGGACGCGCTGAACCGCTTCAAGCTCGGCATCCTGAACCGGTTCCAGGTAGCGAAGGGTGATCCCTGCTTCTGCGGGGTTACCCTCGAGGTGGATGAATCAACCGGATCAGCGATTACAATCATCAGGCACCGCGATCCGTTAGACCCGGGCGCGGGAACCAGCGAACCGGAAGAAGAGGCAGGGGAATGAGCGCCACCCTGATCGACGGAAAGCAGATCGCCGCCACGATACGGCAGGAAACAGCCGTGGGTGTCGGGCAACTCCGGGAGCAGGGGATTACACCGGGACTGGCGACGGTACTGCTCGGTGATGATCCGGCAAGCCATTCCTATGTCGGGATGAAGAAGAAGGCCTGCGAGGATCTTGGAATCCTCTCGATCGCCGAGGAGCACCCGGCCGATATGCCGGAAGCCGATCTCCTGGCACTCGTGGGAAGGTTGAATGAGGATCCCGCCGTCCACGGCATCCTCGTCCAGCTCCCGCTTCAGGAACATATCGACGAGCAGAAGGTTCTGCTGGCCATCGATCCGATGAAGGATGTAGACGGGTTCCATCCCGACAACGTCGGGCGCCTGATGGTGGGACATCCCCGGTTCTCCCCCTGTACGCCGGCCGGGATCGTGGAAATCCTCCATCGATCGGGGAATCCGCCTTCGGGAAAGCATGTGGTGATCGTTGGACGCAGCAATATCGTGGGCAAACCGGTGGCCATGCTCCTGATGCAGAAGAACGACCGGGCCAACGCCACGGTGACGGTCGCGCACAGTCGGACGGAGAACCTTCCCGGTGTTGTGCGGAGCGCGGATATCGTCATTGCGGCGATCGGCAGCCCCCGGTTCATCAAGGCAGACTGGCTGAAGCCTGGCGCGGTCGTGATCGATGTGGGCAGCAACCGGGTGGAGGACGCGACACGGGAACGGGGCTGGCGCATGGTCGGAGATGTCGATTTCGACGCGGCCATGGAAGTGGCCTCCGCAATCACACCTGTCCCTGGGGGAGTTGGGCCTATGACCATCACCATGCTGATGGTCAATACCCTCAAGGCCGCCAGGATGATACACTGCTAGTGACACCCGACGCGGGACAGCCCTCCCTGTTCGACAAACCGGAAGAAACAGCTCCCTCAGCATCTGAAGCGCCTGAGATGACCGCATCGGTTCTCAGCGTCGAAGAGCTCAACCGCCTGGTTCGGAACCTCCTCCAGGACGAGATCGGCACCGTCTGGGTCGAAGGTGAGCTGAGCGGGATCAGGTATTATCGAACGGGCGGGCGGGCCCGTGTGTATGGAACCATCAAGGACAGCAGGGCGGAGGCAAGGATCGTCATCTGGGACGAAACGGTGGCCACGCTGCGGTTCGACCTGGAAGACGGGATGAAGGTGCTGGTTCAGGCCGAGGTGACCCTCTATCCCCAGCGAGGCCAGTACCAGCTGGTCATCAGACAGTTGAAACCCGCCGGTATCGGTGAGCTTGAACTCGCGTTTCAGCAACTGAAGGAGAAGCTGGAGAAGGAGGGGCTCTTCGACAGCGAGCGAAAACAACCGGTACCGGAATTCCCCTTCAAGGTAGGGGTCGTGACCAGCATGCAGGCAGCCGCTCTGCAGGACTTTCTTGACATAACCGAACGGCGGAATCCCGCACTTGAGATCGTCATAGCGCCATCCCGGGTGCAGGGGGAGGGGGCCGCCGCGGAGATCGTATCGGCTATCGAGGCTCTGCAGAAGGTTCCGGGTATCGAGTGTATCGTTGTGACCCGGGGCGGCGGGAGCCTCGAGGACCTGTGGCCGTTCAATGAAGAGATAGTGGCCCGTGCTATCGCGACATGTACGATCCCGGTCGTATCGGCGATCGGTCATGAGATAGACTGGACGATAAGTGACTGGGTGGCCGATCAGCGTACGCCGACACCAAGCGCGGCCGCGGAACTGCTTGCCTGGCCTGCCGACCTCTGGAAATCACGTATCGGCGAGCTCGGCGAGAGGAGTGCCGGAGCGATCCGTCAACACCTGTCGGCGCTGCTTGAGCGAGTCGGGTGGTTCAGCCGTGCCCACGGGTTCCAGCGGATGAGTTCCCGGATACGTGAGCAGACTCAGAGGATGGATGAGGCGCTGCGGATGCTCCCGACGAGCCTGCGGCTGAGGATGGAGGTTGCCGGCAGCAGGCTTCGGGAATCGACGATGAGCCTTTCGAGGGATATGGCGACGATACTTGAGCGGAATGATTTTGTGCTCGATCGGCTCGGGAGAATGATCGACGCCCTCGGTCCCATGTCGGTTCTGCAGAGGGGGTACGCGATAGTGCGCCGCCCCGAGGGAGGTTCCGTGGTGCGGGCCGCCCTTGAGCTGGAACAGGGAGATGCTCTGGAGGTCTATCTGAGCAAGGGAATGGCGGGCGTACGGGTCGAGAGAACCGGTCCCGGCCTCGAGGTCACAGACCCGGAAAGTGGCGCTCAACCTGAAGGGAATGACAGATGAGCAAGGGGAAGACACTCGAAATTCCTGATTCCTTCGAGGAACGGATCGAGCGACTTGAAAAGATCGTCGAGAACCTTGAAGAGGGTGACGCGCCCCTCGATGAATCGCTGAATCTCTTTGAGGAGGGGATAGTGCTGGCGAAGGCATGCCAGGGACAGCTCGAGGCGGCCCGGGAGCGGGTCACTGTGCTGCTGGAATCAGCCGAGGGGGATGTGATCAGCACGGAACCTGTGCCGGACGAAGAATGAGCACGATGCCTTCTGAAACCGGGATAGACAGCTTCCTGGAGGAAGTCAGAGATCTCTGCGACCCGCATCTGGCGGATATTCTTACACCCGGGGCCAGGCATGCGGCCGTGATCTGCGAGGCGATGAACTACAGTGTGTTCGCCGGCGGCAAACGGTTCAGACCGGCGCTGGTCCGCGCCGCGGGACAGGTGTTCGGTGCCGAGGCGAGGGCAATCCTCGACGTGGCGTGCGGAGTTGAGCTGATCCACACCTATTCACTCATCCATGATGATCTGCCCTGCATGGATGACGATGACCTCAGAAGAGGAAAACCTACGCTTCACAGGGTTTATGGTGAAGGCATTGCCGTGCTGGCAGGGGATGCGCTCTACGCGCTGGCGCTCGAGGTGATCGCGAGGAGCGGTACACTGGAGATCGTCGAAGAGATAGCAAGGGCTACCGGGACGGAAGGCATGATAGGCGGACAGGCAGCGGATATCCTGTTCGAGGGCAAAGAGATCACTGCCGATGATCTGGAGTTCATACATACCCACAAGACCGGTTCGCTCATAGCTGCGTGTCTCACCAGCGGCGCCAGACTTGGTGACGCCACAGCCGGTGAGGTCGATCTGATCCGTACTTTCGGGGAAGCAGTGGGCCTGGCATTCCAGATTGTGGATGACATCCTGGATGAGACCGGCGACTCGGAAATACTCGGCAAAAAGGCGGGCGCGGACCGGGAGAGAGACAAGAATACCTACCCGAAGATCCATGGGCTTGAGGCTTCACGGAACCTGGCCCTGGAGCTGGTTGAGGGCGCGAAAAACGAATTGGTGCTCCCCGGACGTGACACTATCATTCTCCACCTGCTGGCGGATTTCGTGGTCCAGCGAGTCATGTGATACCACCTGAACCGACCGCTGTCACAGGATATTCAACGGGGCGCGGAGGGGTGAGCAGTATCTGCAAGGAGGTTTGTACGCTTCATGTCGATCCTTAACACCATCGACTCTCCGACTGACCTGAATACCCTCACATCAGAGGAACTCGGGCAGCTTGCCGGCGAGATCAGGGAATATCTGATCGAGATACTCTGCCAGACCGGCGGACACCTCGCTTCCAACCTCGGTGTGGTTGAGCTGACCATTGCGCTCCACCAGGTATTCGATTCGCCGACAGACAAGATCGTCTGGGATGTCAGCCATCAGAGTTACGTGCACAAACTGCTGACCGGGCGAAGAGAACGCTTCGAGGGTCTACGGCAGTATGGAGGATTGAGTGGGTTCACCCTCCGGACCGAAAGTGAGCATGACCCATACGGCGCCGGGCACGCTTCAACATCCATCTCCTCGGCCATCGGAATGGCACGGGCAAGAGACCACCTCGGACTCGATCATCATGTGATAGCCGTCATAGGTGACGGGGCCACGACGGGAGGACTGGCGTACGAAGGAATGAACAACGTCGGCGCTTCGGGAAGTGATGTGCTGATCATCCTGAATGACAATGACATGTCGATCGCGCCGAATGTGGGAGCCATACACGAGTACTTCACCACCGCGATATCCAATCCCCTCTACAACAAGGTCAAGGATCAGCTCTGGGAAACAGTCGGCAAGGTTCCCGCGGTCGGAAAGACGTTCAGGTCGGTAGCCCGCAAGATAGACGAAACGCTGAAGAACCTGCTCGTACCGGGGATCATTTTCGAGCGACTCGGGATCCGCTATTTCGGACCGGTCGACGGACATGACCTGGATGGACTGATCAAACATCTCAGTGACATCAAGAACCTCCCCGGCCCCAAACTCCTCCATATCCGGACAGTGAAGGGGAAGGGGTACCGGCCCGCCGAGGATGATGCCACGGTTTTTCACGGGATCGGGGCGTTCGACAAGGAAACAGGGTGTCGGGAACCGGGGGATGGTCCGCCCGCCTATACCAGCGTGTTCGGTAAAGCGCTGGTGGAAGAGTGCCGTCGGGATGAGCGGATCATCGGGATAACCAGCGCGATGCCGGCCGGGACCGGGCTCGATCTGCTGGAGGCAGAGATCCCGGAGCGATTCTACGATGTAGGTATAGCCGAGGGGCATGCTGTCTGCTTCTCAGCCGGGCTTGCGGCGGAGGGACTCAAACCGGTCTGCGCGATCTATTCCACCTTCCTGCAACGAGGGTTCGACCAGATTATCCATGATGTGGCTCTCCAGAAACTGAACGTATTCTTCTGCATAGACCGGGGCGGGCTCGTTGGCGACGACGGTCCAACCCATCACGGCAACTTCGATCTCTCCTACCTCCGTCTCATCCCCGATATGGTCATCATGGCCCCGAAGGACGAGAATGAACTCGTCAACATGCTCAGGACGGGTCTGCTCCATGACGACGGCCCCATCGCCATGCGATATCCACGTGGAAGCGGTGAGGGTGTCGAGATAGCTGATGAACCGGTCGAACTTCCGATCGGCAAGGGGGAGGTACTGCGAGATGGCCCGGATGTGGCCATTCTCGCCATCGGGGAAATGGTAGGCAGGGCGGTACAGGCCGCGGAGATACTGAAGGGGAACGGAGTCGAGGCGACAGTGGTGAACACCCGGTTCGTCAAGCCGCTCGATACCGACCTCATCGGACGGCTGGCTGATGAGATCGGCCATGTGGTAACGATTGAAGGGAATACCATCAGGGGTGGATTCGGGGCAGGTGTGCTCGAGTACCTGAGTGAATCGAGGCGCTTCGGCGTAACCACCATGTGTCTCGGACTCCCCGATTCATTCGTCACCTTCGGAACGATCGATCAACTGCTGAAGGATCATGGTCTCGATCCGGAGGGTATTGCCCGATCGATCGAGACCTTCCTCAGGGAGGCGCCATGAACCTGCAGTCTGTTCGGAGCGTGGGATGAAACTCGGTGTTATCGCGAATCTCAGAAAACCGGAACTGAGTGACGCGATCGAACGTCTCGTCAGCTGGGCAGGTATCAATGATGTTGAGCTCCTCATCGCACCTGAAGTCATGGAGCATATCCCCACTCTGTCTGAGAGCAGCTCGATCATCGAGTCATCTGAAGAACGGATGGCGTCATCCGTGGACTTCCTGCTGGCGATGGGCGGTGATGGCACCATTCTCGCGGCGATGCGGCATGCCCGCGGCAGCGAGATACCAATTGTGGGGATCAATCTTGGAAGCCTTGGATTCCTTGCCGACACCTCTCCCGACAACATAGAGAAGGTGCTGAATCATCTGAAAGAGGGCTCGTATGAGATTGAGACCCGGATGACTCTGGAGGCTGAGATCCGGGTTGGCGCTGAGGTTGTCAGGCTGACCGCGAGCAACGATATCGTGGTCGACAAAGGTGATTATTCTCGCGTCATAGATATCGACGCGCACGTCGGTGGTCAATTCCTCCAGCGGTATACCGGTGACGGGTTGATTGTCTCAAGCCCGACGGGATCCACCGCATACGCGCTGGCCGCCGGAGGGCCGATTCTGGAACCGACGATGGGAGCGCTTGTCGTGGTCCCGATCTGCCCCCACATGCTCGCGTTCCGTCCACTGGTGCTGCCGGAAGAGAGCGAGATAGAGCTCTCGGTATTCAGCAAGCACGGCACGGCGCTCGTGACCGGTGATGGACAGGAACACGTTATTGTCAACAGCGGTGATACCATCATCGTGCGCAGGGGATCCCACCGGAACAGGATCGTCCGTACCGGCATCGGTCTGCCCTTTTTTGACGTTCTGCGCGGGAAACTGAAGTGGGGGTTCCGGGAACCCGCCGAGAGGAGCTGAATGCGCCTGGGCTGGAACGAAGATAAAGAACGAAAGAAGCATGGAGCCTCCTTCTCGTTCGATGAAGTGGATGATCCCGCCGGAGAACTTCTGGAGGAAACGGAATACGATGCTGTTTCCGGGGATGAACAGGATGAAGCGTCGGAGGAGCCTGCCGCTCCTGACGCGACAGCGGTCTCTGACGAAGAGGGGGACACCGAACCGTCTGCGGATGAAGATGTCTGTGATGAGATGGAGGATTATGAGGGGGAAGAGGCGCCCGAAGGCGCTGATGCCATCGCGTGGCACTACAGGAAGGGTAAGGAGCTGGCCGCATGCGGTCGTGTTCATGAAGCCGTCGAAGCGTATCGAGAGGTCCTGAATCGCGACCCCCTCCACGTGAAGGCCCGCAATAATCTGGCCCTGGTATACGATTCCCTCGGACTCTTTGATAAGGCGTGTGAAGAGCTGAAATCGGCCCTCGATCTCGATACGCGCAATGTTGAAGTCAGAGCCAACCTGGGCGCCCTTCTTGGTGAGCATGGGCGGTTCGAAGAGGCCGAACGGGAATTCAAGCGCGCTCTCGATCTGGCGCCCGACGAGCCGAGAATCCGGTTCAATCTCGGTCTCGTTTATTTCCGGAAGGGATTGTACGCTCGCGGAATTCCCGAGTTCGAGAAGACGCTCGCCCTGCAGGAGGACCATGGTGAGGCCCTCTACTATCTGGCGCAGAGCTATAACATGACAGAGCAGTATCAGCTGGCGCTTGAACGGTTCGAGGCGCTGGTTGAGTTCGATCCGGGCAATCACCGGGCATTCTGGTATCTCGGCATGATCTGCGACCGGCTGAAGGAGTATGACAAGGCCCGTGAGTACTATCAGAAATCATACCGCCTGAAACAGGAAGATCAGGACAGGGAGAACCTGAACAGAAGATGAAATACCTGCTCGTTATCATACTTGGCGCCGTTCTTGTGCGCTTTCTGAACAACATGGCCCGTCTGGGTCGGGGAGGACGCCCGCCGCTCCGTTCAGAGGCCGAGGATGCCGAGTATGAGATACTCCCCGACGATCCTGACCCTCCTTCTGATCCTGCAGGTTGACGAAACTCACCGTTTGTGGTAGAACCTGTTACGCGTCACTGATCTGATATCAGCACGGCCGTTCCACCTGTCACTGCCCAACCGGCGTGTTTTTCCGACAGGCGCCTGGGATCGGTGTGATATCAGGTAAGGTCGATCAACCCATACGTCTGGAGGGAACGATGGAGCCGTGCTGGCTGGAAAACTATGAGCCGGGAGTCCCGCGTGATTTTACCGACACGGAGGGGACCCTGAACGCCATGTTCTCGGAAACGGTCGCAAAATATCCCGATTCACGATCGGTCATTTTTTACGGCCGCAATTTCACCTTCGCTGAAATGGGTGATATGACCGCGCGGATGACGGCGACACTACGCGGACTTGGTGTGAAGAAGGGTGATCGTGTTGCGATCATTCTGGCAAATCTGCCGCACTACATCCCCGCGCATTACGGCATTCTCGGAGCAGAAGGGACGGTTGTTCCCAACAATCCTCTCTACACCGACAAGGAACTGGAGTATCAGCTGAAGGATTCCGGTGCGAAGGTGGTGATAGCACTCGATCTGCTCGTACCGAAATTGGTGAGGATCTGGGAGAACACCGATCTCGAGCACTGCATCGTTTGCCGTGTGAACGACTACCTTCCCGGGCTGAAGAAGTACCTCTATCCGATCAAGGCACGACTCGAAGGTCATAAGCGAAAGGTTCCGGCCGAAGACCGTTTCAGTCTTTTCACTGATTGCATCGCGAAGGCTGATCCGGCCGAAGGAGCGCCGGCCGAAGTGTCACCATCCGACCTGGCAATGCTGCTCTACACAGGCGGAACAACAGGCCGGAGCAAGGGTGCCATGCTTACTCACCGGAATCTGTATTCCAATGCCAAACAGGTGTCTTCATGGCTCGTTGACCTTCAGGTAGGGAAGGAGGTCATCATGGCGGCGGTACCTTTCTTCCACTCCTACGGCCTCACAACCTGCATGCATTTCTCAGCCGCGTGCGCCAGCCCCGTCGTGCTGATCCCGAAATTCGACGTTAATATGGTCATGCAGGAGATCCAGAAACAGAAGGCGACGATCTTCCCCGGTGTTCCCACGATGTATGTGGCGATCAATACCCATCCGAAGGCGGACAAATTCGATCTCTCCAGCATTCGGGCCTGTCTCAGCGGGGCGGCGCCCCTGCCTGTTGAAGTGCAGAAGACGTTTGAGAAGTTGACCGGCGGTCGACTTGTCGAGGGGTTCGGTCTCAGTGAGGCGAGTCCCGTGACGCACGCGAATCCTGTCCATGGCAAGCGGAAGATCGGGACGACCGGACTGCCGATTCCCGGCACCGAGGCCGCGATTGTCGACCCCCATACGAAGAAGGAACTGGGCACCGGTGAAATCGGTGAATTGGCGGTGAAGGGACCCCAGGTCATGCAGGGCTACTGGAACATGCCCGAAGAGACGGCGGGACAGCTTCAGGAAGGATGGCTCTTCACCGGGGATATGGCCCAGGTCGATGATGAAGGGTACTTCACGATCGTCGATCGCATTAAGGACATGATCATCTCCGGGGGGTTTAACATCTATCCGCGTGAAGTTGAGGAGGTTCTCTACGAGCACCCCTCGGTCCTGGAATGCGGAGTCATCGGGATGCCTGATGAGTACCGGGGAGAAGCGGTTAAAGCGTATGTGGTATTGAAGGATGGAGCAGAAGCAACCGAAAAGCAGCTGATCGATCACTGCCGGGAAGGACTGGCGAAATTCAAGATCCCGGCCAAGGTCATATTCGCCGAAGATCTGCCCAAGAGCCTTATCGGCAAGATACTCCGCAAGGAGATCCGCAAGATGGATGAAGCGGGCGCGATCAAACCAGTCGAGAAGGACTGACAGCAAAGAACAGGAGCGCGAACATGCCGTCCAATCCGCGGGGTATTGGGGCAGGAAGGATACTGCCTGTCGTCGCTGTCCTGCTCCTTCTGCCGGCCGGTTCTCTCCTGGCCCAGATACAGCCCGGGGAGTACGCCGCCAGACGGGCCGCTCTGACCCTGACGCTGGGCGACGGGCTTTACTACTTCCGGGCCGATGTGGCATCGAACGGGCGGCAGGACCCCGATTTCCATTACCTTACCGGTTTGACGTCGCCGATGGCACGATTGCTGATGGTACGGCAGGGGGAGGAGTTCACCACGGCCATCTTCCTGCCGGGACCGCCCGGATCGGCGACCGATGTTCGTTCGGTCGATGAGTTCGATCAGGTGGTGAGCGAGATACTCCGCTCCCGACCGTCGCGACTCATCACGTCGCTTTCCCCGGCCCGGGATGAGGTTGTCGCCGGCCTGGTAGAACAGATGAACCGGCCATCGAGGATGGCGCCTTCAGGCGCCGGTTCGCAGGGGCTCCAACTCGTCAATCCGGCCGGGGTGCTTCGGACAGTGCGCGGTACGAAATCACCGGCGGAGATAGAGCTGCTCCAGATCGCGAGTGAGATCACGCGAAACGCTCATATCGCGGCGATGCGAACCGCCGACATCAACATGAACGAGTTCGAACTGCAGGCGGTGATCGAATACACCTTCCTGCGCAACGGTGCGGCGCGGCCTGGATTCGACACGATTATCGGTTCGGGACCGAACAGCCTCGTCCTCCACTGGAGCGACAACAACCGGTTCATGGAGGCGGGGGATGTGATCGTCATGGATATCGGAGCTGAGTATTTCGGCTATACCTCCGATGTCACCCGCACCATTCCCGTCTCAGGCACCTTTACCCGTGAACAGCGGGAAATCTATGAGATCGTGCTGGCCGCCCACCTGGCCGCCGCTGAGCTGGCGGAAGTAGCGGGTACCCCCTACAGCGCGCTTTCAGAAGTGGCCAACCAGGTGCTCTCCGAGGGTCTGGCAGGGATAGGTCTCATCGAATCCCCCGACGCTTCCGTGCCGGGTGGTGGGAGAGGGCGGGCTCGCAGTCAGCTCGGTCTCTTCTACTATCACGGTCTCGGTCACGGGATCGGACTGGTCGTCCACGACTCGATGCCCGAGAGAAATGTGATTGTGGAGGGGGCCTGCTTCACGATCGAACCGGGCATCTATGTGCGTCCCGACGTACTCGGTATGCTGGGCTCGGGAACTGAGGCTGACGCGCTCCGGCAGAAGCTTGCGCCCGTGGTTGCCAGGTATGCGAACATCGGTATCCGGATCGAGGATTCGTATGCCTTCACAGACAAGGGGCTGGTTCGATTGAGCGCCGGGACACCCCGTACGATCGAAGAGGTTGAGGCAATGATGGCAATGCCGAATCTCTTCAACGAACTGAGAGCGGGTGAGATCGTCGAGAAATACCGGAAATTCATTCCGCCGGGTAACTTTCAGTAATCATCATACGTCTTCTTCTGCATAGGGAGACCATTCGACCATGCAGGCAGAGGATATGCCGATGAATGATCGAGGATATTCAAACAGGCGTCATCGTCGCCCCGTATCACGTTCATTTCTCATCTCCATGGCGGTGATCGGCACGGTGGCGCTCCTGCCCCTGATGTCGGTACAGCGCGATGCACCGGCGAGCATCGCTCCGCTCAGTGATGCCATGGCCGCCATGCACTTCCTGCATGATCAGCGCGTCTACCCCGGTGATGAACTCCCGCCATCGAAATACCAGGAAGCATATGAGGAGGTTGAGCCGCGGATACGGCTGGCGCGGTTCGGCCGGGTCCGGGAGAACGGGTACATAGAACCCGATCCGTGGCGTCAGATCGGTCCCAAGAATGTCGGCGGCAGGACGATTGCGCTGGCAATCAACCCGCTCGATCCCAGGATAATGTTCGCGGGCTCCGCAAGCGGCGGGATCTGGCGCACCAACAACAGCGGCTACGGCGTCCAGGGGTGGCACTACCTGGATACGGGATTCCCGGTTCTGGGTGTGAACGCCATCGCCATCGATCCGGCTGACACCGCCCGTGTCTACATCGGTACCGGTGAGGTATACGGCAAGTACACCTCGATAGGCGGGCTCTACATCCGCACCACACGGGGCAGTTACGGGATAGGGATACTCCGGACCTCGGATGGTGGACGCACCTGGGAATCGTGTCTCGACTGGTCGTACGATCAGCGGAGGGGTGTGCTCGACCTTGAGATCGATCCGAATGATTCCGATCGACTGTTCGCCGGAACGAGTGAGGGGCTATACCGCAGCACCGACAGAGGTGATACCTGGAACCTCGTTCTCGATGTCGACATGGTCGTGGATATCGCAATCAACCACATCGACAGTGATACGCTCTTCGCCTCCTGCGGGAACCTGGGAGTGCCGTCCGACGCGGGCATCTACCGATCGATGGATGGTGGTGACACGTGGACCGAACTTGGCAGTGCCCTGCCTGATCACTGGACGGGAAAGACCCTGCTTGATATCTACCAGGCCGCTCCGAACGTCATCTACGCCGATGTGGCCAATGCCCTGAGCGACAACGATCCTGCGGGAGTAGGGCTCTACCGGAGTATCGATTCAGGTGAAACCTGGGAGGAACTCACCTCTGGATACACCGACTACAACATGATCGCGCGATACCAGGGCTGGTTCTCCCATTTCGTGTGCGTGCATCCGCAGGATTCGAGCAGGGTGGTGGTCGCCGGTGTCTATTCGTACCTCTCCACCGACGGCGGCCGGACCTTTTCCCGGGAATCACATACCAACTGGTACGGCGGGGTGACACCGGTCGGCGGCCCGGAGGGGGATGGCGATTATTCACACGCTGATAATCACAGCTTCGCGCGTCACCCGACGCAGCCGAACACCATCTTCTTCGGTACCGATGGCGGCGTCTACCGGAGCACCGATTTCGGACAGACCTTCACTGCCCGCAACGGTAACTATCAGACTACACAGTTCTACGGTGGGTTCACCTCCTCCATCATCGATGAGGACTTCGCGATCGGCGGGCTCCAGGACAACTCCACGGTCGTCTACCTCGGCCAGGATGCCTGGCAGAGAACCCTGGGAGGTGACGGGGGATTCACCGGGCTTTTCCCCGAGGTACCCAATATGCTTCTCGGCTCCACGCAGTACGGGCGCATATATCGTTCACTGAACCGCGGCGGCAGCTGGAGCAGGGTCAATGGTGCAATGGAAGGGGACGGCGATGTTGTATTCGTGGCGCCTTTCGCCATAGCACCTTCGAATTATTCTGTGCTCTACGCGGGTCGAACGAATGTCTGGCGCAGCGACAATCAGGGTCAGTCGTGGTATATCCCCGACTGGACGGATGAACTCGACCAGAATCCGGTGCTCTCCCTCTCGATCTACCCGGGAGACGCCGATGTGGTATGGGCCGCGACCGCTCCAGCGGCAACGCGTGCCGGGGTTCACCGTACGGAAGATGGCGGTCGTACCTGGGAGAATGTGACGAGAAGTCTTCCCGATCGCTATCCGGTCGACATCATCGCCGGTCGAGCGGGACCCGGTCTGGCGTACGTGGTCTTTTCGGGATTCGGAACTCCGCACCTCTTCCGGACCCGGGATGGGGGACAGAGCTGGGAGGATATCGGTTCGGGGCTTCCCGATATTCCCAGTTCGGCGCTCATCATCGACAATCAGAACCATGATCACCTCTATTTCGGGAATGATTTCGGTGTCTGGTTCTCTCCCGATGACGGCGATACCTGGCACCCCTATACCAATGGTATGCCGACGGGGGCTCTGATCATGGATCTGAGTATCTCCCACCGGGATCAGACCATCAGGGCGGTCACGCACGGCCTGGGAGTGTGGGAACGGCCCATGGTCGAATCTGAAACCACCCCGCCCGAACCGGCCGATCGAGTCGTGCTGAGACAGAACTACCCGAATCCCTTCAATGGCAGGACGATCATTGCTTATGAACTCGTCCAGTCGGACTATGTGCGCCTCTACCTCTACAATACGCGCGGACAGCTGGTGAAGACCCTGGTTGAAGGGATCCAGCAGCAGGGATTCAATTATGTGAGCCTGAGTTCCCGGGGGCTTCCTTCAGGTGTCTATATTTATCGACTCGAGGTCGGCGGCGAAGTACATTCCCGACGACTGATGCTCCTGAAATAGGAGTCGGGACTGTATGAAAGAACGTAGCACGCTCCCCACATGGTGGAATGGGATTGCGGCACTGAGCGAAGTGTTCGCCGTCTTTCTGGGCGGCCGGGTTATTTCGATCCTGCTGGTCAGAGCCATCGGTCTCTCCTCCTCGAAGGAGCTGATCGCGGCTGTTCCCGAGGGCAGCGCCCCCGACTTCCTCGCAATGGCCGGAACAACCACTCTTGAGCTGTTCCTGCGGTATGGGATCATGTTCGGTCTCGCCTTTGCGGTCGGATGGTGGCATCGCAGACGTCCCCTGGCCCGGTATGGTGTCACGCTTGCAGGCACCCCTGCCTCTCGACATGTGGGAACCGGTGTACTGCTCTTCGCAGTGATCGGATTACTCCCGGCCCTCCTGTTGCTGGTGCAGAGCAACATTTCAATCGGCGAGGGTCCCGATCACTGGACCATATTCGCCAATGACTGGAACTTCGGCTTCTGGGTGTTCATGTTCGTTTCCAGTTTCGGGCTGGTCCCGATCTTCGAGGAGCTCTTCACCCGGGGTTATTTCCAGATGCGGCTGACCGAGGACCTGGGAGCGGGCAGTGCCATCCTGATCACTGCGGTCGTGTTCGCCTTCAGCCACACGCAGTACTACAAACTGGAACTGCTCTCCCTCGGAATCCTTTTCGGCATCGTCCTCGGTTCGATCATCGGCGGCTATGTGTTCTACAGAACCGGATCGCTCGTTCCCGTCATCATCGCTCATGCGATCGGGAACGTTCCCTGGAGAGGAGCGTTCGATTTCGCCGTACCGGCCCTCTCCATCCTGCTCATCATTGTCTTCCGGCGGGAGATCGCCAGAACCGCCAGGCACCTGTTCGCGGAGTTCGGGCATTCCACATCGCTCATCCACGTGGCAGCGGGAGCGGCTGTCATGGCAGGTGTGGTCGTTACCCTGATGACCGTTCAGAATCTTCTCGCTGTGTGGGGGATTGTTGCGATGATCATCAGCACGATATTCCTGGTCAGGGAGAAGAGATTCCGACGTGTGACAGGGCATGAGGGGAGTGATCAGCAGGTTTAATTCCGCATCCGTTCCTGCTATACAATAAGTACCATACTCCGTAATTACGGTGATGCATCGGCGCTTGAATACCAGCGCAATTGCGGAACGATGTGCTGAGGGTGTGAGTTGACATGTATTCTACACTTCCGGGAGGACCTCCATGAGCGACATCGTCATAGCCAGTGCTGTAAGAACCGCGGGAGGGAGTTTCGGCGGTGCCTTCAAGAAGGTATCCGCGGTCGAGCTCGGTGCTCTCGTTCTCGAGGAGGCGGTGCAGCGGAGCGGAATAGATCCGGCTCTCGTGGATGAGGTTGTGTTCGGTACCGGCTGGCAGACCGGGATCGGACCCAATATCGGACGCCTGGCTGCGGTAAAGAGCGGATTGCCGCACGAGGTGCCGGCCTTCACGATCAACATGCGCTGTGGATCATCCCTCCGGGGTGTCGCCCTCGCTGCCCAGATCATCAAGGCGGGAGACGCGGATGTGGTGGTGGTCGGTGGAGCGGAGAACGCTTCGCAGGTTCCGTACATCGCGGAGGGAGCGCGGTGGGGGAACCGGATGGGAGACGCGGCTCTCGTCGACGTCATGCACCGGGATGGTTTCCTCTGTCCGCTGGCCGGACACCTTATGGGGATGACCGCCGAGACACTGGTCGAGAAATACGATATCAGCCGGGAGGAGCAGGACGAATTCGCCGCCCAGAGCCAGAGCAAGGCAGTCAAAGCAAGCCAGAAGGGATACTTCACAGAAGAGATCCTTCCGGTAGATGTGCCGGTGAAGAGGGGCCAGACGGAGATCTTCGACACCGAGGAAATCCCGCGTGATGGAATCACGTCTGAAAAGCTGGCCAAACTCCCCACGGTCTTCAAGAAGGGTGGAACGGTAACGGCCGGCAACGCATGTGCCCTCTGTGACGCGGCATCGGCGGCGGTGGTGATGAGCGCGGAAAAGGCCGGGGAACTTGGTGTCACGCCGATGGCGAAGATCGTCTCCTACGCCCAGACCGGCGTGGATCCTGCGATCATGGGAATCGGGCCCGTACCGGCCATCGGAAAAGCACTGGATAAGGCCGGCATGACCCTCGACGATATCGACCTCATCGAGCTCAATGAGGCCTTCGCGGCTCAGATCCTGGCCGTAGAGCGTGAGCTGAAATGGGATCGCTCAAAGGTCAACGTTCACGGCGGAGCGATCGCCCTCGGACATCCGGTGGGCGCTACCGGCATGAAGATCCTGACCACACTGCTCTACGCGATGAAGCACCGGGAGGAACGATTCGGACTGGTGAGTCTCTGCATCGGGGGTGGGCAGGGCGTTGCCATGATCGTCGAACGGCTGGGCTAGTGCCCTGTCACGCAGCAACCGTGGCATTCGAGCGGCGACGCATTATCGACATTCACACGGAGGATCAGTGACCATGGAAATCAGAAGACCGTTTGTTGTCGGCGCCGGGATCATGGGAGCCGGAGTCGGTCAGCTCTGCGCGCAGAACGGCTACGAGGTGACGATCGTTGATATGACCGATGACCTGACTGAGCAGGCCGCCGGCAAGGTCGAAGCGGGTCTGGCGAAGCGGGTTGAGAGGGAGAAGATCACCCAGGATGAGATGGACTCGGTTCTCTCCCGAATCACCTGGTCGACCGATCTCGGTCTGGCGGAGAAATCCGATTTTGTTATTGAAGCGATCCTGGAGAATATCGACGCGAAGAAAAAACTCTTTGGTGCTCTCGATGTTATCTGCCCTCCCGAGACCATCCTGGCCACGAACACCACAGCCCTCTCGATCAGTGAGATCGCTTCCGCCACGTCCCGACCCGACAAGGTCACCGGCATGCATTTCTTCAACCCGGCCGTGATCATGAAACTCGTGGAGATCATCCGGGGAAACGATACCTCTGATGAAACCATTGCCACGACGATGCAGTTTACCGAAGCCCTGGGAAAGGTCCCGATCGCGACAGAGAAAGAAGCTCCGGCGGGGATCGTCAGCCGGGTTCTGTCGGGACTGCTGAACGAAGCGGCCGCGGTCTACGCCGATGGCATAGCCGCCCCCGAATCGATTGACGAAGCGATGAAACTGGGGGCCGGCCTGCCCATGGGCCCGCTCGCGCTCATCGACATGATCGGTCTCGATATCCACCTGGCGAAGATGGAAACGCTCTACGCGAGACTGGGAGATGAACGCTACCGTCCACTCGAGGTGATCAGGACGATGGTGGCTGAAGGAAAGCTGGGGAAGAAATCAGGGGAGGGGTTCTACAAATATTGATCCGCCTGCCGTGACGCGGCCGGATCGACGGGACATCACCGACACGACAGAAGGAGGGATCCGTGGATTTCGCTCTCAGTGAAGAACAGCAGATGATCCAGGCAACCATACGGAAATTCGCTGATGAGAAGATAGCCCCGGTAGCCAGCGAGAACGACAAGACCTGTCACTTCCCCCACGATATCTTCATGGAAATGGCGGAACTCGGCTTTACCGGCACCCCCATCCCGGAAGAATACGGGGGAGCTGGATGCGACTTCATCAGCCACGCCATAGTGGCCGAGGAGATCGGTCGGGCTGATTCTTCCCTCCGCGGTACTTATTCGGTGCAGGTATCCCTCGTTGAACTGCCCATCCTGAAGTACGCCAGTGAGGAGCAGAAGCAGAAGTACCTGCCAAAACTCACCAGCGGCGAGTGGATCGGCTGTTTTGGACTGACCGAACCTGACGCGGGCAGTGATCCGGCGAGCATGCGCACCACGGCCGTCGAGGACGGCGACCACTATGTGCTCAATGGTCAGAAGACCTGGATAACCAATGCAGGGATCGCCGATCTGGCGATCGTGTATGCCAAGACCGACCGTGACGCGGGCGCGAGGGGGATCACCGCCTTCCTGATAGAGAAGGACTTTGAGGGATTCTCCACGAAAGACCTCCACGACAAGCTGGGCCTGCGGGCCTCCAATACCGGCGAGATTATTCTCGAGAACTGCCGCGTCCCGAAAGAGAACGTCATGGGTGAGGTGAACAGTGGGTTCAAAGTAGCGCTGGGAACCCTCGATTTCGGACGCTTCACCGTCGCTGCCGGCTGTGTCGGACTGGCCCAGGCCTGCATCGACGTCAGCAAGGAGCACGTGAAGCAGCGTCACCAGTTCGGCAAGCCGATCGCCAGCTTCCAGCTCGTCCAGCAGATGATCGCCGATATGGTCGTCGAATGCGAGGCGGGGCGGCTCCTGGTCTATCGGGCCGGTGACCTCAAGAACAAGGGACTTCCCAACACGCGCGAAACCTCGATCGCCAAGTACTACTGTTCAGAGATGGTGAACCGCGTGGCGTACAAGGCGATCCAGCTCCATGGAGGATATGGTTTCTCCGGCGAGTACGACGTGGAGCGTTTCTATCGTGATGCCCGGATCAACACCCTCTATGAGGGGACATCACAGATCCAGCAGTTGATCATCGGGGCCTTTGAACTCGGGATCAAGGCCTTCGAATAGACGATCCGGTTCATCGGCGCCATTAAACCGGGTCCCCCATCGACTTCAGAACAGGGGAAAAGGGATGTACAACACGCTCATCTACGAACAGGAAGAGGGCATTGGTCTTCTGACCATCAATCGGCCAGAGAAACTCAACGCGATCTCAACTGAGCTCACCACCGAACTGGGAGCACTGCTCGACCAGATCGAGGTTGATGAGTCGATGCGCGTGCTCATCATCACGGGGCAGGGGGAGAAGGCCTTCGTCGCGGGCGCCGACATCGAGGAACTCGTGGACCGGGACGCCAGAGCGGGGCGCAGGGTGACCCGTGAGAGGCAGGAGCTCTTTGCCCGCATCGAGAACCTGCCGATACCGGTCATCGCGGCCATCAACGGCTACGCCCTCGGCGGCGGGCTGGAACTGGCTCTGGCCTGCTCGATCAGGATCTGTTCGGAAAACGCGCAGTTCGGCGCTCCCGAGGTCAAGCTCGGCATTATCCCGGGTGACGGGGGAACGCAGCGCCTGCCCCGCCTGGTCGGTCTCGGCCGGGCTATGGAGATGATCCTCACCGGTGACTTCATCGATGCAGGCCAGGCCCACCAGATCGGCCTGGTCAACCACGTGCTTCCCCCCAGGGAACTTCTCGATACAGCAAAAGACCTCGCCCGGACTATCGCCTCACGCCCGCCCCTGGCCGTTCAGTACGCCAAACAGGCCGTGAACCGGAGCATGGAGGGGGATACCGCCGGCGGTTACGCGCTGGAGTCATACCTCCACGCCCTCTGCTGCACCACCGAGGACAAAAAGGAGGGTGTCGCCGCCTTCCTGGAGAAGCGCAAGGGCACCTTCAAGGGCGAATAATCGTTCTGTTTCTGACCGATTACTGAACCCTTTACTCGGAAGTCCTCAAGCACTACAATCAACCGTGAGAGGGGACTGACAGCGGTATCGCTATTCCAGGCGGAGGTCCCCGGTGGTTATATCCGGATCCAACAGACTTCCATTCCGAAGCATCCTCCTTGCAGGCTTCATTCTGTCCAGCCTGCCGGGTATCGATTGTCCATTACAGGCACAGCAGTCACAGCAGGATCGGATATCAGCCCTCTGCGATTCCGGGTTCGTGCTCCTCGATCGGGAGGATCATGAAGCCGCACGACTGGTGTTTCGGGAAGTACTCAACACAAACAGGAACCACCCGGATGCGTTGCTGGGAATGGGGCGGGCGATGTTGGGACTTCCCCGTGGAACAGGGCGCGCCCTTGATTACCTGCGAAGGGCAGTATTTCAGGCACCTGACTACCTTGAAGCGCATTACTACAAGGCCCGTGCGCATGCTCATCTGGCCAGAAGCGGGATACTCAGCCGGGATGATGGCCGACAGGCTCTCAGGGAGATCGAGATAGTCCTTTCCCTCAATCCTTCCCATGCAGATGCCTGGTATCTACGGGGGCAGGTTTACCGGGATGTTTTTCAGGACTATGGAGAAGCAATCGAAGCCTTTCAGTCACAGGTGGAAGTAAATCCCGGCCACACCGCTGCCCGCATCGAATGTCTGAAAGCAGCGGTAGACGCCGGGGAGTGGGAATATGCCGTTACTGTCGGTGAAAGCGCGCTTTCCCTCGATCCTGACGTGTGGGAAATAATCCCGTATCTCGGGGCAGCTTACTGGAAAGCCGACCGACCTGATGAATCGATGGAGGCCTTCAACCGTTTCTTCGCGAAGGCACCAGACGAGGAACGGGATATCTATTTCGACCTGGGATACCTGCTGACACCGGCAGATCAGCGTGAGTTCACCGCCCTCGATGATGAGGGACATCAGTCATACTGGACGCATTACTGGCGGGCCCGGAATCCCGATCCAAAGACGATGGTCAACGAGAGGCTCCTTGAACACTTCATCCGGGTTGCATATGCCAGGATAGAGTTCGGGAAGAGGAAGTGGCCGTGGGATGCGCGCGGGGACTTCTATGTCCGCTATGGTGAGCCCGATATCAGAATCGGTCCCAATCGTCCTTACCCGATCGCCATGGTTGATGACTGGGATTTTTTCCTGAAGTACCTGGAATTATGTAATGACCTCGGTATTCAGAGGCCATCGTATGCACCGGGCTGGCTCGAGGGGCAGTTCGGGAATTCCGGAGTACGGGATTTTGTTGATGGGAGCGGGACTTCAGAGGGATGGCTCTATCTCGACAGAGGTGTTCCCACGCATTTCGTGAATCCGGTTATGAATGGCGTCTTCCTGACGGGATCTCCCGTGCTGGGAGAGGCTATGGGACGCAGGTTGCCGGTGATCAGCGTAGAGGAAGATAAGATCGAGACCTTCGATCCTCTTCAATCAGCGGTCACCTTCCGTGGTGAGGGGGGAAGGACCGAGATGGAATACGCGATCGGCCTGCTTCCGGATCACATCGGATCATTCAGGAGCATGACCGGTGAGTATACCTATATCGAAGCCCGGATAGATCTGTTCACTCCAGAATGGAAGCCGGCAGGGGAAGCGACTGAGCAGATCCGCACGTTCGCCGCCAGGCCACAGATTGAAATACGGGGGAATCCGGTCCTCGTCCACAACGTCACTCTGTCGGCTGACCCGGGTGACTATTTGATATCCATCCTCATCATGGAACCAGAGACAGGAATAAGAGCAACAGTCGAGGAGGATGTGTCATTCCCGGATTACTCAGGAGACGATCTCATGATAAGCGATATCCTGCCGGCGGCACGTATCGCCGAAGTGGGGCAGGGTCGTTCTGGTCGCTTCATCCGCGGCGATCTGGAGGTCATCCCGCTGCCGGGCAGGACCCTTGGCAGGGACCAACCGCTGTTCATCTACTTCGAGATCTACAACCTGCTTCGAGACAGGTTCGGTGGTACGCGCTATCGGATCGAATATTCGGTATCTGAATCCACCTCTGATGATGGTTCACTGAGGAAGCTCTTCCAGGGACTGGGAGCGATGGTCGGTATCAGAGGCCGCCGAGCGGTCCTGAGCAGCGAGTTCAGCAGAACAGGTGTCCAGAACGATGAACGAATCCATCTCGAAATCGACCTGAGTGCCCTGCCGCATGGTGTCTACGACCTCATGGTTACCATCACGGACCAGGTGAGCGGCCAGGTGGTCTCCAAGATCCTCACGGTGCGGACATTGCCGCCAGTACCGGAGCAGTCAACGCTGGAGTTGAATCCACGATGAGCACCTTATTCCGAATCATCCTCCTTGCAGGCCTCATTCTGTCCAGCGCAGCGGTCATCAGTGTTCCCGCACAGGCACAACAGTCACGGCAGGAGAGGGTTTCCGCGCTTTGCGACTCCGGGTATGTGCTCCTCGACCAGGAGGATCATGAAGCCGCCAGACAGGTGTTCAGGGAAGCACTCGATTTAGATAGAAACCACCCAGAAACATTGCTGGGAATGGGGCGGGCGATGCTGGAATTGCCCCGGGGAACAGGGCGGGCTATTGATTACCTGCGAAGGGCAGTAGAGCAAGCTCCCGAGAACCTGGAAGCGCATTACTATAAGGCCCGTGCGCATGCTCATCTGGCCAGAACCGGGTTTCTCAGCCGGGACGACGGCCGACAGGCTCTCAATGAGATCGAAATAGTCCTTTCCCTTAATCCATCCCATGCAAATGCCTGGTATCTGCGGGGGCAGGTATACCGGGATGTATTCCAAGATTACGCGAAGGCGATCGATGCATTCCGGTCCCAAGTCGAGGTCAATCCGGGGCATACCGCTGCCTGTGTCGAATGCCTGAAAGCCGAGATAGATGTTGGTGCATGGGCCGATGCGATAATAACCGCCGAGGGCATGCTCTCACGTGAACCCGACATCTGGGAGATCATGCCATTCTTAGCGGCCGCGTACTGGAAAGCCAGCAGAGCCGATGAAGCCATTCAGGCTTTCGAAAGGTTCTTCGCCACAGCGCCTGAAAACGAACGGAATCTCTATTTCAATCTCGGATATATCCTCACACCTGCAGAGCAGATTGTGTTCATGTCTCTTGATGATGAGAGTCTTCAAGCATATTGGATGAATTACTGGCGCTCAAGAGATCCCGACCCTAAAACCACAGTGAATGAACGGCTCCTCGAGCATTTCATCAGGATCGCCTACGCCAGAATAGAGTTCGGTAAGGATAAATGGCCCTGGGACGCCCGGGGATCAATCTATGTGCGCTATGGTGAACCTGATATCCGTTCCGGAAAGAATCGCATTGACTCCTCAGAGGCATTACTGGATGAGTGGGATTTCTTCATTAAGCACCGTGACCTTCACATAGAATTGGGACTCTTGCGGCCCTCATTCTGGCCGGGTTTCTATTCAATTCGCGATGAGACAGTGACTTCGAAAAATCCTCTCAGGGGAATTGGTGTTACCGGTGGAGCAACTGATGAGAAGTGGTTCTACACAGATATAGGCCTATTCATCCAGTTTGATGATCCAGTCATGAGTGGCAGATACCTGATTGCTGATGTGCCGTTTGGGGCGGATCTCAACAAATGTCAGGAGGTATCGGATGCAATGGAGAGGCACATTCCGGTAATCAGCGAGGAAGAGGATAAAATCGAAACCTTCGATCCTCTTCAATCAGCGGTCACCTTCCGTGGTGAGGGGGGAAGGACCGAGATGGAATACGCGATCGGTCTACTGCCGGATCACATCGGACCGTTCCGGAGCATCACCGGCGAGTATGTCTATATCGAAGCCCGGATAGATCTGTTCACTCCAGAATGGCAGCCGGCAGGGGAAGCGACTGAGCAGATCCGCGTGTTTGCCGCTCGACCCCAATTTGAAATACGGGGCAATCCGGTTCTGGTCCATAGTGTCACTCTGTCAGCTGATCCGGGTGACTACCTGGTATCCGTTCTTGTCATGGAACCAGAGACCGGTGTGAGAGCAACGGTCGAGGAAGAGATGACCTTCCCTGATTATTCCGGCGATGACCTCATGATAAGCGATATCCTGCCGGCGGCACGTATCTCCGAAGTGGGGCCGGGTCGTTCAGGTCGGTTCATCCGCGGCGATCTGGAGGTCATCCCGCTGCCGGGTAGGACCCTGGGCAGGGACCAGCCGTTGTTCATCTACTTCGAAATTTACAACCTGCTTCGAGACAGGTTCGGAGGTACGCGCTATCGCATCGAGTATGCGGTGTCTGAATCAACCTCTGATGATGGTTCCCTTAAGAGACTCTTCCAGGGACTGGGAGCGATGGTCGGCATCAGAGGTCGCCGATCGGTCCTGAGCAGTGTGTTCAACCGAACGGGTGTCCAGAACGACGAACGGAATCATCTCGAGATCGACCTGAGTGCGCTGCCGCATGGTATCTACGACCTCATGGTTACCATCACGGACCAGGTGAGCGGCCAGGTGGTCTCCAGGATCCTTACAGTGCGGACGCTGCCGCCGGTGCCGGAGAAGTCAACGCTGGAGCAGAATCCACGATGAGAGCCTTATTCAGAATCATCCTCCTTGCATGTGTAATTATGTTCAGCACGCCGTGTGTTAATAATCCCGTGCAGGCACAGCAGTCTCAGCAGAAGCGTATCTCGGCCCTCTGCGACTCCGGGTTCGTGCTTCTTGACCGGGAGGATCATGAAGCCGCGCAAATGGTGTTCCGGGAGGCACTCGACATAAACAGAAACCACCCTGAGGCTCTGCTGGGAATGGGGCGGGCCATGCTTGGACAGCCCGATGGGGCATTACTGGCCCTCAACTATCTTCGCAGGGCAGTGGAACAGGGACCGGAGAACCTCGAACCACATTATTACAAAGCATATGCGCATGCCTCTTTAGCCAGAAACGAAGTCCGCAGTCGCTCTGATGGCAAGGAGGCCCTCGATGAGATCGAGATTGTCCTTTCTGTCAATCCGTCCCATAGGAATGCCTGGTATCTGCGTGGACTGGTATATCGGGACGTATTTCAGGACTACGGGGAGGCGATCGAGGCATTCCGGACTCAGATCGAAGTCTATCCTGAACATGCTGAGGCCTGCGTGGAATGCCTGAAGGCGGCAGTGGATGCCGGGGAATGGGAGGATGCGATCGAGGTCGGTGAGAGTGTGCTATCCCTCGATTCCGTCTCCTGGGAAGTGATTCCATATCTTGCGGCAGCCTACTGGAAGTCTGATCGGCTCGATGAATCGATGGAGGTTTTCAACCGGTTCTTCGGGTTGGCACCAGAAGAGGAGCGGAATCTCTATTTCGACCTGGCATACGTGCTCACTCCGGAAGAAGCACAGGAGTTCAGCTCTCTCGGCGATGAAGGGCGTCAAACGTACTGGAATCACTACTGGCGTGACCGGAATCCCGATCCAAAGACGATGACAAACGAGAGGCTCCTCGAGCATTTCATGAGGGTCGCTTTTGCCCGAAAGGAATTCAGTAAGGGGAAATGGCCGTGGGATATTCGGGGGAATCTATATGTCCGGTACGGGGAGCCTGATGTACGAGCAGGCCGTGGGCGGCCTTACGCCACGGAAGAACTGATTATCACTGACTGGGAGTTCTTTATAAAAAAACGGGACCTCCATGAACAAATGGGGCTTACGCGGCTCATATACACTCCAGGCGAGTTGTTCCCCGATCCGTATGAAGATCTCCTTGAGGAAGTCAACGCCGATGGCGGTGGGACACCGGAGCAGTGGTTCTACACAGACAGAGGGATAGATTTTGCCTTTGAGAATCCGGTAATGAATGGAGTCTTTCTCATTGCAGATGGCAGCTGGGGACTCATGGAAGCGATGGGCAGACGCATGCCGGTGATCAGCGAGGAAGAGGAGAAAATAGAGATTTTCGATCCTCTACAGTCGGCGGTCACATTTCGCGGTGAGGATGGAAAAACTGAGATGGAATATGCGATCGGCCTGCTTCCGGATCACATCGGATCGTTCAGGAGCATGACCGGTGAGCACAACTTCATTGAGACTCAAATCAACCTTTATACTCTGGATTGGTTACCGGCAGGGGAAACAACCGAGCAGATCCGTACAATCGCCGCCAGACCACAATTCGAGATACGAGGCAATCCGGTCCTGGTCCATAACGTCACTCTGTCAGCTGATCCGGGTGACTACCTGGTATCCGTTCTTGTCATGGAACCAGAGACCGGTGTGAGAGCAACGGTCGAGGAAGAGATGACCTTCCCTGATTATTCCGGAGATGACCTCATGATTAGCGATATCCTGCCGGCGGCACGTATCGCCGAAGTAGGACAGGGTCGTTCAGGTCGATTTATCCGTGGCGATCTGGAGGTCATCCCGCTACCAGGCAGGACGCTGGGTAAGGACCAACCCCTCTTCAACATACTTTGAGGTCTATAACCTGGCCCAGGACAGGTTCGGAGGGACGCGCTATAGCATCGAGTATGCGGTGTCTGAATCAACCTCTGATAATGGTTCACTGAGGAAGCTCTTCCAGGGACTGGGAGCGATGGTCGGCATCAGAGGTCGACGATCGGTTCTGAGCAGTGAGTTCAGCCGAACGGGTGTCCAGAACGACGAACGAAGCCATCTAGAGATCGACTTGAGTGCATTGCCGCATGGTATCTACGATCTCATGATTACCATCAAAGACGAGGTGAGCAACCAGATCGTATCGAAGGTGCTCACCGTGCGGACGCTGCCGCCGGTACCTGAATAATATCGAAATCAGTGTGAAATAATCTGGAGTTCTGGTGGAGCCTACGGGGGTCGAACCCGTGACCTCGTGACCACAACATGGGGCCGGTCCTGGCTGACGCATTAGACGCCCTGCAATCCGCACGGCGAATGATAGAGAACAGGGATGATGATGACGGGTGATTATGAGCGACTACCAGAGCCTATTTGTACACCATCACATAGACACGTGTTGGTTCCGCCCGGATTTCAGTCCATTTCTTATCGTACGCATATCCCACGAGTACGAAGGTGTCAGGCTTGCGGCTGTAGTAAACCTCATATGCCCAGCTGGCCTCAGTCTCAGAGAGCAGCTGCACGTATGGAGACAGAACCTGCACGAGCATCCTGTAGCTTCTAATCATCTCGGTTTCTGGGTAGTGGGATGAGTCATGGTCGGCCTGATACATCCCGAGGCCATTTCTCACCACTCTCATCTCGGCCATCGCGGCTTCAACCAAGGCCTTATTGCTAACAGGGATAATCGAGGCGCAGGAAACTAGAACAATGGCAAGTAATAACATGGAAATCACAGATATTCGTTTGAACATGAGCGAGTCTCCATCGAAGAGTCACCACAATTGTAGCAGAAGGTGAACAGGATAGAAATCGAAGGAGTGATGCAGGGTGAAGAGAGAGAACAGCGAGACAATCCGGATCGTTGGTGTTGTGCTTGTCGCGTGGTTGCTGATGTGCGCACTTATTGTGCACTTAGCGCCAGCAACTCGAAATACAAAACCCCCGACTGTGTTTGTAACTGGCCGAGGGTTATAGTGTTATCTGGTGGAGCCTACGGGGGTCGAACCCGTGACCTCATGACTGCCAGTCATGCGCTCTCCCAACTGAGCTAAGGCCCCACGCGATTCTGTTGTGCTATATCTACCCCTGTAACTCCTTGTTGTATAAAGCGTATACTGAAATTGATACTCTCAATGCCCTCTCCCGAATCCTGTGCATCAATACCAAGGCGTTGATTATTCTGACGAGATACTGACAGCAACTGCACCGAAACCCGCGCTGAAGTGTACCCGTTCAGCCTCCTGGGTTAGGTGCGATCGCGTGAGATGACCATAGTGCTTCTTCAAAATCGACTCCGAGGTACCGACGATTTCTGAAACAGTCGACAATGGTATTCCAGCTTCCAGCGCCCGGGTCACATAGGTGGCTTTGAAGGTATGCAGCGATCCCCTGATTTGGGGGCCAGGCTGTTCACCACGCTCGGCAGCCTCTTTCTCGTCCCTACTATTTAATCGATTGATCAGCCTGGTCAAGTGGTGAAGTGTAGTTTTACGATCTGTAAAAGGTGTCTTCCCCCCAAAAACATAGGGGCGGTCTTCCGAGCGGCGCTGCAGGATGGTTCGGAGCGCTTCAGTGAGGGGGACTTTTCTGGTGCCATCACCCTTGGACTTCCGCACGAAAATGAACTCCTTGCCGACGCCTCAAGGCTATACAAATAATAACTTTTGGCATCGTGCAATTACTTGATTGAGAGAGAACTTTGAGTCTTATTGCGACCCTCAAACACCATTGGATCCAAGTCAAAACGTCTCTCTACTTCAATTTTTGTTAGGAAATGTACAACAGGAAAATCAAGTGCTTTTGTTACTATTGCCAGTCTCCAGTTCGGATGCGTGCTGAAGCGCCATTCATTTCGGGTAATATAAAAGTGCTGTTGCTCACCTATGGTGCCTTTGACCTCAACATACAGATGGCTCTTTGAATTCCTCTCGATCGCAAGTAGATCATATCCGCATTTCAGTTTCTGTTTATCTGCAACCTCATAGTCTTTACTCTCAAGCCACTTCGTTACAGCATCAATGGCTGCCTCTTCAACAGCCTTACGTTGTTGAATGTTGGGGAATTTATTTGTGACTTGCCCGCGGTCGGGATTCGGTGTGCTTCGCTCATCGATTACATGTTCAGCAAAAGAGGCAAGTTTCTCTTGCCACTCTTTCGGTGGCTTATTCCCGCGTGCGTATACGATAGGAATTCTTCGGATTTTCTTACTAGGAACCCTGATTGATCGTTCCTCTATTGGAATGAGAGTAGCTGACTCGGCTCTAATACAATACAAGAACTTTTCTCCACTTGATGTAGTAGGGAATGGAACGCCTTTTGAGTACTCTGGTCTTTCCCGGTATTCAGATTCAAAGGTGGCTCTTTCATACCAGCCAACAACAGTCAGTGGACCAGTACCTTCCTCTGCTGCAATAAAAATCAATAGCCAGTCACCTGGTTTCTCAGGTTTTGGAACACTCCCATGACCGCCAATTGGAGGCATATATCCATAAAACCTCTCGCCAGGTCCACGGAGGAAGTTGAATGATTCATGAGCTTCTCCGTGTGAGCTGATGTGAGCATGTCGACCGCGTACTACATCGCCCTGATAAAAGTCCGCCCAACCTGTTTTTATAAAGGCAATTCTCTCAAACATAGACTCCCTTTATTGCTAGTATTTCTTGTAGATGGTGGATCCTTCTGGTGGCAATGTACACCAAGTTTAAATGTGGTGGCACTAATGCTGGTCTGCTTTACGCGCTCCACAGATAACGCACTTACCCACTCTGTGAGAAAAATTTCCATGTTCTCCTTCGCAGAATCCACGCTCACAATCATGGCAGTATCTCTTGGTTTGACGACGGCGACGGAATACCTCATGGCAAATCCAGCAGTCAGCCCATCCTGAGTCATTTATTAGTTCTTTGCCAGTCTTCTCACTCATACTGAATTCTCCATCCTGAGATTCGACCTTAGTTATAGTAGTGATTAACTTCTCATTGTTCAGTTGCGGTCTTCGAATATTACTCCTCTGATTTATGATTAATACATGGCATCAAATTGCGGTTAATAACAGATTCTTGGTGTAAACGTAAATAATGCGGGCAAAAGGCGCTCATTCCTGCGAACTGCCCGTTGGTTCAAACCACCAGTTTAGAATCGAGCGCCGCACTATATAGACAAATAGGTGAAGATACATGGGGTAGTCTTCAGCTACCCACGTACCACCATGAATGTGTGTCGCCGTGCCTCCTGGTACTTCTCCCGGTGCATTCCAGTCATGAGCTCTACCAGGCTGATGACACATCGGATCCGGGAATGGTACTCCACCATGTAGAGCTCTTGATCGTTGATGGTATATCTTCCCAAAAGACTGCTTGAGCGAATCATTATCCCATTGATGTTGTTCACTCTCAGGGGGACGCTCTGCAGGTTGTTCAGGTGTATATTCCAGTAGAAAAGCAAGGAACTTCTTAGTTGCTCCCAGCTGATCGGACAACAGATCCGCTACTTTCTCAGTTGTACCTTCGTCACAAGTCTCCTCAAGAAGGTCATATACATCCTCTTTTGACTCTTTAAATCGTTCGAGAGCGGATCCGGTGTCCGCTCTCCATTTGTTTGCAATAGTTTCAATTGCTGAGACCATGAGAAGCCAACATAGATTTGGCTCAGCTTCACCAATCCAGAGACCATCCTGGAACATCCTGGCAGCCTTCATAAGTGGCGATGTCCATTCTGGTTCTGTTGAAAGTACGGATGGAAGCAGACGAATTGTGCCTATATTTTGGGGGATTATACACCATGGTAGAATCCTCGCACTGGTTATTGGAGGCAATACAGGATCATATCGGCGATGACCTAAGGTTGGTGTTCCTACTGTATCTTTCCAGCCATGATATACTCTTGTCTGACCACCAGGTCGTAAACGGACCCCAAGTTCCAGTGAAATCAATGCAGAGATCTCATCCGGAATATCACCCCCATGGTAGTCTTGATCGGCAGTCTTACCCTCCCTTAAGGATTCAAGCGCCTCGTTTTCATCTAGATGAAACGGAAACCTGAGAACAATTGCCGGATGCAGTTCATTTCCCGACTGAAAGCCTGCAGAGGCATTCAATAATTCATACGGTTCGATACCCTTCCGCATTTCACCTTGAATCTTTGCCTCGGTAAATAATGGGATCTCAAATGCTGCAGATCTCCGTATTCTAGCATCGAAAGCAATCCGATTCCGGCAACAAGCTGGACCACGAGGTGTTCCCATGGTTGATCCTTTCTAGTGAGGATCCCATTCTAGAATATCCCATACCAATCTGCACTGTATGAAGAGACCTTGGATACTTTGACCAATGTCCGCATAACAATATTATCGGTAAAGAATCGAATAAACAGCTGCTTGGTAGGTGCGTATTCCCTGCAATTAATCACAATCTTCGCCTTGCTGGAAATAGTCACCAACTCAGACGATTATCAGATAATCCAACTCGCATTGAAAAGAAACAACTTGTCCCTTGATTGAGTGCTCAAGGATATGGTATGTACAATCGTATTCCATATTTGTTTTTCGAATATTCACGTAATGATCGAATTGATGTCATCTCCAATTACATCAATTAATAGGAGGAATAATGGATCCTACCAAGATTGCTATGGACACCGTGACCGCAATTGCTTCCTCGTTTCTGAAGCGAGGAGTTGAATTATCTCAAGACAAAATATGTGAGCTGATTAAAGGAATGATTACTCGGTCACCTGGACTTGATAGTACCGTCGATATTGAAAGTTTGACTGAAGAAGTGTGTCATTCAATTAAATCCGTGGGTAGAACAACATATAACGAGGAAACATTAGCACGATACTTGGAGATACCAGTACCTGACCTTTATGCAATGACTCCTGATTCAATAGATCTTTCAGTTCTTTTTGATCATATCAAACTAGAGCAAGCTTTTGCAGAATGGTTGAACGAATGGGGGTATATGGTAGAAATTGGGCATCCCCTTGGAGCAGTAGGTGGGATGGAATACCTCCCCGATGTATATGGTATATTAAGTAATCTTCACGGTGAGTATGAGGTTTGTATCAATTTCGTATGTGATAAACCTCCTAGCGAAGACCGAGTTTTCGCTCTGTTGGCGAAAATCGAAACATACTCAGAGGCAAAACCTGCATTTTCTAGCGGTGACATCTTTATGGTCATTACGCCACACAATTTCACGCTGAATGCTAGTAAAGCTATTGCACTTCAGAATGAACAAGAGAAGTACTATGTATTTCATTTAGATGGTGGAGATATATTCCACATGGAAAGATCACAGGAACCTGAAGTACGGCTCGAATTTCTTCGGGATAAAGTGCGATTGGCTCAAGACGAAACTGAAAGAGCTCAAAATCACAAAAGCTGAGCATACAATTCTTTAATTGTTTATTTTAATGCTGAATTGGGCCAATGCATGAGTTGAACCCTGTTCATTTGTATAGTTCTATGCCAGAAATATATCTCGGATAACAAGAGGAATCCCTTGGTTACTCAATCCAGCAGATCGAGGAGGCATTGGTTACCTTGACCAAGGCAGATCAAGGGAGTCGTAAATCAAGCCAAATCCTTGTTCTCAGCCATTTACCCATTAAATTCATCGTCTGATAATCGTATACCACTGGGGAGAATTGTTGTTTGGTCTGTGTTGCTACGCAATAGTTGTTCCTTTGTGACAATAGCATCAGTCAAATCAGCGCCGTATAGATTAGTATTACCTAGCTTAGCTCCGTGCAGATCAGCACCTTTCATATCCGAATTACTAGCTTCTGCCCCGCATAAATCAGCGTGTTGTAGATTTGTGCGCTGAAGACTCGCATCATTTAGGTAGGCTCCTTGAAGGTTTGCTGCACGGAGATAAACTTCATTAAGATTACAATTTGTTAACACTGCTTCGTATAGTAATGCTCCGCTAAGATCGATTCCTCGCAGATCAGTATCGCATATTTTACACATACTTAAATCTGCCCCTTGAAGGTTTACTCCACATAATTTGGTTTCGCTAATATTCGCCCAGGTGAGATCACAATTACTCAGATTCGTATTACTCAGATTTGCTCCGATCAAGCACGCACCTAACAGACATGCCCCTCCTAAATCAGAGTCACTGAAATCGGCGTAAGATAATTTGGTATATATCAATCTTGCTTCCTTAAGATTGGATCTTCGAAAATCAGCATACCTTAAATCAGCATCCCTGAAATCAGCTTGGCTCAAATCCATACCGCTCATATTCGCCATTTTACCCTCTTGACGATCGGTTTCAATCCATAACCGGTGCTTATCAATCATGTCTGTTAGATCCATTGTTGTTTTCCGCCTAACGTCGCCAATGAGGTGCTGTAGTGAAGCCGTCCGCGGCCTTAATGCATGCGCCTCAATTGTCTTGATAAGTGCTTCCTGACAGCAGAGTTAAAGATCAGCTTCTGTCGATCGTATCCAACGTGGTGCGTTCTTTTCCCGGCTGTAACTTTTCAATATTTGAACTACGCTCTGCAGGAGTGGCTAGAGACTATTCGCAACTCTATTCTTTCATTCGAGCGATTCATCATGATTCTCTTCATCATCCTCTTCATCCAACAATTCTCTTAATGACATAGCTTCTGCACTATATCCACCACTCTCATACATTTCTATGGCTTTGAGGAGATATTGTTTCCACTCGTCTTTCTTTCCTAAATCGTGGTACCGTTCACCTGCTCTTTGATAGGTTGCTGCTGCCTCCCATTTTTCACCCGCTTCTTGATAAATCTTCGCTTTCTGAACTACTGCCTGGATAGAGCTTTCTATCTGTTTGCGTTCCTCCTCCAACTGCGCAATCATGCCCCACTGTTCAGCGGCCTCCCAAAGATAATCTCCTTTTACGTACTGATGGATGGAATCCCTATAAGCCTCAATGGCCGATTCAGTCTGTTCCTCGCTTATAAGATCCTCCGCTGCTCGTCTGAAATGTCCGGCTGCCTCCCAGTGCATCCCATTGGCTGAAAGCTTAAGAGCTCGCTCTTTCAGTATCATGTGATTGGGTTGCTGTGATTTATTAAATGCAGCAAGAAGGTAGGCCCTGATATTGCCTAGGTTTGACTCCCACAATCGCTCATCTGAAGCGTAAGACGCTGACTCAATATCTTTCCCAATGAAGATCCCTGCTTCGATCATGTCCTTATGGTCTCCACTGCTGTTCTCCTTTCTCTCAATGACCGGAATAAAGCATTCAATGCTACCTTCATCGTATAACCGATAGGCGTACCCAGTTTCGAACATCACAGTTGGATTCAACGCGCTGTTCTCCGTAAGAAGAACTAGAAACCACTCACATTCGAGAATGCCGGAGCGGACCTTTTGAGAGATGGAACCCCCGGCGTTCATGTCATACGCTGAAATTTTCGGCAGAATCTCATCCCTGAAGGTGCTGCGAATCATGAGTTCAAGTCTATCAACAAACTTTTTATCAGGGGTGGCATAGGAAATGAACATTCTTATTGCCATACTTGGAGCCTCCCTCCATTCAGAGGGTTTGATCACTATTGGTGAAAACAATTACAGGAGATTCAATACTTGAACCCGATTCTATCATTCCGATCGAAAGTATGTAAACGCCGATTGTCGCAGAGCAGAAATCGTCGTCTGGGGATCCTTCGATCGAGCTCACCGACGTGACGAGCTCGCGGTGTGGATCCAGACGGCAGCTCAGCGTGATACACTCCACCAGCTGGCCGATGGCAAGTATCAGCGGGCCGCGATTGCACTCGATCGGGAGCGCGAGCTCCGGGCCGTCTTACGGGATTCGCTTCCAGTCCTCCACTAGGAGCTGCGGCGCATACGGGCTCGGGAGAGTTCGTACATCCATACAATCGCTGAGTTCCAGGATGTGGTCGCCATGGGAACTGCGATCGATACGGTGATCATCACCGCGGCCGGTGACAGTGTTCACCAGGTCAGCTTCGAGTACTCCCAGCCCGGGATCCGGATCGAGGGATGGACGCGGACACCGCCACCGGTCTACAAAATACAGGTGACGCATGATCCCATCCCCCTCCACCTGGTTGTATCACAGCTGCGGGACGGATCCTGGCAGACGAACGTGGAGACAGCCCCATGGGTGGAGATCTCCGCGCTCGATACTCAGGTGGTGCCAAGACGGCCCACTTGGTGGCAGAGGAATAAGCTCTGGATCGGAGCCGGATTCGGACTTCTGACAGGATTGGTAATTGATCGCTAGAACGTATAATTCTAATGAGTAGCGTGGTCCATTCTGTGATGTTCAGCTTATTGGAAAGGAATTGGCATGGATTGACTTTTGACGAATTAAATTATGGCGAGTAAGCTTAATGAAAATTGATAAAGCAATCCAGAATTCACAAATCAAAGAAGGATTCTTGCGTGGGCGAAACCGTGCTGCTGCTTTCGATCCCCTTCTTCGTATATGGCCTAATAGCGCGATGGGGAATGGATGTAGAAGAAACGGGACCCCGGAGTAGCATTCAAACCCGTGTTGTGGTAATATTTCGTCATTGGTATCTAGGTCCTGATTTAATACTACTTTCAATTGTGATGCATATTTCTGGAAATATTATGAGCATCGATCGAATAAAAGGGAGGGGCGAATTTCTGGGAGTAGACTTATTCATTTCATTCTGGTTTGTATTCGTCGCATTATTGATTCTGCACCAGATTCTGATACAAAATTGGATTCATGCGGGTACGGAAAAGAGATTCAGACATAAACGAAGATGGCGCTTTGTCCCTGATACAGATGCAGACAAGCAAGGAATGCTAAACCGAATCCCAATAGATGAGATTCGGATAATGCGTACTCTTTTCTCTAGAGAGGGATTTCGACTTCTTATCCTTGGCAATGCCGTGGGTGTATTATCATTAACCGTCTGTCTATCGTATCTTCGGGCAGTGATATCATCACTAAAGTAGAATAAGGAAAGGCTTAGAAATATGACATCGTTGCTGGACATCGTAATTATCATTGTTGCTTCACTCGCAGGCCTATCAGCACTGCTTCTGATAATGAGCTTCGTGCAGCATACCATATGGAGGAAAACCATGGAAAAACAGCAAAAAGAAGAAGAAGGATCCACGGTCTTTGAGGAGTATCTAGATAAAAAATATGTCAACCTGTCTGGTGGCTCATTATCAAGGGCTACGGGGGATTTCCTAGCTTCTGATGCCACAACTGATGCGCAGATTTTTATTAACAATTTGGATATGCCGGAACCAGACATCGAGTACTATGAGCCTGTAGTTTTTGAATAAGGAGAATAAAGATGAAGGTTACAATGCTGCTGGCAGATTCAGCTCAGGCAATACAGGGCAAGTTATATATTTTAGGCGGTGGCTGGTCTCAGACTGGTCCCCTCCCAGTTCCGTCTGCTGTTGCAATAAAGATTGAGGTACCGTGGAATGACGCCAATAGAAATTATAAATTCAAATTATTCCTTGTGGATGAAGATAATAAATCTGTGAAAGATCCCAGTGGGAAGCCTATAGAAATCACCGGGGGATTTGAGGCCGGACGACCAGCAGGTATTAAAGCCGGCACACCACTTGATGTGCCACTGGCAATAAATTTTGGCCCCATTCCTCTAACTGCGGGTAAAAGGTTCTTCTGGAAACTCTCTATTGATGGAAAGAGTGAACCGGACTGGAATGTTGGATTTAACGTTCGACCTGACAAGGAAGGTGAAAAGCCCGCAATCAGCTAGAATTCCGCCAATCCTTCTGATTGCCATTTCTATCGTTTTTCAACACGTCGCGCATCGACCCGTGTGCCAAACATGTATCCCCCGCCCGGATCCGCCAGAGGCCTGACGATCAGCAGGGGGACTCATAGGTATCAATTTGCCATTACTAATCATTTGTCGCTCGCTGGACTTATACAGAACTTCATAAACCGCTTTCCCAGGTCGGAGGTTCTGCCATCAAGCAGGTCAAGGCCTTGGCCTGCGCTCGCTCCGCTGAAGATCTTTTCATCAATATTTAAAAGACCATAGCGATAGAGGTCACCGAATGCTGCTCGAAGTACATCAACAGGAATACCTGGAATGGCGACAGGAAAAAACTGAGAGAAACCACCTCGTATTGATGCTTCGGGGATACCCTCTTCGGCCAAGTACTGATTGGGGAAAGTTGAGAACTTGAGAATCCGTAGGTGTAACACAGAGAGGGCACCGGCAAGATTCAGAAAGTACTCCCTTTCCTCCGGGGGATTCTGCGGTCCGATCGCTGAGTTCACTAGTATCCCTCTGAATGCTTGGATTTTCACAGCGTGCGGGTTTTCTGCGACACCACGGAAACACTGCTCGAACATGAATGCAAAATCATCAGTGTGAAGTACTTCTTCTTTGATGCGATCCTGCAAGGCTGCCAAGTCTTCAGCAATGTGCACAGCGAACTCCTCTAGCCTCCGCTGGCGAGAGTTCGGTATGAAGTCCGTTATTAGGGAGGCGAGCCCACTACCGATACCTGTACTTGCGAGTATCGCCTTGAAAACAATAAGGATGCCCTCTGTGGGTGTGCCAAGAGAGGCACCTTTGATTTTTTCTAATACCTTGGACGGTTCGGATTCTGGCATGATCATTCCTTCAATCTCATGTAATATTCATCCCACCCTACCACCCCGGCCGCGGCTGTTCAACGGCAGAGCAATTGAGTATCTCCCAACCGTTCGATAGACTCACCTGAACTACTCGTATTAAGATTAGATACCCCGCTATCACACTTATCCGGAGAGGCCTGCCATGTCTGAGCAGAACAACGGTGAGAAGATAAAGCGTCGTTTCAGCCAGGAGCAGTATGACATGCTCATGCGCTGCTCTAAGAAGAAGGATATGACGGAGTGGAATGAGTGGCTGGAGCAGAACATGTATGTCGAGATTCTTCTAGAAGGCGCGCGTCTGATTGAAGCCTACTTGTATAGAGCCCATCTGGAATGCGCGGATCTGTATGGAGCCCACCTGGAACGCGCTAATCTGGGTGAAGCCCACTTGGAAGGCGCGGGTCTGAGTGATGCCCACCTGGTAGGAGCGTCATTTTTTGGCGCCCATCTGGAAGGCGCGGATCTGAGTGATGCCCACCTGGAAGGCGCGATTCTGATTGATGCCCATCTGGAAGGCGCGGATCTGAATGATGCCCACCTGGAAGGCGCATCATTGTATTTAGCCCATCTGGAAGGCGCGAATCTGTATGGAGCCCACCTGGAAGACGCGGACTTCCTAGCCGTAATCGTAGACGGTGATACATACATCTGGGACTGTACTTACGATAGAAAGAGCTCGTTCTATGGGGTAGGGCTCCGCTCAGCCCGAGTCGAGCCAAGGCTGAGAGCAGAATTAGAGGCGAATAACCGACAGCACAAGTGGGAACAGTGGTACAGATCACATAAGAGATGGTGGCAAATGTGGATACTCAATCCGATTGTAATTACGTTCTGGAGGATGTCGGACTATGGGAGGTCCGCTCCGCGGGTTATCGTGACTTTCTTCGAACTTGCCGCACTATTTGCATTGATCTATTGCTGCAGTGATGTCTGGGTTGAGGGACTATGGGATAGTCAGATACTTCTAGAGGGATCTTTCCTGAATCTTATACTCCGGGCCGGATATTTCTCGGTAGTCACTATGACAACACTCGGATTTGGGGATGTTGTTGCTCAACCGATGAGTATCATGGGCCACATTCTCCTGACCATCCAGGTCCTCCTTGGCTATATCATGCTGGCGGCACTGGTCTCTCGGTTGGCAGTGCTGTTCCAGGAAGGGTGAGGCCCAACTGTTAAATATGTGCCCGACTCCTTAATCCAGCATTTCAACAGATTTTCAACACGCGCTGCATCGGTTAATGAACATAATGAACACTATGAACAACTGGATTACCGACGCGGGGCCTTGCGTATCAACGAAATAGGCCACAAACCCGCGCCAGTAAAGGAATGGCGAAAATAGGCTATGATCGGCCTCTCACGCCGGCGAATTCAAGTCTCGTCGCTCCTGCCATCTAACGCAAAGAGCCCCGGTCAGTTCAGGATTTTTCTTATCTGGTTGGCGCTGTGAATTCTGTGCCAGATATGTGCCAATTCCAGCAGGCCAGGGTGGAATGACGTGGACTCTCAGGGATTATCAGATCTGCTCTATTTACAATGACAGTACGGAATTTGGACTACCATGAATTCTTGGGGACTCTGGTGGATAATACTCATACTTTCTTTGGGAGCAGGTGGCCAAGTCACAATGTGGATAGAGTAACCGATGCTCGGGACTTGCATCGACAAGTAGTATCCACGATCCCTGGGGCAACCCGGATCCTGAATTCACAGCCTTTTCACCTCACCACCCGGGAATCCCGCTCTCTGATGCGGGGGAAAGTAGTTGATTTACCTCCAGGAGGCCCGATCGGGGGCTGAGATATATATCTTCACACCAAACCCTTTCCCGGCGGTAACAAGCAATACCACAGGGTTAGAGGACGAATCCAGAGGGAGTGCTGATCACTCAACTGGCTGGTGCTTCTGCGTGGCCCGATGTGGGTGAGGGTGTCCGGTGGTCAGTCAACATGTACAAAAACTATGCTTTTGATCTTCGTCATATCTAAGGAGAGATTTGTTCCGTACCTATCATCAATGCCTTTCATCAAATCTGGTCGCCAATGACTGCCGGACAATGTAGATGATTTGACATAAAGTGTATCTCTAGTGCCATTCACTAAAAGTATCGTATGGAAGAAATATCATTGAATGACAGTGAGAACTTGGAATCACCCTTTCGAAAAGCGATCCATCGATTTGGCCCACCGTACTGCCCATATTGATAAGAGTGCCTCCCAACATCAGCTAACGTGAAAACGTTGTCTTCGCTATCAACTATCCTGCATTTGTAAGACTGTTGTTGTGTGTTTATAGGCTTCAGGCCCAATAACATAAGTGTCAATATTATTAACACTGAGAATGAGATGCATCGCATTGTATACCCTCCCCTCAATACTCATCATTGATAGAATATGATGATCTATATGCTACCCTTTTCCCCATCTCTTGACAACCACCTCACTCCGGTCTGATGCATTAGTATATCCTCCCGCCCAGGGCTCTGGCGCTTTCTATCGGTTGAGGGTGCTAGCCAGGGTAAGGAGGGAGAGCAGAGTTAGATAATCAGTGTCATCAGCAGTCGGCTGATGCGGTTTACTGAAAAGGTTCGAGTGTAGCATGGAGGGAACTGCAACCACCGCGCCCATGCCACCCGTCAGGACAGACACTGTGAATCAAGCACCTAGCTTCCGGGGTCAAGGGCAACTCAATCCCCATGTCCTTTGGATCTGTTCCAACTAGTTCACACGATTTCAATAGAAGACCTCGGCCAAGGCCTTTATGACGATAGTGCTTTGCGAGCCATATACGTCCTAGAGTCCAACGATCTGTCAACTCGACCTTTGAGTCAACTAGTTGACATGAGAGTCCGCTTGACCAAGTTAAGATCCAGAACCCAGAATCTATCGAGAAAACGGCGAATCCGATCGCTCGGTCCTCTTCCGCCAACACGAATAAGGTTTGTTGCTTCTCGTCCACATGGCCATCGTATCCAAGTGGGTATTGCAGCAAGTTCCGTTGGGCAGTACGAAGTAGGTCAAGGAACCCTTGGCGAGTGGCTTTGGGCACACTTGAGTCGATTACGATTATGCTGCAGCCTTGAATTCGAATCCTCGGCAATTTTCGGGCACCCTCATTCAACGGAACACCATTCTCGAAGTTCTTATGGAGACGTTCGTGTGTAGTCTCATCCTGCATATTGCCTCTTATATAACTTATACCGCATTCACAATCGGATTCGCTCATCGCTTTTGCCACCAAGTTATGAATGTCTAGATCAGCATAGTCTCAGACGGGCTCGCCTACCAGAAGCGGTCAATACACCATGATCCTCCCGCCCCGGGCGCTGACACATTATTTAACCGGTTGAGCGTACTACGCCGGAGTGGGGAATTGATCCATTAGCGCAAGGCACTTTCCTGATATAGCCGAGAATAGAAGCCCAACAATCGCCCGCATATCTCAGAAGGATCATGCTGATCAATATTCTCAAGACGGCCAATTAGTTCTGTAAACGCGTGTTGTAGCTTCTCGGGGATATCCTCAACCAACAGTCCACCAATTATGAAGTTGTAGGCATCAGACAGCCTTTTCTCCAAGGGATCAGTACTCACGATCATTGCATCAAGTGCTTTTTAGAAAACCTCTTGTGGGTGAGTCATTCAAGTCACTCCCCTTCAGATTCGCCGGGGCGACTACTTATCACCTGTTGTCTGGTACACACGACCGGAAGAAAGGCCAGGCTTTCATGACATGCGTGCCGGATCCAATTGAGTCAGATTTTGAGCCTCTTATTCTGATTTATTTGCTCACCGCACAATGGACATGTGGTCTTTATCATGCCGCGCTTTATACAGCTGGAACAGACTATGTCACCGCATTTCGCACATTTATATAGGAAGTTCCTCCCTTTTGCGGGCTCTCTGCATGTAGGGCATTTATCCAGTGCCATTCTGTCCTCCTTAATTTGATCGGACCTTAGAGATCCTCATCCGCATAGTAGAGCTCACAATAGCCGCAGATAGGGCATCGGTATACCTGAAGGACGAGTCCTGCTTGCTGTATATTGGTTCCCTCAATAGCGAGTAGTGTATTGAGCTTTATTTCTTTAATCACTGTTTCGTCTGGATGATTTACACAACGAACGATACCGTTGATTTGCGGCATTTAATGATCCTCCTAAGTTAGCAACTGTATCTAACTGTTCGGTCGAGTCCATGGATTAGCTGGCTCATGCGATTTGGAACAGTCTGCCTTATTATTACATATTGGAAGGTTATCACCGGACTCTACATTATGGGGCACCGTGTGAATATCTTGGGTATTATGGGAAGATTGGATCATGTGTCCAATCTCTGAGCGCCCGTATCAGTTCTATGGGATCCAGCTCTACAGTAATTAACTGGGTAGAGCTCAATAAGGTGAAGGATGGATTCTGACAGAATTCTGACAAATCGTGGTGCGGGTATGTGGGGATGTGTGTATTTACGTGGGTTGGGTAACTCCAATAATTGTGTCAGATACCAAAAGAATCGGTTGTAAACACGCATAAAATAAGGGGTAGTGGAGATTATGCAAGCTGTCCTGCCAGTCATGCGCTCTCCCAACTGAGCTAAGGCCCCACGATGTTCCTGTGAGTTCAATAAGATCGTTGAATGTTCGAGCCGGTCAAGGCGAATGTCCCTGATGTAATGAGACTGAATACATCGTCCTGAGTGTCTCACTCATAATGGCACAGAGGGTGTGAACAGGTGCCATCAACGCACGTACTACTATGCAGACAGGAGCAGTTTTCGCTCTGTACTCGATTCGGGCGGGAAACTGGCGTACCATACGTACCATAGTATCGTGCTGTGGGTGACGTGAACCACGGGATCGCGGATCAGGCTTCAGTGGACGGAGGTCCTTTGGCCGGAACGAACAGTGGTCGGATAGCTCGACTCTCACTTGTAATAGTGCTGCTGGCGCTCCTTGCGGTCTGCGACGGCACCATCACCGATGGGGGCGGATTCGGGAGCAACAGGAACTGGGCAGGCGATTATCTGAGGATCCATCTTGTTCCCGAGCAGCACCCACTGCTGGGCGAATATTCCAGCCGGAATGCGGGTATCATCCAGACGCATGTCTCATGGGCGCAGGAGGCAGAGATCGATTTCTTTGCAATCGCCTGGCGCGGGTTGGGAAGCTGGGGGCATGAGACGCTTGCAGATTATGTACTGGAGGAACCGAAGTTCGACGAAATGGAATGGTGCATCCTTTATGAGACCCCGACGATACTGGCGGGATCACCGGACGCCGCTTCCTTCAGCTTCACGGCCGCGACGCGCGATACGTTCTTGAACCATCTGCTTACCTTCCATGACGAATTTTTCTCACGCTCCAACTATCTCCATGTCGATGGGAAACCAGTGGTATTCCTGCGCCAGAGCCGGAAGATCACCGGGGATGCGAGACTGGTCCTGAATGCGATACGGATCGCCTATGCCGATTCCACGGGGGGAGAGAGTGTCTACCTCGTGGGGGATGAGATAGTATGGGGGGGAACCGGGGCCGCTCCAGATCGGAGCCGGATAAGCGCGATGGATGCCATCACCGGCATCGATCTGGCCCTGATGGGCGCTCACGACGGATATCCCGCGGTTACCGGATTTCTTGAAGACATCTCGTTTCTCTGGCAGGAATACGCAATGGTGATCGTTGACCTGCCGGAAACGATTCCGCTCATCACGATGGTATGGCCGGGGTACAACGACCGGGCCAGGTCTGGCATAATTCATCCGGTTATCCCGCGTGAACTGACCAGCGGTATTCAGTCCACCGGAGGTACGTATGATCAGATGTGGCTGGTCGCCAGTGCCCAGGCCGGTGATCCGGCGATCATCCTCCTTAACTCGTTCAACGACTGGCAGCGGGATACACAGATAGAGGTTCTGGCCGACAACGGAGATGTGAACGGCACGTTTCTGCCGTCCACCGTGACCGCCGGCCTTCGGTATTTCTCATATACCGGCCAGTACATCGAATCGACAGCACTCAACAAGGGAGAGGTGCTTCTGGGCGCGATCTATGAGGTCTGGTACGACAATCAACCACCTGATGACCTGGAATTCTGAAAGAGAAGGCGCGGGGAGCTTACGGTGATGACGGGTCGGGACGCACTCCTGTTCGGTTCTCGATGGTATCGGAAACCGCCTCGAAGAACCGAATCCACCCTCGGGGATCATCCCGGTAGGGCTGCAGGGCGATCTCAAACGATTCCTGGGTGTACCCGTACTGTTCGAGTATCTCACTCCGCAGTGAATCGGGGGCAGGGGAGCCCGCGTCACCGGCAAGCAGCGCAAGATCAGAATATATCTGCACAAGCGTTGGGTCAGGTTCCGGGAGATCCGGGGAACCGGTACACGCGGTCAGAACGCAGAGCAGGGCAGCACCGGCGACTCTCTTACGCATCGGCAGGGGACCTTTCGTTCAGCGCTGGAGCGGGTTCCGGTAAAGTGTCGACCGCAAAGGGCGCGCTTGTCAACGTGATCAGATGCAACCTGGACTGTCTGACCGTGGCAGTGTGTGCCACGGTCATGGTCTGGGTACTGCCGTTCAACGTGGCTCAGGGCCAGGATACCTATTTCGGACAGAACAAGGTTCAGTACCGCAGCTTCGAATGGTCGGTGTTCCAGACCGAGCATTTCGATTTCTATTACCACCAGGGTGGTGAAGAGATCGCCGAATTCGCGGCCGTATCGGCCGAACATGCCTACGATGAACTCAGGCACGAATTCCGTTTCGATCTGAGCCAGCGGATTCCGATTATCCTCTACAACTCTCATAATGACTTCCAGCAGACCAATGTGATCCCGAATATCCTGCAGGAGGGAATTGGGGGATTCACCGAGTACCTCAAACACCGCGTTGTTGTGCCGTTCCAGGGTTCGTATGAGGATTTCCGGCATGTTCTCCATCACGAACTCGTGCACGCGGTATCGATGGCGATGCTCTACGGTACCGGGGTCGCCGCCCTGATCAATCAGGCGCAATCGGGAAGGCTCCCCCTCTGGTTCACCGAAGGGCTGGCTGAGTACGGGTCGATGGGATGGGATCTGGAGGCCGACACCTTCATGCGGGATGCGGTGATCAGTGAGTACCTGCCTCCCCTTGAGGAGATTCGTGGGGGACTTCTCGCCTACAAGGGGGGACAGGCATTTTTCCATTATCTCGCTGTGACATACGGTCGCGGACGCATCGGAGAACTTCTGACCAGCCTGCGTCTACTCGGTAATCTTGACCAGGCGTTCATCATCACACTGGGCCGGCCGGTTGAGGACATATCGGAAGAGTGGCACCGATACATGCAGCGGACATACTGGCCGCAGATAGAGAACCGGGCACACCTCGATGATTTCGCGGATCAAATCACCGATCACCATGAAGATGGCTCCACCTACAACGTGTTCCCCGCCCTGAGCCCCAGCGGGGATCGCGTCGCGTTCATCTCCAACCGCCGCCAGTACATGGATCTCTATGTCCTCTCCACGCTCGACGGTTCGGTACTGGCAAAACTGGGCAAGGGTGAGCAGGTAAGCCAGTTCGAAGAGATGCACATCCTGCGGGGTGGTTTGGCCTGGAGTCCTGACGGCAGTCAGCTGGCCATAGCGGCAAAGGGGGGTATCCGCGACCGGATATACATAATGGACTCGGAGACAGGCAGGGTCATCCGTGAGATCGATCCCCGAATGGATGGTGTCTTCTCGCCCGCGTGGAACAGTGATGGTGTGAGAATCGCTTTTATCGGCATCACGGAGGGGTACTCCGACCTCTACCTGTTCAATCTGGAGGATTCCAGCCTCACCCGGCTGACTCATTCCAGGGCATTCGAGAGCTCTCCGACCTGGTCCGCGGATGGTGCGAGGCTTGCCTTCGTTTCCGATTCCCTCCTGCCGGGTCAGGAAGCAACTGTGCCCGGTCTACCCGTGGAATACGGACCTGAGAATATCTGGGTCCTCGATCTCGACGCTGAGATCCGTGAGCCCTGGCCGGTCGTGACCGGTCCCTTCGCCGACACCGCGCCGAACTGGGGGCCGGGTGATACTTCGCTCCTATTCCTCTCCTACCGGTCGGGCATCCGGAACCTCTATGAGAAGGATCTCGGGAGCGGTGAGATCAGGCCGCTTACGAACGTAGTGAATGGCATTGAATCAGTTCATTTCTCCCCCGCCAGCAACGGGCTTGTCTTCAGCGCGCTCAACGGGGCAGGATTCGACATTTTTCTGATGCAGGACCCGCGCCACAGCGGCACCGAAACGACACCGGTTCCGACCGGGATGGTCATTTCGATGGAACGGGAGCTGCTCGAAGCCGCAACCCGTACCGCTTTGCGTTCCGGGGAGGCGTTGAGCTTTTCCTCAAGCGATTACTCACGGCTCAGATTCCGGCCGATAGACCGCGGTTATGGCGACAGGGAGACAGGGAAGCGACGCGGGAAGGATGAAGTCGAACTGGATCGCGACCTTGGTTCGGGAGTCTTTGCGAGCAGGAATCAGCCCTATCGCCTGAAACTGAAACCCGACCTCATCCTGGCCAACGCCGGGTATTCCAGCTTCTGGGGGCTTGCCGGATCATCATATCTCGAAATGAGCGATATCCTGGGCAATCATAATCTCTCGATGATGGTCAGCCTCTGGTCCACACTCGACAACTCCAACTACCAGTTCACCTATCGCAATCTCACGCGGCGCTGGAACTTCGGGATATCACTTTTCTGGTTCAACTACTTCTATCTGCCCGAGCGTAACACCCGGGCGATCTACGGCGACCGTACCGCAGGCGCGGTGGCGCTCGTGTCGTATCCCTTCAGTCGATTTCTGCGACTCGATCTTGAAACTTCCTTCGTTGGTATCTACCGCAAGATCTTCCTGACCGGTCCCGCTGAACGATCGTACCGTCAGGTGGCCCTGCCGAAAGCCAGCCTCATCGGTGACAATACCCTTCCGGGGTATACGGGGTATATCAACGGCAGGAGGTACAAAATCAGCCTCTCACACAGTCCGCCATGGCTCGATCATTCGTTGAGGTTCACCACCATAGAGGCGGACCACCGCTCCTATCTCAGGGTTGGGCGTGAAGAGAACGTTGTGATTCGCGTCGCTGGCGGCGCAAGTTTCGGTCAGCAACCGCAGCGGTTCTTCCTTGGCGGAAATGGATTCTGGTGGGGGCCCCGGCAGGCCTCCGGCGACCTGTATGAGATCGAAAACATGTATTTCGCGACCTTCCAGGCTCCATTGCGCGGATTCGATTTCTATGAATTTTCGGGGGACCGGTTCTTTCTCACCAACCTGGAATTCCGCTTTCCCATGGTGAAGATCCTCGCTCTGGGATGGCCGCTGCAGGTGATTATCCGTAACATCCAGGGAGTTATCTTCTGTGATATGGGAATGGCATGGGACGGCGCTGATTTCAAGCCGTTCGATACGAGCGGAAAGGGCATTGCGTTCGGAAATCTCAGGAGCGGCGTGGGCCTCGGAGCACGCGTGAATCTCGGCATGTTTATTCTGAGGATGGACGTAGCCTGGAAAAATACTTTACGTACGATCGGGGGAACCCCCCGCTGGCACATTGCACTTGGACCGGAGTTCTAAGTGAGATCAATACATTGCAGGAACATAGCGAACGTTCTCCTCGCTGCCGCGCTTTTCACGGTCACCCTGACGGGACAAGCCGAAGCTCAGGAAAACGTTATCAGGCCCCGGGAGGGGCTGGCCCGGATAGGGGGACAGGGAGCAACGATCCCCCGGATCCCCACCTTCACGTCCGCTTCTCCCTTCCTTGATGAAGGACAGCGGCGTCTGGCCCGACTGGCGGAAATACGCGGGATCTCGGCAGGTGAGCAGGTCTCCGGTGTCACCGCAGCCTACGAAGTGGGGGATATCAAAAAGTTCTGGGCGGTCGATTTCTCCAAAGGTCTGAGTTTCCCCTATAAGCAGTATGAGGTTGAGGCCGAATGCCGCGCGGTGGGTGACTACGCCTACTATTTCGTGGAATCTGAAGAGCTCTTGGTCGTCGGTTCGGCGGCATTGGGTGAGTTCATCTCAGCTTTCGAGATAGCCGTGCCGAACAGTCCCCGCAATCGGGAGATGGGCATCTACGAGCATGTGACCGAAGTGTTCGGGGATGTGCCGGACGTGGACAGTGATGACAAGATCATCATCCTCCTTACGAACATTCCGGAAGAAGCAACGGCCGCCGCGGGGACGTCCTTTTTTTCGGGATACTTCTACTCGGTCAATCAATTCGCCGATCCTGTCGATTTTGGGGGAGGGATCAAGCAGAGATCGAACCACACGGAAATGCTCTACGTGAACTCGCGGATGATCTCCTATGAAGACCCGGATGATTCCTCCTTCACGGCTTTCATCAGGAACATGGTGAAGGGCACGATAGCCCATGAGTTCCAGCATCTCATCCAGTGGGGTAACGATCCCGATGAGATAACTGCTGTCAATGAAGGTCTGGCGGAGTACGCGCACTACATCACCGGATTTGGTCTGAGAGGCCTTTCGCCCTATGTGACACGACCGAACGTGGACCTCCTGTCGTGGAGGAGGTACGGGACGGTAACGGATGATTACTCCCGCGTATCCCTCTGGACCTTTTACCTGGGGATGAGGTTTGGTGACACGTATATCCGTGAGCTTTCAACCGAACCACGGAGCGGAATCGCTGGTATTGAGGCATCGCTGGCAGCGGTGAGCGAACCTGATTTCGGCGCGGTGTACCATGATTTCATCACCGCTCTCTACCTTGAGGGCGGGGACCTCGGTGATCAGGCCTATAATCTCACACCGGTCACTGCCTGGATCGAACCGCAGATCCATGAAAATCTCTTCCCGTCAACCGCGCGGGTGCGGCTTGAACCCCGGGGGGTGACGGTACTCCGCTACTGGAATGTGGCGGATCTCTCCCTGACCTTCCCGGACGGGATCCCCACGGGAGTGACTGCTTCAGTGGCGATGAAGAACCCCGGCAGTACCTGGGATGTTGACCCCCTTACCGCTGCCGGCACCACGGTTTCAGGAATGGGCGTTACCTGGTCTGAGGCCGCCGTTATTCTCACCAATGAGTCGGAGAATCCAACCGATATCTTCCGTGTCTCCTCCGACGGGACGCAGGGTGTTGAGGGACTGGTGCGGTACGAGACCGGACGGGCGGGGATCAAACTCGCGATGCCGGATTTCTGGCACGTGGGAATCCGCGTCACACCCGAGGTTGCCCCGGCGAAGATCACCGGGGTCTGGGTCTTCTATCTGGGTGATTCCGACGCTGATATCGAAATCCGTCTCATGACTGAGAATACCAGCGTTCCGGGCACCTGGATCATCAACGACACACCGATCTATACGGCAACCGTCTCACCACGATTCCGGGAAGAGGGCTGGCTCTACATGCCGGTACCCGATCCCGGATCGTATACCGACGCCGGCATGGAATATCTGATTTCACTCATCGCATCGGATCACTTCCTTGGTTATTCAGACCTGAACCGCAGACTGACCCGGTCATTCATCAGGGAATCCGCCTCCAGCGCCTGGACTCCCCTTGGGAACTACGCGGCCAATGAAGAGGCCCTGCTTGGTGACTGGATGATCCGGACTGAATTCACCTATCAGGATGAGACCGCCCCCACGATCGGGCTCGGACTGATGCAGCATCCACTCTTCCCGTCCCTGGCTGAGGTTTATGTGGTCGGGAATGAACCGCTCCATCACGGGATGAGCAGCGGTTCCTGGACACCTGCGGGGGGCAGCGCGACCGATCTGCTCTTTGAAGGCACCTTGAGCGGACTGGCCATTGTTGACCCGACTCCGATCATCCTGCAGGCGGGTCAGGTTGACATAAGCGTTGAGGGGTTCGACCGGTACAGCGGACTCAGTGACACAGATGACCTCACCGCGACCGTCTCACTGATAGGAGACGGCGCCTCGACGATGCTCATTTCACGAGGGAGGTCGGGAACGGTCACTGTCGACGTGCCGCCTGGAACGCATCGGGGGACCACCCTGATGCTGATTCCGTATGACATGATCCCCGACGGATTACCCGGTTCCCCCGAGAATGATGATCCGGTGCTCGGTGCACCGGTGGTATCGCTCAGTCCAGGAGACTGGCAGGGCCCGACCTCCGGATCTCAACTGTCGATTCCGGTGCACGGATTCGCCCGGGAGGGCGAGGAATTCCACTATGAACGATGGAACGGATTCACGTGGGAGGATGTGCCGGGTGAAGTCGTTATCGAGCGGGGATCTGCCCGCGGTTCGATATCGGGCGGCGGCTGGTACCGGCTCGCCAGGGGCAGCGCTCCTGCGGGTATATACGAATCGGGTGTGGAGCTGCTCGGCAACACGCCGAATCCCTTCAACCCGCGTACGATCATCAGTTACCGCGTACCGGGAACATCCGCTGGCCAGCACGTCAGGCTCACGGTGTTGAACGTGCGGGGTCAGGTCGTGTGTACGCTGGTTGACGGTGTTACGGGAGCGGGAACGCATACCGTCACCTGGGAAGGAGTTGATGCGTCGGGCAGGCAGGTGGCGACCGGCATCTATCTCTACCGGCTGGAAGTTGGCAGAACGGTGATCACCCGCAAGATGTTGCTCCTCCGATAAAGGGCGCGAATCATGACAGGAAATGAAACGATGCAGAATAGAGAGAGAAAACCCGAATGGCCGCGCTCCCTGCCGATGGTCATCGTACTCGCCGCGCTGGTGATCCTGGTCGGCGGGACGCTCACCGGTTGCGGGAAAAAAGGACCCACCCGTCTCGATGAGGTCGACAGGCTCATCAATGAGGGGTGGGAACTCTTTGCCGGCGAACAGTACACCCAGGCCCTGGCCAGGTTCGACGATGCGCTTGCGGAACTTTCACAGTACCCCGACGCGCTTCACGGCCGCGGCTGGTCGCTCGCGTACCTCGGGCAGTTCAATGATGCCCGAACGGCACTGGTCACCGCGAAGGAACTCAGCTTCGATGACCCTGATATCTGGGCAGGAGGAGCGTTCGTTTTCAGCGCACTCGGGAATCAGGATCAGGTCGTATTCTGGGCTGAAACAGCGTTTGGAGCCCAGGAAGAGATAAGCGGAACAACCCAATGGGTGTTCAGCAGAAACAAATCGATCACGCATATTCATCTGCGTCTCGTGCTCGCCAAGGCATACCTGGTGCGCGGCAGCTATGTACAGTGCAGTGACCAGCTGGACATCATCGAGCCCGGCATCAGCCATGGCGGGAGTGCTCAGATTCTACTCGATGATCTGTCCCGTCTGACTGCCCAATACGGCTCACCCTTCTGAACGACACCATCATGAGATGGAGAATCTGCGGCAATGGCTGAATACACCCCGGTAAAGGCACCACGGACTACTGAACTGACCTGCAGGACATGGGGCGCGGAAGCGGCCATGCGCATGCTGATGAACAACCTCGATCCCGAGGTCGCGGAGCGGCCTGAGGACCTGGTCATATATGGCGGGTCCGGACGAGCCGCGCGATCGTGGGACGATTACCACTGCATCGTACAGGCGCTGAAGGATCTGGAACCGGATGAGACGCTCCTGGTGCAGTCGGGTCGGGCCGTGGGTGTATTCAGGACGCACACCGATGCCCCCCGTGTACTCATTGCGAACGCCAATATCGTGCCGCAATGGTCTGACTGGGACCATTTCAGGGAGTATGAGAAACTCGGCCTGACCATGTTCGGTCAGATGACCGCCGGTTCATGGATCTATATCGGCACGCAGGGGATCGTGCAGGGAACCTACGAAACCTTTTCAGCGGCGGCGGCGAAGCATTTCGGCGGCAACATGGAACGTCGTCTCCTCGTTTCAGCGGGTCTGGGCGGGATGGGGGCTGCCCAGCCGCTCGCAGCTGTCTTCTGCGGTGCGGCGGCCCTCTTCGCGGAAGTGGATGAGAGCCGGATAGACAGGCGCCATGAGCATGGGTATCTCGACGAGAAAGAACTGGATCTCGATAATGCCATCGATCGGGCCGTGGCAGCGAAAGAGGCGGGTGAGGCGGTCAGCATCGGTTGGCTCGGCAACGCCGTTGACCTGCTGGAACGCATGATCGAGCGCGGCATCACGCCCGACATGCTCACCGATCAGACCTCCGCTCATGACGAACTGAATGGATATGTTCCACCGGGAATCGACTTCGCGGAAGCCCGGGAGTTGCGTGCCGGCGATCCGGACGGGTATATCGAACGTTCCTATGCAGGTATGGCGCGACACGTCGAGGCCATGCTGGAACTGCAGAAGAGTGGGGCCGTTACCTTCGATTACGGCAACAACATCCGCGGCCAGGCGAGCCGGGCGGGCGTTGCCGATGCTTTCGACTTTCCGGGGTTCGTACCCGCCTACATCCGGCCCATGTTCTGTGAGGGCAGGGGGCCTTTCCGATGGGTGGCGCTTTCCGGTGACGTGGCAGACATCCTCAGGACCGACGATCTGGTGCTGGAACTCTTCCCGGAGGATGATGTGCTGAGACGCTGGATCACACTCGCACGGGACAGGGTTCCACAACAGGGGTTGCCGGCACGTATCTGCTGGCTCGGACTCGGTGAGCGGGCCCGATTCGGGGTGGCGATGAACGACCTGGTCGCCAGTGGTGAACTCAAGGCCCCGATCGTCATCGGCAGGGACCATCTCGATACGGGATCAGTCGCCAGTCCCTATCGCGAAACAGAGGGTATGAAGGACGGTTCCGACGCCATTGCCGATTGGCCGCTGCTGAACGCCATGCTCAACACCGCCTCGGGAGCCACCTGGGTGAGCATCCATAACGGTGGGGGTGTGGGCATCGGGTACTCAACGCACGCGGGGCAGGTTATTGTTGCTGATGGAACGCCCGAGGCGGCCGCCAGGCTCGAACGGGTGCTCACAAACGATCCCGCGATCGGCGTAGCCCGTCACGCGAACGCCGGATACGAAGAGGCGGAAAAAGTCGCTGAAGCGCAGAACGTGAAGATCCCCCGCTACTAGGAGCGTTTCGCCGACAGGCTCCGGGGTAAGCAGAGAAGGAAGACACCTGTGAGTGAAAAGCCCGCCGCCGATCTCATCGCAACCGGAATCGGGCAGATCTATACCGCCTGTCCGTCTTCTTCCCCTTCAACCGACGATCCCGGTCTTGAACGCAGTACGTTCATCCCCGAATTGATCCCCGATGCTGCTCTGGCCTCCCGTGACGGGAATCTCATCTATATCGGTCCGGAATCCGGCCTCGATGCAGCGGTGGAGTGCTCCGACGCTATCGAAGTTGATGCTGCCGGCGGACTTGTGACACCCGGGCTCATCGATTGCCACACCCATCTGGTCTTTGCCGGTTCCCGGCATGACGAGTACGCCATGCGAAGTGTGGGCGTGAGTTACCAGGATATTGCTGCCGGGGGTGGAGGGATCAGGGCGTCGGTACGCAGTTTCCGGGACGCCGACTCGGTGGAAATCGCCGATCAGGCGGCCGCCCGGCTGCAGGCGATGGCGCTGTCGGGAACCACGACCGTTGAGATCAAGAGCGGCTACGGACTCTCTCTCGAGGCCGAGCTGAAGGCGCTCGCGCTTATCGATGAAGTGGATGAGGAGGTTCCACTCCGGATCGTACCGACGTTCCTGGGAGCTCACGAGATACCTGATGAATACCGATCGGACCGTGACGCCTATATCAACCTGATCATCAACGAGATGCTGCCGGTCGTTGAAGAGCAAGGAATCGCCCGCTTCTGCGATGTTTTCTGCGAAACCGGAGTGTACACCACCGAGGAATCAGAACGCATCCTGAAAGCAGGGCAACAGCACGGGCTCATGGCGAAGATCCACAGCGACGAGTTCGACGCCATCGGAGGAACCGAAATGGCGGTCTCGATCGGCGCGTTATCAGCTGATCACCTTGCCGCGGTGACACCATCAGGGATCAAGGCCCTGGCTGGTTCACAGACGGTGGGGGTCCTGCTTCCCGGTACAACTGTTTTCCTGGGCAAGGGGGAGCACGCACCCGCTCGCGATCTGCTGGATGCCGGTGTAGCAGTAGCTATCGCCACCGACTTCAATCCCGGGTCATCGACCTTCCTGAGTCTGCCCCTGATGACGACCTTCGCCTGCAGTCTTCTTCACATGCACCCGGCCGAGACCCTGCAGGCGGTTACTGCCAATGCAGCGAGGGCTCTCGGGCTCAACGATCAGACAGGACGATTGATGCCGGGCATGGCAGCCGACTTCGTGCTCTGGGACGCCGATGACTACCGGATGATCCCCTATGCCGCGGGACACCCCCTCGTGATCCTCAGTGTGGTGGGAGGGGAAACACTCTCATTTGATTGAACTGTCTTCCAATTAGGGGTAACTCTTTGATGAAGCGCATACTACTGCTGTTATTTCCAGTAATACTTGTAATCTGTTCCGCCGGCTGCAGCCGTCAGGCGGCTCCTGAAAACTGGTGGAAGGGGAACACACATACGCATTCCCTCTGGAGCGATGGTGATGTGGCACCGGAAGTGGTTGCAGAGTGGTACCGATCACACGAGTATCACTTCCTCATCATCTCCGATCACAACATCCTGCAGGTGGGGGAACGATTGCGGGGTGAGCCACCGGTACGGCTGAAGACCCTGGAGGAATTGCGGGCTCAATTCAACGTGGCCGGAACATTCCTGCTCATCGAGGGGGAAGAGCTTACTGACAGTTTTGAAGGGCATCCGGTTCACATGAATGTGATCAATCCGGATGAGATCATTCCAGCCCAGGGGGGGAACAGTCTCAGACAGACCTTTGGGAGGAATTTTGGAGTCGCCCGTCAGACGCTGGCAGTGTCCGGCGAGCCGGGACTGATCCATATCAACCATCCCAACTTCGGCTGGGGACTTACCTGGGAACATCTCGCGATCATCGATGGAACGGGTTTCTTCGAGGTGTTCAACGGGCATCCCTCGGTACGGAACTATGGGGATGTCGAACATCCAGGAACCGAGGAGATGTGGGATCTGGCATTGACCCATCGTCTCACCGGCGGATCGGGTGATCCGGCATCAGGGCTTCTCTATGGTGTGGCCACCGATGATGCCCATCATTTTCTCGAATTCGGACCTTCGAAAGCGAACCCCGGACGCGCCTGGGTGATGGTGAGGGCCGACGAGTTGACCGATCGGGCTCTCATCGATGCCTACCGGAGGGGTGATTTCTACGGCAGCAGCGGAGTGACGCTGACAGACATCCGGACCTCGAAGAAGCGGATGCTGATACACATCGATATTGAAGAGGGGGTTGAGTATACAACCATGTTCATCGGGACCAGACAGAACCCGGACGGTATAGGTGAGGTGGGCGAAGTCCTGTACGAGACGACCCGGAATCCGGCTGTCTACCGGTTCCAGGGGAACGAACTGTATGTCAGGGCGAAGGTGATCTCCTCCCGACCGCATCCGAACCCGTATGCTGCAGATGATGTCGAAGTTGCCTGGATACAGCCTGTTCGCCCGTGAGGGTGAGGAGCATTGGCTTAACTCTCCAGGGTGCCCGTCAGTACAGCCAGGGATCTCAGGTCTGGAACCTCCAGATCGGGCTCGGCTTCAGCAGGGGGCGTAGCGCCCGAGCCTGCAAGGCCCTGTCGACGGTTGACCCACACGGTCGAAAGACCCAGTTCTCCGGCAGGCGCGATATCGTGGAAGAGACTCTGTGCAACGTGGAGGATCTCTTCCGGGGGAACGCTGATCTTCCCGATCATATACTCGAAATTCAGATGGGATGGTTTGTATGAACCGATCTGCCCGGCTGTGAACACGTGATCGAACTCGATGCCCAGGACCTCCTGCGAGAAGCGGAACAGATCGTCATCGATATTGGAGAGAATGACGAGTTCATATCGAGTCGAAAGAGCCTGCAGGGCCTCAGTGGAATCGGGAAAAGCCGGCCACTCTCGAATCGAGTTCGGAAAGCCCTCCAGCTCATCCGCAGCTGGTTCGAAATCGTGACTGTCGCCGAATATGCGGAGGACCGACTGCATGACCTCGCGGTAGGAGCGGAACGGGCCTGCCTCTACCTCAGCTTCTGCTGATCCATAGGCTTCCAGAAGAGCATCGTGTTCGATTGAGACACCGTGGGCATTGAGAATGGAGCCCAGCGATTCCGATATGCCGGTCTCCCAATCGATCAGAGTGCCGTAGCAATCGAAGCTCAGGTATTTGAATTGCTGAAAATTCAGGCTCATGAGAGGGCCACCAGGATGATCGCTGCCGAGTACGCCGCCACAGTGTGGATAGTCATCGGGAGATCTCCGTGATGTTCAGGTCGTGAGAGATGTCGAGAATCTTTCCCTCATGATCCACCAGCAACATCCGCGCGACACCGGGAGGGAACGTGATCTCATACAGGTTCTCACGGCTTCCGGAGTCCCCGGTCCGCCAGAATTTGGCCGTACGTTCCACGGCAGCTTCGTTGACAGCAATCAGGAGGTGCGTGTCGGAGAAGGTAAGCCGGTAGACCTCTAATCCCGGATGCCAACCCCAGGCATTGACCGGAGCGCCTCCACCTTTTCTGTTATGGGCAACATTGGCGGATTGCGCCAGGTATTCATTGGAGGTAGCGGTTGTGAGAGTCCATTCGAGCGGGTAGGCGAAATGCCGGATCATGCCGGCCCCACGGTTGTTCCAGTCGGGTGTCTTGCCGTGAACAGCGGCATATCCACTCTCGACTGCGTTTAGTGGGAACTCGAGGTAAGGGTTGAACTCGGACTCCGTCGGTTCTCCCTGTTCGTAAAGAGCCAGCGGTCGTTTGCCGGCACCGAGGCGGTAAGCGGGCAGGCCGGCATCATCCTGTTCGAACCAGCCTGAGCAGTGGAGGACGGCTCCTCTTTCGACTGCTGCCAGAATGTCCTGCCAGGCCTGCTCGGAGATCCCGCTCGTTGAGGGCAGGATGATCAGGTCGGGTGAACCGAGGTCATCACCCGTTCGGTACTCCGATATGGCCTGAAGTCGTGCCCCCCCGGGAGTCATGATCGACCTGACTACCTGTCGAGTGGCTCCGATCTCAAGATCGCGTGGGCCGAATATACCACTGAATGGAACCACCATTACGATATCCGGTTCTTCATATCCAGTCAGATGAGGTCGGATCCGGGTCATGAATTCCGCGTATTCCCTCAGGACCCGGTGTTCAGGCTTGTAACTGCCGTCCACGCGGCGCATGCCGATGGCCACCTCGTTGTCCGAGGACATGTAGGGATTCACATCGTAGATCCATTCGATGACTCCGAATGCTCCGGCTGCGAAGGAGTAGCCGATCTTGCGGGAAAGCAGATCGGCATACCCCTGTAGATCGCGCAGTGATTCACCTGAGAGGAGTTCACGCTGCATGATCCCGGTCTCGCTGATCAGGAGGGGCTTGCCGGGGGCCTTCGCCATGATCCCGTCCCACAGGAGATTGTCGTTGTTCCACCAGGTATGCATCGAGGTGTAGTCGACCGCGCGATGGTGAAAGAGCGGGGAGGGACGTTCGACGAGCCCGCCCTCGTCCTGGCCGACGGTGATCGAGGCGTCAGAGCCCACCGACCTGATGGCATCCGTCATCTCAAGGATCCAGTCCTCGAAGGCGTCCTGGGCGAAATGGAGCCAGTCCATGGCCCGGTAGGGGCGGTGATCGGACAGGTAATAGTAGTCAGTAAAGTCGGAGTCCCGGGGCAGACCGATCGGTTCATCGGGGAGCAATCGCCAGCGGGCGCGGACCGTATCCTGCCAGACTGTATCGCCATGACCGGCGGTGTCATCACCGAACTGTTCCTGAAGCCAGCCAATGAAGGCCGCTTCCTCGTACCGATCTCCATTTGGCCGGCATCGCCACAGTTTGTCGGGAGAGGCGAAAGAGGGTTCGTTGATGAGGTCCCACATCATCTCTCTGGTGCCTGCAAACCGCGATGCAACCGCTGATATGTACCGTTTCTGGGCTTCGATCGAGATCGGATCGAAATAGGGGCTCACGCCACCCCAGGCCGGTGGAACAAAAGAGAAGAAGGTGAAGATGACCGGGATACCGTGACGACGGGCCGAGAGGTAGTAGGCTTCAAGCGCACGCAGCCAGCCTTCATCGATCTCTTCGCCATTATTCATGATCCGGTCGAAACCGGTCCAGACGCCGGTGCGGGTGATATTCAGACCGATTGCGGCCATCTCGCGGAAGGTCTCGTCCCAGACGAGAGCATTCGGCTCGAAGAGGAACTGCCGGTGGACGGTGGCACTCATCACCGTAGAGCCGATGACAGGATCAGGTAATCCGTTGCGTAACAATGTATAATAATCAAAGGTTAAAGTATCACCTGAGGTAAAGAGCTCCTCGTCCATGATCCAAAAGCCGGTCTCTGCCGGTTGGAAGCGTTCTATCTCTGCCTGAAGACGGTAAAGCCCCGGTTCCGTGTGTCGCGGAAGGGTTATCTCGGCAGAGCCTTCACGTCCGACGCGCACGGTCTGGCTGCGAGGCCTGCTCATCCGACCATCGGGATCGGTCAGGGAGAATCGAACAGTGACTTCGCGTTCGCCGGTCGCCGCGGGTTCGAAAAGGCGAAGAGTAACCGTGGGGATCTCACCTGTATGGAAACAGCCATACAGCGGGTCAAGCCGGCTGTCGGTAACGGGGCGAACCGCTTCGACCATGAGACGCTCGAGTTCATCATTCGAGGGAGGAGTAGAAAGAAGACGGAACACCCAGCGGCCGCCGGCAAATCGGCCTACGAGACGGTCGATCGCGAACACCCCGGCAGCGGCCGGGAACCGCTCGTCATCTCCTGTGAGGTAGATATGGGAGAGGGGGCGCACAATACCCTCACGGGGCCCGTCCGAGCCATCTTCCGCTTCAATGCTCTTTGTCTCGCTCAGGCGCGGCTCAAGGATGGAGACCCACGATCCGGCAGGCAGTACCGTATCAACGGGATGGGGCCGCGGTTCTGAATGTTCGACCCAGACATGACGGGCACCGTTGGTCTCAACTCGATACGTACGGTTCAGATTGAGTTCCTTCAGCAGCGATACGTTCCGCGGCTGCAGGATGCGTTCGCCGGGCGGGCCGGTGACCGGTCGGGTGAAGGGCTCCCCGCCCAGGTGAAGGAGCCGGCCGCCCTCTTCCAGAAACTCTACCAGGGCAGGCCAGGCCTCGGAAGGGAATGCACCGCCGTGTCGCCATACCAGAACTCGATCCGGCTTCAGTTCCTCAATTAGCTCTGCTGCACTCTCCGCCACGATGACGTGCTCACCAGCAGGAAAGGGCAGGGGGGCATCAAGTCCGGCCGACGGGAAACCGGGCTCTGAAAATATCAGAAAGAGAGCCAGTGCCTGACTGAGCATGGGCGTCGGCCTCCTGTTGCCGGGTTTTTGGGCAGGGTCACTTCAGGTCGCGGATGCGCACATCGATATCGTCTTCGTCCCGGAGCAGGCGCACGAGTTCCTCTGTATCGGTGTCGCCGAAGTGATAGGGATAGAGGATCCGGGGCCGGAAGGCACGAGCTGCGTCGGCCACCATCTCGGGAGTCATGGTATAGGGCAGGTTCATCGGCAGGAACGCGATGTCGATGTCCCTGAGAGCCTTCATCTCGGGAGTGTTCTCCGTGTCACCCGCCACATAGAGACGCAGATCCCCAAATATGAGGATATACCCGTTGCCGTGACCTTTCGGATGGTACGGCTGATCGTTCCGCATATTCACGATGTTATAGGCGGGTACCGCCTCGATGCCGACTCCGAACTCCTCTCGGGTGTCACCGTTTGCCATCACCGTACCTCCCTCGACCTTTTCCACGCAGAGAGCAGTATAGATGAGCTGCGTACCAGCCGTTGAGAGTGTCTCGATGACATCAGGGTCGAGATGGTCGACGTGTTCATGCGTAATAAGGATCAGGTCGGCCTTCGGCAGGTTCGAGTAATCGGCATACCGGCCGACCGGGTCGACATGGATGACCAGATCGCCGAAGGTGAACATCAGGGTTCCGTGTCCGATGAAGGTGATCGTCAGGGTTGGACCGGTTGTGGCGAAGGTATCCGACTCAAACGACTCCTGGCCATTCGCCATTCGGGGCAGGACGAACAGCACGAACAGGGAAAGGGCTATACAGGGCACTATGAACGCTTTCATCTCGAAATACCTCCCGGGGGTTCCATGGGAAGTGCCGTTGAACCAGGTCCGTCAGCCGCTGAAGAGTCTTCTCAGCGGTAACGCCAGCTGCTGGTGTCCGTTCCCGGCGGTGTGTTCTGCGTGATATGATCGGCCATGACCCGGTAAAGCCTCAGGCCGGCAAGGTCGTCCGGACGATAACCATGACTGCCTCGGGCACCGAAGGTGAATGAGCCCGCGTACCAGGGATCGGTCGTGCTCTCCAGGAACGCTTCCAGGTAGTAGCATCCCACGTTCAGATAGTAGTTGTCCATGTCGCCGGCGATGATGTTGATCTTTCCGACCAGCTTCGGGCCGACCGTGGCCCAGTTCGTCTCCAGGTAGTGCCGGATGTCATAGTTCTCGAGCCAGTACTGTGCGACATCGGGATCGATGTCGCCGGTCACCTTGTTGAAGAGGGGCTTAAAGTATCCGTCATCACCGAGGGGGCCGAAGACCGCGCTCCAGATATCGAGCTGCTCACCCGACCGTCCCTTCGTGCCGCAGACAAGCTCGTAGTAATTCCGCTGTCTGGAGGTGAACTGCACCTCACCCATGGTGTCCCGGGAGTTGGCAGTGGGAACCCGCACGATGTTTCCCGCCCGGATGTGCTCCTTGTAGAAGGCGTTCCGATCGCGGTAGATATTGATCCCCTCCACATTGCGGAAATCGACAGGGTCGGGCGCGAATGACCAGGTGCCCCCGAAGAAATCGGGGTGCCAGACCTGCAGGGCGAGAGATTCCCAGCCCCCGGTCGAACCGCCGGTGAGCACGCGGGCGTATGGTTCCTCGATGCAGCGGAACCTTCTCTCGATCTCGGGTATCAGCTCCTGCATGATTGCGTCACCGAAAGGTCCCACACTCACCGAGTTCACCGCGTAGGAATCGTCAAAATATGGACAGGGGTGCTGGAAGGTGACCACCAGCATCCGGGGGAAATCCTCTGCAGTCCATTCCTCCCAGGTCTGTCGTCCTCTGCTGCCGGTTCCTTCGGGCGTGGTTTCGAAACCCACCGGAGCGCGGGTCGAGAAATGCCCCTGCCGGTAGACGACGGGGTAGGAGACGTCCTGGTGGTCGTCGTAGCCTTTCGGCAGCTGCACCGTGGCGCCGATGTAGATGGGGTGGCCCCAGAATTCGGTGAGAATCCTGCTTTCGAACCGGAAGCGCTTCACCCATTCGGTGTCTTCAGGGAAGGGGATCGGTGGAATGACGCGGTCGACTTCCAGGTGAACCGGCCCGCTTTCGCGGTCGATGAACCTCACGACACCTGCCGCAGGATCGATGAAGACCTTTTGGACCTCACTGATCAGATTACCGGGAGAACGGCGCCAGTTCTGACCTTCCCATTGATCCATATGCATCCAGACGGTATGACCGTCGGAGCGTTCGAACTTCGTATAGACGTTGAGAAGTACCTGGACGTAATACTCGCCGGGGACAAGATCCTCGAGGCTCTCAACAGGTGCTCCCCGTGTCGCGGCATCGATGACTGCTGTTTCACCGGGGCGAAGCGCTTTGACATCGACACCGAAGAAGGGAGCCCCGCGTCGCGAGACCTGCAGTCTCGGTTCCCGGGAATCGCTGTCGGTGAGGATCACGAAGACGCGGCCAGTGATCGCCTCGGTGCTGACCGAGGCAGGGAAGGATACCTCGAACCGCAACCCCTCCGGCTCCTGGCCGGCAGCAGGCCCTGATACTGCTACCAGGGACAGCGCGAGATGTATGAGGAGCAGGGGGAGTACTCTCAGGGTGACGCTGTCCCGTATTCGCTGCATGTGACTCCTGACTCGGAGGACTATTCCTGGTTCTCCATCCAGGTGGCGTAGTCGACTATCGCTGTCCATTGCCCATCACCATCCAGGCCCGCCTCTTCGAACACCTTGTGAGCCTGACCGCTGCCGAGGAAGTGCCCTTTATGGAAGGCGTGGACCGTACGCTTCCGCCCTTCATTCGAGGTGACCCAGCGGTACATGGTCGGCAGTGTGAAGCCGGTGAGACCCATCGCTTCCCCGGCCAGAGCCTCAGGGAAGATGGCTTCCTGCTCATCCTCCGACAGCATTGAGAAGAGCTCGGCGCTGGTTACGTAGTAGATATTCATGTTGTAACCGGCACCGTCTATCCGGGGCAGGACCTCCGTCACGAACGTGTTCGTGATACCGCCTCCCTGGAGAACAAGGGTTCCGTGGTGCACGCTCTTTTCCGGGTCAGCCCTCCGAATGGCATAGAGGCCATTAGCTGCCTCGGTTACCGGAGGTATGCCGGCTGCCTGTCGATCAATGATCGTCTCGTTCGGTCTGGTGACGAAGGGAGCCAGGACGGCAGGCCGCTTCTTGAGCGCCGCGATGAGCATCGGCCAGATCTCCTGCGGATCCCATGGAGTCAGGGTGATCATGATGCCGTCAGGAAAGTTCTCCTGCAGCAGCTGGAGAGGCTGGGGATCGGCGTGAGTGGGACCATCCTCGCCGGTTTTCAGCCCCGCGTGACCGCAGACGATCATGAAGGGGCGGAAGGGATCGCCTGTCAGTTCCCTGTGCGCCTGTTGACCGATGCCGTGCAGGCGGGCCGCGATGTGCTGCAGCGACGCGATGAACGCCGCATAGGAGGATCCGGCGCCTATATGCGATCCGAAGGCGGACAACCCTGCCATGAAGGCGCCCATGTTGTCCTCACAGATCCCGCCGACCGCAATGAGCCGGGAGTCGGGATTGGAGACAGCGTTGTAAAGATCACCGGGGAAGCCGGCTCCCAGTTTCGAGATGCTTGTCGAATCGAGGAGGTCTGCCGAGGCACCGATGAACGCGCCGTTAGTGGCTTTATTGAGGTGGCCGAGCGCTGCGCCGAGGGCGCCACGCAGCGTCTGTGAACTCCCTGCTTCCCAGGCGCATTCCTCGGGGATCTCATCAGCCTTGATCGCGTCAGTGTAGATCACTCCAAGATCCGGGGCGTTCTCGCGCTTCTGCCGGTTCAGGGTGGTCAGGCGATCCTTCGAATCCGACAGTCGCCCGGCGAAGAAGTCCGGGATCTCCCGGTTCTCCTCAAGGAGAGTGCGCAGGGTACAGAGTGTCTCCCAGAACGTCCGTTCCACATTGGTCGGTGTGGGTTCGTCTCCGAACACCGGGAACTCGACGCCGAAGCGCTTCTTGATCGGATCGAGGGTCTCATGATATTCCTCGGAGCAGAAGTCATGACCCGCTCCGTGAGATTTCCGGCCTTCGATCCCGTAGCACCAGCCCTTCACGGTCCGGTAGATGATCGCCGTCGGCTGGTCGTTGATCCGCTCCTTTGCTGCTTCCTGGGCGGCAAGCACCTGGTGCGCGTCGTGACCGTTCTCCACGAAGATCACGTTCCAGTCCTGCAGGTAGCATAACTCTGCCGGATCCCATTGCACGTAGTCACCCGGTTCATCGCCGTCGCGGCAGACAAAGTCCGAGTCGATCGAAGCCTGGTTCCAGTCGAGGTGAAGCCGCGTGTTCCACATCTGGGCGGTTGCCATGGTGGCAAGAGCCTCGGAAACACGACCCGCGGTCATGCCGCCCTCACCCTCGATGGCATGCACGAAGGGTGAGTCGGCTCCATACATGTCCATCGCGCCGAGACTGAGACCGAAGGTGGTGGGTACGCCGACACCTGAAGCCCCCGTGGAGATCTTGATGAAGGGGGTGATCGGCGACGGATGGCCATCAAGGGCCTTCGCCCGATGCTGGGAGAACAACGGTGTTTCCTGTGTTGGATTGCGCCGGAAACCGAGCAGGTCTTCCAGTCTGAGCTGGAGATTGTCTTCAGCCATGAGGTCCGGGCGACTGATGCGCGCACACTCGTTGCGAAGCGCCCACATGGCATAGAGGCCCATTGCCTTATGCCCGGCGGCATACGAGATGATGTCCGCTTCGGGGCATTCCGGGTCTGAGAAATCGTAATCCATGGTGTTGAAGAGAAGGGAGGAGACAATCCTTCCGGATGAGATGCTTCCTCCGGGGTGACCTGACTTCGGGGCGAAGTTGTAGAGGATCCCGCAGAGAGATCGGTAGATCATGTCAAAATCTTCGAAAAGCCTGATAGTCTCTTCGGGGACGGGAAAGGAGTCGAGCTGCGATTTGATGTCGAGATAGACAGCGCGACGGTGGCCGAATTCAAGCTTGCTGAAGGTGATGTTCGCCATGGGGATCTGCTCCAGTCTGGGCGCTCGGTCGTCAGCGTGGTTCGGTGCAATGGGCAGAAATGACTGACACAATATAGTCCATTGAACTGATCGTTCACCCAAAATACAATCGATATCCGGTTCGGATCGCACGGCAGTGATCACTGATACGACCATTGACGAAATTGTGGACTTGATGAGAGATCTGGGTGACCGAGGAGGGGGAGGTGGAACAGATCAGACGGAGAGAGACACTGGACGACCTCATCACCGTCGAACTGGAGGGGTTGAAGCGATGAAAGGGATCGGCGCAATCAATCGTAGATGCCGCGCAGTGTATCCGCCCGCAGTCCGGCCCTGAGTGATTCCATGGCCAGCACCTGATCCGGCTGGATGTTCCCCATATTGACGTTGACGCCGAACTGCTGGATGAGCGCCACCTGCTGGTTCTTCTGAGGGGCCTCGAACATCACTTTCGTCAGGTCGGCCTCGTCGGCGATGATGTTCAGCTTTTCGTCAATGATGTTGCCGGAGAAGTTGAAGATGCCGACCCCCGCCCCTGATTCACGCGCCTCGATGATCACCTGGAAAGCACCGAGTTCGATGTCGCGATGGATCTCACGCACGAGTTCTTTCATGGAGAGCGCGGAATCGGGGAATTTGCTGCCGACTTCGGAGAGGACCATGAATCCTTCCCCGGCCACCTGGCGGATCACATCGGTCCTGGTCTCGTCATTCATGGGGATCGTACCGTCGGAGACCTCCACCGCATTGAAACCAAGCTCTTTCGCCTCGGCGAGGAACTCATTCAGCTTGCCCTGCGCGAGAACGATCTCGGTGAAGGTACCACCGGCCATCACGTAAATGTTTTGGGCCCGGTAGGCCTCGATCTTCGCCCTCACTACATCCTCAGGGCAGAGGCGGGATGTGCCGTACCCGAGCTTTGCGATGTCGATCCATTCACTGGCGACCTCGAGGAAGTCCTTCAGCTGGTCCACGCCGAGTCCGTTGTCCATGATCATCGTCAGGCCGTTGACTCTGGGCTTCCGGATTCTACCCTGCAGGGGGCGATCGACAAATCTCTCAAATGTGTCCATGTGTGACCTTCCGGCAGACCGGGATTTGTGCCATCTCTCTAGTGCCCTGTCACCTGACATGACACTAGTGATTCTCTACCGTTTACTCTTTCTCTGCAAGCAGCCTCTTGCCGAGACTGCTCAGCAGTGACTCGGGGAACACGTCCCCCTGCAGCAGTGCCTCTTCATACTGCCTGAGTGCTGAGGCCACTTCCCGGAACGATTTCGGAACCGGAGCGGCTTCTCCCATTTCGTTGAGAGCATACTCGGCCCCGGTGCGTTCCAGGAGGGCTTCAAGATCATCGGTGTCCCGGCCCAGAAGCATCGCCTGGGCGATACCCGCAAGCACCAGGTACGGGTGCGCTGAGCCGTCAGGGAGTCGGAACTCTATGGTCGGTGGGGTGACGACACGACCATCTTCCGTTTCCAGCTGGATCGGCAGCCGGATGAGCGCGAGCCGGTTGAAACTCCCCCAGGTGATGGCATTGGGAGCCTCTTTGCCCTGCATGAGCCGGGTGAAGGAACCCTTCTCCCGATTACCGAACGCCATCAGCGCTCCACCCATCTGAACCAGACCGCCGATAAGCCAGCGGGCTTCCTGAGAGAGGTCCCCCACATTGGCATCCTTGAAGAGGTGCGCGGCATCGCGAACTGCCGAGAGGTGATAGTGCTGACCGCTTCCGGCATGCCCGCGTCTGATGATCGGATCGAAACTGCACCGCATCCCCTTCGCATGGGCCAGATTGCGCAGTACCCACTGGGTAAGTACGACCGCTTCGGCTGCTTCGGGCAGTGAATCGAGCTGCAGCTCCACTTCATGCTGTTCCCAGATCGTGTCGTCCCTTTGTGTGCCGGGGACGTACCCGACCTCACTGTGCCCGTACTTCACCGGGATGCCGATGTCTGCCAGGATCGTCATGGCCTCTCTTCGCAGAGTCTGCCCGAACACAAAGGGAGATGTCGCGTGGTATCCCTTGTCCTCCTTGCCGTAGAAATCGATTTCGTCGGCCCGCTTGCCCAGAAAGTATTCCGGCTCTCCGAGGGCCTGAAGCTCTGCGGAGATCTCGCGCTTGATACGCTCATCGGCTTTTCTGAGTATGGTGTCGGGAGATTCGGGTAGCGGATTCCCGTCACGGCAGAGGTGGCGGCAGAAGAAAGCGAGCGTTGGGTGCGGAGAAAAGGGATCGAAGAAGGCGCTGGAAAGGGTCGGCCGCAGGATGACGTCTGAGGCGCCGGGATTTATCCCGGCTGTGGGAAATATGCTCGAGCCATCGGCTCTCTCTCCGCCATCCAGAATATCCCGGATGTGGTCCTTCGATCGGGGGACGAAGTCGAGGGTTTTCAGCCATCCGTCGTCGCCGATATGCATGAGGCTGATGAGACGGATGCCGCGGTCGGAAACAAGACCGATTATGTCATCGGTTGTCCATTCGCTTTCAGGCTTCCCGATATGGCGCTCTACCAGACCTTTTGCGACCAGAGCATGTTCTGTCGCATGGACGTTCTGCTGAGGTGCTTCCATGTTTGCTCCTGCATTGGGCGGACAGGCATCGTATTGGATGCGGCAGGGACCCGTAAATCTGGTTATTGTAAGGCCTGATGTCCAGAGAACCCTGAAGATGAGACATCCCCGACTCAAGCGGAGGTCAGGCAGATGAGGATCGCGCTCGTCCAGCAGCATGCCGGGAACAGCCGAGTGGATAATGTGGAGAGAGGGCTCACGGCCCTGCGGGAGGCGGCTGAAGCAGGAGCGGAAATCGTCTGTTACGCGGAACTGGCCTTCGAGAGGTTCTACCCGCAATTCCGGGCCGACGGAACGGCACACGATCGAGCTGAACCGATCCCGGGACCGATGACGGAAGCTTTTTCCAACCTGGCGCGCGAGGTGGGGGTCGTGGTTGTTCTCAACCTCTTTGAACGAGATGGCGACCGATGTTTCGACTCATCACCCGTGATCGACGCCGACGGATCCATTCTCGGTGTAACCAGGATGGTTCACATCACCCAGTATGAGTATTTCTATGAAAAGGATTACTACACGCCGGGGGACACCCAGGCACCTGTGTACGATACAAGGGCGGGCCGAATCGGCGTTGCCATCTGCTACGATCGGCACTACCCGGAGTATCTTCGGGCGCTGGCGCTTGCAGGCGCTGATCTCGTGGTGGTGCCCCAGGCAGGCGCCACAGGTGAATGGCCGGAAGGGCTCTATGAGGCCGAGATGCAGGTGGCGGCATTCCAGAACGGGTTCTTTACGGCCCTCTGCAACCGTGTCGGCGTCGAGGAGAACCTGGTATTCGCCGGAGAATCTTTCATCTGCGCCCCTGATGGAGTGGTTCTGGCCCGGTCACCTGCCGGGGAAGATCACATCCTGTATGCGGAACTCGATCTGAAAGCCGTCGAGTCATCACACGCTCGGCGTCTCTTCCTGCCCGATCGCCGTCCGGAACTCTACTCCAGATGGCTTGGAACGGAATAGGTGTACTAAGATGGGGCCCCCGTTGACACACGACCGGACCTCGGCTAATTTGCCGCCCATGTTAAAGGCTGTATACGCATTCATCGGTGAAGACGACGTTAGCATTCAGACCAAAGTACGCAGTCTCATCGAGACGGCCGTGCTGGAAGAACTGCTCGCCTTCAATCTCGACCAGCACAGCCCCGGTGAATCCTCTCCCATCCAGATCGAAGAATCGGTGCTCAGCCCTCCCATGGGTGACGGGGGGAGAGTCGTCATCGTGCGGGAGTTGAAGGGATTTCCCGAATCCGAGCAGGAAGAGATCACTGAAATGGCAATGCGGCATGCCGAATCAACCGACGCGACGACAACCCTCGCGCTGGTCGCTTCAGGACTCGATCGCAGGAAGCGCCCTTTCAGGATCCTCAAGAAACTGGCTGATTCATCGAACGGTCAGATTGTGGAATTCAGCGCTCCAAAGCGCTGGAAAATGGACGAGTGGGTCTCGAAGCGCGCCGCGGAGAGGGGTATCAGGATCGACCGGGAGGCGGCAGGTCTGCTGGTGGACCTGATCGGTGAAGATCTGCGAGCGCTTGATGGGGAACTCACGAAACTCGAACTGTTTCTGGGGACTGGCGCGCCCATAGGTGTCAGTGCGGTTGAAGAGGTCGTGGGACGCCGACGGGGAGAATCTGTCTGGGACCTGCCCCGAAGGCTTCTCGAGGGTGACGCCCCCGGTGCGCAGAAGCTGGCCGGTAGACTCATGGAAGATGGTGAGAAACCCGTTCACCTGGTTTCGGTATTAACCCAGGTCGTGCTCGACGCCTGGCGCATCCGGGTTCACCTGGACAGGGGTGCCAGTCGAGGAGTTATCATCGAAGATGTAGGGCTGCATCAGTATTATGCCGATGCGAATATCGCCGCCGCAGAACGCATTCCGGAGGGAGCGTTTTCTCGGATGATCGAGACGCTCAAAGAGTGTGACCTGGCACTGAAGAGCAGTGCCGCCCGGAAGGAGACTCTGGTCCAGGGTCTGATTGCGAGGCTGGCGCTTCTGAGCGGGTCCGCCGTGGAAGGGAGCGGGGCATGTTGAGCTGGAGGGGGGGAGCAGAACACGACCCGAAGGAGATGGGTTTCCTTGAGCACCTCGAAGAGCTGCGCTGGGTTCTGATCCGCTCCGGGGTCGCCCTCATCGTTCTCGCCGTCATCGTGTTCAATTTCTCCGGCTGGCTGTTCGACACGGTCATCATACGACCACTCGACACGCAGTTTCCCGGTATGGAACTGATTTTCCTCAAACCCGCCGGCAACCTGCTCGCGATGATGAACATCAGCCTCTGGGGAGCGTTCATCATAGCATTGCCCTATGTCTCCTGGGAAATCTGGCGATTCGTGATCCCGGGGCTCTTCAAGCATGAACGGCGCCTCGTGCCCATTCTGATGGTTGTGACCGTCCTGTGTTTCTGCACCGGTGCCGCCATGGCTTACTTCATCATCATCCCCTATGCGCTGCACTTCTTTCTGACCTTCGGCGCCGAGATGGCGAGGCCGCAGATAGAGATCAAGGAATACATCAGCTTCGTACTGCGGATGATCATAGTTTTCGGCGTGATCTTTGAACTTCCGGTGATATCGTTCATCCTGGCGCGCATAGGACTTATCACCCCGAAGCTGCTGAGGAAGATCCGCGCGTATGCCATCTTTGTGATCGCGCTGCTCTCGGCGCTGATCACACCCCAGGATCCGCTTACGATGGTCATGGCCATGGTCCCGCTCATCATTCTGTACGAAGTGAGCATTTTCGTCGCCTGGCTCGGTAAACGACGTCATGAACCGGAGAGCGGGGAAGAGGGGGGCCTGGCTGACGACGGCGCAAGGGGTTGACATCAGCCGGGTGGCACGGCTAGATTCCGTCGTTCTTTCAATCAAATGCGTTCTGTGATCTGTGAGGTCTCATGCCCACCGGAAACACCCAGACAAAACAGCTCATGGACAGCCTCCAGGATAGTCTCCAGGAGCTGGACATCCATATTGAGCGAGCTCTCGCCAGTGATGTGCCCATCGTAAAGATGATGTCGGCGCATTTGAACCTGATGAAGGGGAAGCGCATCCGTCCCACGCTCCTCCTGCTCATCTGCCGGGCTCATGACAGTTGCGGCACTTCCGCCATCAAGGCCGCCGTCGCCATTGAATTGCTCCATACGGCCACCCTCGTCCACGATGATGTCATCGACGACTCTGAACTTCGGAGGGGCCTTGAAACTCTCAACGCGGTCTGGGGAGAGAATTCCAGTGTCCTGATGGGGGATTTCATATTCGCGAGAGCCCTCAACACACTCCTCGACATCGGGAATCCCCGGCTGACGCCCATCTTCGCGGTCGCGCTCGACCGGATGAGCCAGGGTGAACTGCTGCAGGTCGACGCTCGTCACAATCGCCACATCACCGAAGAGCTGTATTTCCAGATCATCCGGGGAAAAACATCAAGCCTTTTCGGAGCTACCACCGAGATCGCGGGTGTGCTGTGTGGAGCCGATGACACATCGGCGGAACGGTACCGTAATCTGGGAGAATCTATCGGTACCGCATTCCAGCTGACTGATGATATGCTTGATTACGACGGCGCCAGTAATGTCACCGGCAAGCCCACGCAAGGACACGACCTGAGGGAGGGTAAGATCACCCTGCCTATCATCTACGCTCAGCGGGTTGCGGAAGGGGCGGAGCGGGAGCGCCTGACGATGCTGATAGAGGACCCGGATGTTGACGCGAGCTGGCCGGAGATCCTCGACTATGTCCACAGATACGGTGGAATCGAGTACACCCTGGAAGTCGCCCGACGTTTCATTGGTGAAGCGCGACAGAATCTCGAGCTGCTCCCGGCCTCAGAGGGACGCGACGCGATCGAAGAGATCATGGAGTTCATCCTGAGCCGGGAGCATTAGGGGCACTTTCCCTGAAAGGAAACCCTGTGCGCAGTTTCCGGCGTGTTCTGAGCTATCTTCGCCCATACCGGGCTCCTCTTGCCGGCTCGATCATATGTACGGTCTTCTTCACCATTTTCTCCGGCCTGATGGTGTGGATGCTGATGCCTACGCTGGAGACCCTCTTCAACACAAACGTCATATCATCGATCACCTCATCGGCTCCCACCACGCTGGAAACGGGAGAACAGGTCTCACCTGGAGCGGATGAGCCGCAGGCGAGCTTCACCGGCCTGGAACGCGTCAAGTACCGCCTGAAGGATGCCACGAGGGGTATCATCACACGGCCCGATCCGCGCGACACCCTGATGCGACTCTGTCTTATCTACCTGTTCATAGTGCTGTTGAAGAACATCTTCGCCTATATGCAGGGTTACCTGATGTCGGTCGCGGAAAACGGGTTGATCAAGGATCTCCGTGTTGATCTCTTCGATCATATGAGCCGTCTCTCTCTCGGCTTCTTCGAGCAGAACAGAACGGGTGTACTGCTGGCCCACGTGACGAGTGATGTGACCATGGTGAATCGTTCAGCGGCGGCAGTTCTGGTTGAATTCGTCAAGCACCCGCTTTCGGTGCTGGTCTTTCTGGGTATGGCTGTAGTGATCAGTCTGCCGCTTACCCTCTTCTCCCTGCTCATACTGCCCATATCAGCCTGGATCATCACCCGGATCGGCAGGAGCCTTTTCCGGCGAACAGGCCGCCTGCAGACCGAGATGGGTAACATCACCGCTATCCTGAATGAGACACTGGGCGGTATACGCGTGGTGAAGGCTTTCGATATGGAGGATTTCGAGACCGGTCGATTTGCCGAGGCGGCCGGAGCCTATTACCGGAAAGCGCTGCGCCTGGCCCGAATAGGGAAACTGGCATCGCCTTCGAGCGAGGTGGTCGCTGCGGTCGTGGGTGTCGGGATCCTCTACCTCGGCGGCACCAGGATCCTGGGGGGGACTTCCTCACTGACCCCGGATGAGTTCATCACCTTCCTGCTCGTGCTGTTCAGCATGTTCCATCCCCTGCGGGAGCTCGGAAAGGCGTACAGCAAACTCCAGCAGGGCCTGGCAGCGGCTGAACGGGTGTTCGGAATCATCGATACGCCGCCCGCAATCGTTGACGTACCCGATGCCCGTCCGATTACCGACTTCAGCGGGACGGTGGAATACCGGAATGTCTCCTTCGAGTATGAACCGGGTGTCCCGGTGCTGTCCGACATCAATCTTTCGCTCCGCAAGGGTGAGGTCGTCGCCCTCGTCGGACCGAGCGGGGTCGGCAAGAGCACGCTGGCCGACATGCTGCCCCGGTTCTACGACCCCACCGGTGGGGCTGTCGAGATCGATGGTGCTGATATCAGGCAGTATACGGTCAGTTCGGTACGCCGTCTCATCGGTGTGGTCACCCAGGAGACGATCCTCTTCAATGACAGCGTTGCACGCAACATCGCCTACGGTCAGGATGGGTTCGCGATCGAAGCGGTGCAGGAGGCGGCCAGAGCCGCGAACGCTCATGAGTTCGTAAAGGATCTGCCCGACGGTTACGAGACCTTTGTGGGTGATCGGGGAGTCAGGCTCTCCGGTGGCCAGCGACAACGACTGGCGATCGCGCGGGCGATCATGAAGAACCCCCCGATACTGATACTTGATGAAGCCACCTCCAGCCTGGATACCGAAAGCGAGATGCTGGTCCAGGGGGCCCTCGAGCACCTGATGAGGGAACGGACTACACTGGTGATAGCGCACCGGCTTTCCACGATCCAGAAGGCCGATTCGATCGTGGTTCTCGATGAAGGGCGTATTATCCAGCAGGGCACCCACGAGGAGTTGATGGAAGAGGAGGATGGTCTCTACCGGCGCCTCTACACCCTGCAGTTCCAGACCTGATGGCCGGTTCACTGGAACTGGCCGGTCGGAGGTTCCTGACAGCGGTCGTCAGTCGGCTGATACGACCGCGGGCCGGAGAGTCCTGGTCCTGGGTTGAGCACCCTCCCGAGCGGATCCTGTTTGTCAGACACGATGACCGGATCGGCAACCTGATCCTCATGAAACCACTTCTGCAGGGAGTGCGGCACCTTTGGCCCGATGCCGAAACGGGCATACTGATCGGCCCGAGATACGCGCAGATCTATCAGGAGGAACCTGAGGTCGACCGGCTCTGGATACTCGAGAAGCGCCGTATCCTCAGGAACCCGGTCGTGTTCTTCAGGTTTGTTTCCCAGCTGCGAAGGGCTGCCTATGACATTGCGATCGACTGCAGCCATATGCATTCCTTCAGCCTCACGGGGGCCTCACTGACCTATTTTTCCGGAGCCCCGGTCAGGGTGGCCTACGAGCGGGAGAACGCCGATGCGTTCTGCAACCTGCTGGTTGACCCGCTCAGGGCCGAGCATCACGAATCCGATATCCTGCTGAACCTGCTCAGGCCCTTTACCGAAGAACTTCCCGAGACTTCCATGCGTCTCCACCTCAGTCAGGAGGAACGGGATGAGGGCATGGAGAAGAGAGGGGAGACTGTGGGCGAGGAGGGGGTACTTCTCGGAATCCATATCGGTGGACGCGGAACCAAAAAGTGGGCGATCGAGCGGCATGAGGCTCTGATCGGAAAAATCCTCGAACTCTACGCGATCTCGATCGCGGTGCTCTGCGGCCCTGGCGAGGAGGAGGAGGCCGCATACCTGCGCGACCGGTTCGGGGATTCGATTTCGGTGTTCGATGATCTCGATCTCCGCCAGATGCTCGCCTTTGTCTCAGTCTGTGACTTCTTCATCTGCCCCGATACCGGACCGATGCACGCGGCGGTAGCATTCGATGTTCCCACGGTTGCGATTTTCCTCGAAGACCAATGGCGGCGGTATGGGCCGGTAGGCGGTCAGCACCGGATCGTCAGGGTTTCCCCGGTCAACGGAGAAGAGGAGGTTCTGGCGGCTTTTGCCCAGCTCGTAACGCAACGGTTCCATGATGCCCAGGGTGATGAGGGGGGGATCAGCGGCGAAGGTGGTGTGGAGTGAGGGTCCTCAACAGCACCACGCTCCACGGATGGAGTGCTGGTTCGTGGTATGCGATCCAGATGATGCGGGGACTCAGATCTTCCGGGCACGAGATCCATTTTCTCGTTCCTGAAGGGCGTACCGCCCGGACCGCCGGAGAGGCGGGATTCACCCTTCACGAGGAACCCGATCTGCGTCGGGTGCCGTTCAGATCGACGCGGCGTGTCCTGGAACAACTGAGAGTTCTTCGGGATGAGATCGAACCGGATGTGGTGATCGCGCACAACGGCGCCGACCATACCTGGTGGGGATTGCTCTCAGCAGGAATCAGAAAGGGGCTGGCACCACCACTGGTTCGACTCAGGGCCCATGATCCCCGCCCACCCGCTTCGCATCCGCCCGCCCGATGGCTCGCACGGTCACGGACGACCGCGTTCATAGTAGCCAGCGAATCGCAGCGGAGAGCGCATGCCGCGCGTCTCAGAACGCGGCCCGGCTCACTGTTCAGGATACCTCCCGGATTCGAATCAGCGTTCTGGCTGGATGGGCCGGATGGTTCGAAGATCAGGGAGATCTGCGGTGCCGACAGTGAAGAAATCGTAGTGAGTTCGATCGCCCGATTCGCACCGCAGAAGGATCATCATACCTTTTTCGCGGCGGCGGATATGGTGATCAGGACCCTCCCTGATGCCGGTATCCGATTTCTTGCGGCCGGATATCCGGCCGAGTTCAATGCAGATCATATCCGTGAGATCGCCGCGCGATATCCAGCGCTGGAAGGGCGCTGGACCCTCTTTGAAGAGCGCCTCCCGGATGGCAGAGAACTCGTGAAGGCCGCCGACATCGGGGTCGTGCATTCCCGGGCGAGCGAGGCGATCTGCAGGGTCGCGTTCGAATATATGGTGAGCGGTGTTCCCGTAGTCGCCACGAAGACAGGCAGTCTGCCGGAAGTTGTTGTGGACGGCAGAAGCGGCCTGCTGGTGGATGCCGGTGATGCCGGCGCGATGGCAGGAGCTATTATGCGATTGATCCTGAGCAGCGGTCTGCGGTCACGGATCACCGGGGCAGCGAAGGACCGGGTCCTCTCGATCTTCGACCATACCCGGGCCGTGGAGCGTTTTGAGCAACGCCTGCAGATGATCGCGGACGGTTCTTTCCGGAGTTCGAGATAACATGTCGAGCGCCCACGAGAATATCTGCGTCATGATCATGGTTCGAGACGCCGCCGGGGACATCGGGCCCTGCATCGAAAGCGTTTCGGGGGCGGGAGAGATCATTGTCGCCGATACCGGTTCCACCGATGCAACCAGAGATCTTGCGGCTGCTGCCGGAGCAACGGTCATGGATTTCGTGTGGGAGGGGTTCGGGAAGACACGTATCGCGATCTTCGGTGCCGCCACCCGGGAGTGGATTCTCTGGCTCGATAGCGATGAGCGTGTGACTCCGGAATTATGGGAGTCAGTCGGCAGAGCTGTTGAGCGGACCGGCAGGAACTCTCCGGCCGGGTACGAGGTGATGAGGCGCGCCAACTTCCTCGGAAGATGGATGAAGGGCGGCGGCTGGGGCAGGGACCACGTGCTGAGGCTCTTCCGCAGCGACAACTGGTCGATGGAGGACCGTCGGGTCCATGAGGGTGTATCCGTCAGGGGGGGTACGGGCCTCCTCGAAGGTGAACTCCTGCACTATACTGACCGCACCCTTACTCATTACCTTAACAAGTTCAACAGTTACACGACGCTGGCGGCCAGGGAGATGCAGGAAGCCGGCAGGAGGATGAGACCTGGTGACATCCTCGTCAGACCTTCATGGACCTTCCTTCGTATGTATCTGTTGAAGGGAGGATTCGTTGACGGGCTGGCCGGGCTGGTCCTGGCGGTGTTGTCGGGGACGTATGTCTTCGTCAAGTACATGAAGCTGTGGGAACTGAATCGGAGCGGAAACGCAGGTGGATGAACGCGCGAACCATGACGCCCTGATCAAGGGGGTCCTCAGTGGAGAGTGGCGCGCTACGGCACGCGCCATCTCTATCGTTGAGGATAAGAGGCCGGGGCGTGTCGAAATTCTTTCGCGGCTCTATCCGGAAGGCAGGAACAGCACGGTCTGCGGGATAACCGGTCCTTCAGGAGCGGGGAAGAGCACGCTGGTTGACAGGCTCGCGTCACGGTACCGGGAATCTGATGAGCGGGTAGGCATCATCTGTGTCGACCCGACGAGCCCGTTCAGTGGGGGCGCCCTCCTGGGGGACAGGATCAGGATGAATGAGATTGTGGTTGATCCCGGTGTCTTCATCCGCTCAATGGCCACCCGGGGCAGCCGGGGGGGGCTCGGGACGGCCGCGCGTGAGGTCATATCGGTCGTTGAGGCATCGGGCACCGAACGGGTGATTGTTGAAACCGTGGGGGTCGGACAGATCGAACTCGATATCGCGGAGGCGGCCGACACGGTGGTAGTCGTACTCGTGCCGGAATCGGGTGATGGTATCCAGGCCATGAAGGCCGGACTCATGGAGATCGGTGATGTGTTCGTCGTGAACAAGGCCGATCGCGATGGGGCGGATGGATTGCGGATCGAGATTGAATCGGTCATCGCCATGAGAGCCGAACAGAATTGGATACCTCCGGTACTGACGACGATCGCCATTGATGGCAAGGGGATCGATGAACTGGCAGACGCGATCGATGCGCACCGTGAATGGCTCAAGGCCAGCGGTGAGGGAGAACGGCGGAGGCGGTTACGGATCATTGCCTACGTGAAGGAGATCATTCAGGACGCCCTCGCCACGGGCCTGTGGGAAGAGGGTGGATATCGCGCGAAGCTCGAGGAGAGCCTGCAGGAAATCATGGAGGGACGGAAAGATCCGTTCTCCGTAGCGGAGGAGATCCTGGCGGCCAGCGGTATGCTGGCGTCTCTGAACATGGATAAGGCATGAGCGTGGAGCAGACAAGATGGTGAACAGCCAGCAGGGTCACGGGATGGGCGGGAGTAACGATATTCGTGAGGGTGAGGATAGATGGCGCACCGAGGCCAGGGAGCACGCAGAAATCCGGGAGCGGTTCGTTACCACCTCCAGTGAGGAGATCGATCCACTGTATACCCCGGCATCGCTCGATGGGTTCGATTACCTGCGCGATCTGGGATTCCCCGGGGAGTATCCCTATACCCGCGGCGTGTACACGAACATGTATCGGGGACGTTTGTGGACGATGCGGATGTTCGCCGGGTTCGGTACCGCCGAGGATACCAACGAACGGTTCAAATACCTGCTCGAGCACGGCCAGACCGGGCTCTCCACCGCATTCGATCTCCCGACCCTCTACGGATACGACTCCGATGCTCCTGACAGCGTCGGGGAGGTAGGCCGGTGCGGGGTTGCGGTCAGCTGTCTCGAGGACATGGAGATTCTGTTCGACGGCATCAGTCTCGATCAGGTGAGCACCAGCATGACCATCAACGGTCCGGCAGCCATCCTGCTGGCATTCTACGCCGCGATGGCCGAGAGGCAGGGCATAGCGCTCGGCAAGCTATCGGGAACCACCCAGAATGACATCCTGAAAGAGTATATCGCTCAGAAGGAGTTCATCTTCCCCCCGGCCCCGTCGATGAGACTGATTACCGATACCGTTGAGTTCTGTGCTCACCATATGCCTCGCTGGCATCCGATCAGTGTCAGCGGCTATCACATCCGCGAGGCGGGATCAACCGCCGTACAGGAGCTGGCCTTCACGCTGGCCGACGGGTTCGCCTACATCGAAGACGCGCTTGAACGGGGACTCGACATTGATGAGTTCGCCCCCCGTCTCTCGTTCTTCTTCAATGCCCATAATGATTTCTTCGAGGAGATCGCCAAGTACCGGGCGGCCCGGAGGATCTACGCCAGGTGGATGAAGGAGAAGTATGGGGCCCGGAACCCGCGCAGTCTCCTTATGCGGTTCCATACCCAGACTGCCGGGTGCTCGCTCACCGCCAAGCAGCCTGAGAACAATATCGTGCGGGTCACGATCCAGGCGATGGCGGGTGTACTTGGCGGAACCCAGTCACTCCACACCAACTCGATGGACGAGACCCTCGCTCTTCCGAGCGACAAGGCCGCAAAGATCGCGCTCCGAACCCAGCAGGTCATCGCCCACGAATCAGGTATTGTGAACACGATCGATCCGCTGGCGGGAAGCTATTTCCTTGAATCGCTGACCGACAAAATGGAAGCGGAAGCCGAACAGTACTTCGAACGGATAGAGAAGCTGGGAGGCGTCATCCCGGCGATCGAGAAGGGATTTTTCCAGCAGGAGATAGCCCGGGCCGCGTATCGGTACCAGAAGGAAATCGACAATGACGACCGGGTGATCGTGGGTGTGAACCGGTACGTCGAGGAGGACGAGAAGATCGAGATCCCGATACTCGAGATCACCGATGAGATGCACGAGCGTCAGGTTACGCGTCTCAGGGCCCTGCGGGATCGGCGGGACGAGGCCGGCGCCAGAGAGGCACTGGCTGAGGTACACCGCGTCTGTTCCGGGACGGAGAACGTGATGCCCTCCCTGATCGAAGCGGCAAAGGCATGGTGCACACTGGGTGAGATCGTCGATGTCATGCGGGAGGTGTTCGGGACCTACCGTGAACCATCGGTGTTCTGACAGGGGCACAATCGAGGAGCAGAGGTAATGAAGGAGAACAAGATCAGGATACTGGTCGCCAAACCCGGTCTGGACGGGCACGATCGGGGCGCCAAAGTGGTCGCTGCAGCGCTCCGTGACGCCGGGATGGAAGTCATCTACACCGGATTGAGACAGACACCCGAAATGGTGGTGAACGCCGCGATACAGGAAGATGTCGATGTCATTGCGCTCAGCATACTCTCGGGAGCGCACATGACCCATTTCCCGGCGGTGCTCGAGCTCATGAGGGAGCAGGGGATAGTCGATGAGGTGCTCCTGACAGGCGGTGGTATCATTCCCGGGGAGGACATCGAGGCCCTGATGGAGCAGGGTACCGGCATGCTGTTCGGGCCGGGAACGAAAACGGGCGAAATCGTTGCCTACATCAGGGACTGGTACGACAGCAGGCATTAATCCCGGAGTGATGGTTCATGACCGAAACGACCGAATCACCGGTCCTCAATGAATGGCTCCAGGACGTTCGGAGGGCATCCGGACGGCTCGATCTCGACTATATCGCCCACGCCTACCGATTCAGCGAACAGGCACATCGCGAACAGCAGCGCCAGTCGGGTGAAGTCTATCTTACACACCCGATGGCGGTAGCCCTCGAACTTGCCTCCCTCAGGCTCGACACGACGACGGTTGCGGCTGGTCTCCTGCACGATATTCTCGAGGATACCCAGGTCACCGAGGAACAGCTCACCGAGGAATTCGGTCCGGCGGTCACCTTCCTGGTGGAGAGCGTGACCAAGATTTCCGGGCTCCAGTTCGAGTCACGGGAAGAGGCCCAGGCTGAGAACTTCCGCAAGATGCTCATTTCAACCGCCCGGGACCTGCGGGTAATCCTCATAAAACTCGCCGACCGCCTGCACAACATGCGAACCCTCAGCCACCTCAACCGCCGCAGATCGGAACGCATCGCGCAGGAAACCATGGACATCTATGTCCCCCTGGCTCACCGTTTCGGCATCAACAGGATCAAGACCGAGCTCGAGGACCTGGCCTTCTCGGTACTCAATCCGGAGGCGTTTGAGGAGCTGACCGAGACTCTTGAAAGTGACAAGCGGAAGAAGATGAAGGCTCTCGGTGGTGTGCGTAAATCCATCCAGAGGGAGTTCAAAGAGGCCGGCATCAGAGCCCAGATCTCGTGGCGACTGAAGACATACTACAGCATCTGGAACAAGATGCAGCGCAGGACTGTCGGACTCGATGAGGTGTACGACATCATGGCTCTGCGAATCCTCACCGGTGACAAGGCCGAGTGCTACCACGCCCTGGGCATCGTGCACAGCCTCTTCGTACCCATCACCGAGCGCTTCAAGGATTTCATCGCCAACCCGAAAAACAATATGTACCAGTCGATCCACACCACGGTCATCGGGGCCAACGGTGAACCGGTGGAAATACAGATCCGTACGCGGGAGATGCATCGGATTGCTGAAGAGGGCATCGCCGCTCACTGGAAGTACAAGTCAGGGAGGGCCGACGATAAATCGAGTTCGTGGGATGTGCACGTAAAATGGGTTCGTGAGGTCATCGATCTCCACACCGACGGTTCGGATGCTCAGGAGTTCATGGAGCACCTGAAACTGGAGCTCTTTCAGGACGAGGTGTTTATCCTCACTCCGCGCGGAGATCTTCTGCGGCTTCCCAACGACGCCACTCCGCTCGATTTCGCCTTCGCGGTCCATACCGACGTGGGGATGCGCTGCCAGGGCGCGAAAGTAAACGGCAAGATCGTACCGCTCGAAACGAAACTGAAGAGTGGCGATACGGTCGAGATCATCACAAGCCAGAAGCAGCATCCGAACCAGTCGTGGCTGAGGATCGTGAAGACCGCCAAGGCCAGAAGCGCGATCAAGCGGCACCTGCGAGAGGAGCAGTCGGAGCAGTCGATCAGGCTCGGTCAGGAACTGCTGGAACGTGAGATCAGGAAGGGGAACCACAAAATCCCGGGGCGGGAGGAGATGACCGATATCGCCCAGTCGTTCGGATTCGCCTCACGTTCCAGTCTGTACGAGTCGATAGGTCGAGGATCGTTCAGCTCGGCCCAGGTACTGGACAAACTCTTCCCGCCTCCGGCCGAGGACCATGAGGACCTGGGAGAGGGCTTCATCCAGCGACTTGTGGAACGGGCCCGCAGTACGGTGAAGGGTGTTTCAGTGCAGGGTGAAGGGAACATGATGATCAATTTCGCGCGATGCTGTCAGCCCATCCCGGGGGACGGGATTATCGGGTACATCACGCGGGGGAAGGGCGTGACCGTGCACCGAAGCGACTGCGCGAACGTTCTCGGGATGCTTCATGAGGAGGAACGGTTTGTTGAAGTGTCGTGGAACACCGATAAAGATCAGTCGTTCCTGGTCGGTATCATCATCCAGGCCAGAGACAGGTCGAGCCTTCTGGCCGATATGGGCCGGGCCATTTCGGCCAGCAACACCAACATCCAGGCCGCGAACATGAACGTCCACGGCGGGAACGCGGACGGACAGTTCATTATCGAAGTTCGCAACCTCCAGCACCTGCAGAAGGTCGTCAAGAGTCTTGAACGGGTGAAGGGAGTAGAGCGGGTTGAGCGGATCATTGGCGGGTTCAGCGAACAATAACGGAACAGGCCACATGAAAGAAGGACTCTGTTGACTACCGGAGAAGCCCTGCTCCTTGGACTCATCCAGGGGGTGACTGAATTCCTTCCCATATCATCAAGCGGTCACCTGGTTATTACTGAAGCGATTCTGGGAATCAGCGAGGGTGGCCTTCTGGTGGAGATAGCCCTGCATGCCGGCACCCTGCTGGCGGTACTTCTCTACTTCAGAAAACGGATCGCCTGGATGGTGATGGAGGGATTCCGCCGCGATGGTGATGGACCACAGGCGCGTTCGTGGATGATCTGGCTCGTCATTGCGACCATCCCCGCAGCATTCATAGGGTTTGTATTCCGGGACGGGATCGAGAGGGCCTTCGAATCGCCTTCCGCAGCCCTCGTCGGACTTCTTCTGACAGGCGTGATCCTTTTTTCGACGAGGTGGTCAACACAGAGGAGCCGCAAGCCGACCGGTCCGGCGGGACTCTGGATGGGATGCGCGCAGGCGCTGGCCATCATGCCGGGAATTTCACGATCGGGTGCGACGATCGCCATGGGCATGTGGAGCGGCGTGGACAAATCGGACGCCGCTGAGTTCTCCTTCCTTCTCAGCGTTCTGGCGATCAGTGGAGCATCGATGCTGCAGGCAATCGAGATCGCGGGTGGCATCATCCAGGTCACAACGAATATGTGGCTGAATCTCCTGGCGGGGTTTGTCGTGGCTTCCATCAGCGGGTACGCTGCAATTGCCCTTCTGATCGGGATCCTGAAGAAGAGGGGACTGGTGCCGTTCGCCTGGTACTGCTGGGCAGTCGGTGCTGCCGGCCTGTTGTTGATATCGCTCTGAATCAGAAAGGCGTGATGCATGCCTGAAAAGCGTGAGCAGTTCACCTCCAGATGGGGTCTTATACTCGCGGCTATCGGCATGGCGGTCGGTACGGGCAACGTATGGCGTTTCCCACGCATCTTTGCAACGAATGAGGGAGGTGCCTTCCTCATTCCCTGGCTCATCTTCCTCTTCATCTGGTCGATCCCACTGCTGATTCTTGAAATGGGTATGGGGAAGAAAACCCGCAAAGGGCTGGTGGGCACATTCAGCGAACTGATCGGCGAGCGCTTTGCGTGGATGGGTGGGTTCGTCGCCTTCGTAACAATCATGATCATGTTCTACTATTCGGTGGTGGCCGGATGGTGTATCCGCTACCTCATCTCGGCCGTCACCGGCGGGCTGAAGAGCATGACCGATCCTCTTGTGGCCAGGCAGGCATTCGAGTCATTCGCCACCTCCGGCTGGGCATTGCCGTTCCATCTGCTCGCGATTGGAATCTGCGCGTGGATTGTCCATCGGGGTGTAGTCGCTGGTATCGAGCGGGCGAACCGTATCCTGATCCCGATTCTGGCAATCATGCTGCTCATCGCGGCAGTCAGGGCACTGACGCTGCCAGGCGCGGAAAAAGGGCTCCAGTTCATGTTCCATATAAACTGGAGCAGTCTGACCGACTACCGCATCTGGCTTGAAGGTCTTACCCAGTCGGCCTGGTCGACCGGCGCCGGCTGGGGCCTGCTGCTGACATATGCGGTCTACACCCGTGAGAGGGAGGATACCGTCAGCAACTGCCTGATAGTGGGGCTCGGGAACAACAGCATGAGCATGCTGGCTGCACTGGCGGTACTGCCGACAGTCTTTGCGTCCTTCCCCACCTTTGAGGAGGCGTTCGAGGTAGCCACCTTCAGCGGACCCGCGGCAACCGGCCTCACCTTTGTCTGGATACCGATCCTGTTCGGCAAGCTGCCATTCGGGCAGTTCTTCAGTGCCACCTTCTTCCTGGCACTTTCGGCCGCGGCACTCTCCAGTCTCATCGCCATGGTCGAACTCGCCACCAGGATACTGATCGATTTCGGAATGAAGCGTGAGAGGGCCATCAAGGTGGTGTTCATCGCTGGCTTCCTGGGTGGTATACCGAGCGCGTTGAGTCTCGGTTTCTTCGTCAACCAGGACTGGGTCTGGGGACTCGGTCTGATGGTGAGCGGTGGAGTGTTCGCGTTCGCCGCTCTCAAGTACGGGTTGAGCAGAGTACGCAGCGAACTCATCAATCTTCCCGGCAACGAGATACATCTCGGTGGCTGGTTCAACGGTCTGATCGGCGTGCTTGTTCCTGCGGAATTCGCGGTCCTCATCGTCTGGTGGTCGGTCCGCTCGTTCGGTTGGGTGGAGAAGTGGTGGAATCCGTTTTCGTCCGAGAGTCTCGGCACGTGCCTCTTCCAGTGGGCGATAGCCATTATCGTGCTCATGGCTCTCAATAATCTGATGGTTTCACACGTGAGAACGGTCGGAGACGCTCCGGCTCCGCAGGAAGGGGGGGGGCCACGATGACACTCGACAGCATCATAACCATGGCAATCGTGCTGGGAGGGGTGTGGGGAGCATTCATCTTTCTTCTGGTGAAGGCGCTACGACCAGAGGAGAGAAACACGATTCAGGACCAGCATTAGTGCCCTGTCACGCAACAACCATTGCATTCGAGCGGCGCCGATGTATACCGGCCAGCGGTGCACCAAGGTTGACCCTGCAGGTGATGCTTCGTATCTTTCATACTTAGCACTCGGTATATGAGAGTGCTAATAATGGTCACAATCCACCAGGTATGCGATCCACCTCGGTCCGTCGGATGATGAATGTAGAGGGGGAGGAATGTCTTTAAAAACCCTCACAGAGCGTGAACGTACGATTCTGAGCCTCATTGTGCAGTCGTACATCCATGATTGCTCACCGGTCGGTTCACGGACTCTGGTGCGCAGATTCGGACTCGACCTCTCACCGGCGACCATCCGCAATACCATGAATGATCTTGAGGAAGCGGGATTACTGGTTCAGCCCCACACAAGCGCGGGGAGGATACCGACAAGTCTCGGGTACCGTAAATATGTCGACGAACTGATGTCGCCGAAGCCTTTGAGCCGCAGGGAGCGTGCCACCATAAGGGACGCGGTCGTAGGAGAGCAATCAGGACAGATTCGTGATGCCGCTACGGTCCTTGATCAGACCGTACGGGCCCTGGGAGAACTGACACGGCTCCTTGCGGTCAGTCTCGAGCCAAGGCTCGACCAGGGCACTTTTGAAAAAATCGAACTGGTCGACCTGGGCGCGGCCAAGATACTGGCGGTGTTGACAATCGAGAAAGGGTTCCTCAGGACGATCGTGCTGGAGCTCGATGCCGCCGTGAACAGTGAGTGTCTCAAAGAGACGGCCAATCTCCTGAACGAACGGCTTTCCGGTCTGCCGATGAAGATCATCAGGGAGTCGGTAAGAGAACGGATGAGAGACGTCAAGGCGAGTGATCCGAAGATCCTGAAACTGATCGTCAACAACAGCGAAGACATCTTCGACTCCTCGCAGGAAGATGGGGGAATCCACTACTGGGGAACCCCGAACATACTCTCACAGCCTGAATTCGCTGACAGGGAGCGCATGGTTTCGCTCATCGGGGCCCTTGAGGAGAAGGAGATCATCGTCCGGATTCTGGGGGGACAGCACCGGGAGGGTGGACTGACGATAACCATCGGGGAGGAGAATCCCGATGGAGAGATCAAGTTCTGCAGTGTTGTCGCGTCAGCATACGCCGTGGGAGAAGTCTCCGGAAGTCTGGGGGTGCTGGGGCCCATGCGGATGGAGTATTCGAAACTCGTAAGCATCGTGGACTATACCGCTCGTATCGTCAGTGAAGTGCTCGGAGAATCGATGTCCGAGGAAGAGCTGCCGGATGAAGTCGTCTGATTGGAAGGATTGAATTAGTGTCGAAACGAGAACCAGCTGACCCGAAGGAATCTGAAGATCCGGATGTTGAAGAGACGGTACCCGAGGAGGTGCAGTTCGCCGAGATGCAGGACAGGTTCCTGCGTGTCTCGGCCGAGTTCGAGAACTACAAGAAACGGCGACAGCGTGAAACGCAGGATCTGCTGCGATTCGCGCACGAGTCTCTGATACGTGATCTCCTCCCGGTCATGGATTCATTCGAGCGAGCCATTCTTTCCAGTGAGGGAACCCGTGATTACGACGCGTTTCACGACGGGATTCTCCTGATCCTGCAACAGCTGCACGAGGTGCTCAACAACGCGGGAGTGGAGCGGGTCTCACCGGAAGGGGAGCTCTTCGATCCGAACCGGCATGAAGCGGTCGGCGTCTGCCCCCACGATGAGATCGAGCCGGACCATGTGGCCTCGGTGATCGAACCGGGTTACCGACTGCACGACAGGGTCATCCGTCCTGCACGGGTCATGGTGGTCAGTCATCCCGAAGAGGATGAGGAGAGCGCCTGATCCATGTCGAAGCGCGATTATTATGAAGTGCTGGGTGTGCCGAAATCCGCCGGCACCGAAGAGATCAAGAAGGCGTATCGGAAGCTCGCTCTCGAACATCATCCCGACAAGAATCCAGGCGACAGCAGTGCGGAAGAGAAGTTCAAAGAAGCCGCAGAAGCCTACGAAGTGCTCAAGGACGACCAGAAGCGGACCCAGTTCGACCGCTTCGGTCACCAGGCTCCCGGTATGGGACCGGGGGCGGGCGGTTTCGGATTCGAATCCTTCGATCTCTCCGAGGCGTTGCGGGCCTTTATGCGCGACGGTGGATTCGGCGGGTTCGACGACATCTTCAGTGGAGGGATGAGGGGCGGCCGGCGGCGCCGGACCGTGAACAGGGGCGGCAACCTGGAGGTGAAACTGCCATTGACGCTGGAAGAGATCGCCGACGGCGTCACCAAAAAGGTCAGGATCAGGCGATGGGAACGGTGCGGCTCCTGCAAGGGGAGTGGTGCCAGGACAGGATCGGAACCGGTTACCTGCCAGACCTGCGGTGGCGCCGGCCAGGTACAGCAGGTCAGCAGATCGATTTTCGGACAGATGGTGAACGTCACCACCTGTCCCACGTGCCGGGGTGAAGGTACGGTGATTGCCGATCCCTGTCAGACCTGCAGTGGAACCGGACGTGAACGCTCTCAGACCACCCTGGCAGTAAAGGTTCCGCCCGGCGTGTCGAGCGGCAACTACATCACCCTGCAGGATGAAGGGAACGCGGGTCTTCGCGGCGGACCTTCCGGTGATTTGATCGTGTTTATTGAAGAGAAGCAACATCCCGATTTCATCAGGGAGGGGGATGACCTCATACGCGTCCAGCCCGTCTCTTTCCCCCTGGCGGTTCTCGGAGGGACGGTGGATGTGCCGACCATCCACGAGACGGCACGACTTAAAATTCCTGCCAGGAGCAGGTCGGGCAAGATCCTGCGGATGCGTGGCAAGGGATTGCCGCATCTGAATGGCTTCGGCCACGGCGACCTGCTGATTGAGATCGCCATTTACATACCGGAAAAACTGGGATCGGACGAGAAACGTCTGCTCGAGCAGATGAAGGACTACAAGAACTTCATGCCCGACGATCGGGCAGCAGGAAAATATCGGAAACACAGACGATGATGCCATGAGGAGCGGGCGCTCACATGGGTGAGAGCTGGGCACGCCTCCGTCTTACCCTGCCGAATTCGTTCGTGGACTGGGTCAGTGCCGAGGTAGTTGAGTGGGGTTCACCCGGGGTTGAGGTGCTCGAAGCCGGAATCGAAGACGACGGTGCCGAACCCGGACAAATGACCCTCGATATCTACTTCCCGGCAACCCTGGCCGGTGATTCCCGAATAAAACTTGCATCCTTCCTCCTGCAGCTCGGGGAACAGGTCGAACCATACACTCTCGGCGAGGCCGAACTCACGCCGGAAGTGGACTGGGCCGAGCAGTGGCGATATCACTTTCCGCCTCTGGAACTGGGCACCCGGCTTCTCATTCTGCCACCGTGGGAGCGTGAGCGCGATCCCGGAAATCGAATTCCCATCCTGCTCCAGCCAGGCATGGCATTCGGGACCGGACACCACCCGACGACAGCCCTCGTCCTCGAGGAACTGGAGCGAGCGATCATCTCCTCACGGCATGAAACCGTACTCGACATCGGGTGCGGCTCCGGGATACTCGCCATGGGTGCCGTTGCTCTCGGGGCCGGTAACGTACTGGCCATCGATTATGACCGTGATGCCGTTGAGGCAGCGCGGGCGAACATCGACATGAACGCGATGTCGGACCGCATACTCGTGGCACAGGCAAAGTTCCCGGCGCTGCCGGCTCGAGCGGTCTTCGATATCGTGCTTGCAAACATCTACTTCACTTTTTTCAGGATGGAGGGTCGAACCCTCAGCGAGGTGATGGAACCGGGAAGCGTGCTGCTGGCATCAGGGATCCGGGAAGAGGAGGGCGCGGCAGTGGTGGAGGAGCTGCGCTCGGTGGCCCTCGACGCCGACATCCTTTCAAGCAGTGACGGCTGGCTCATCATCAGAGGAGTGAAGCAGTGAGTGAGATCACCTGTGTACTGCTGACTGCCTGTGATACCACGTTTGAGATCGGACACGAGGCCCGACTCTCGCCCGAGGAGAGTCATCATGCAGTGAGAGTGCGCCGGATGCGGACCGGGGATGAGATCTGGGCGATCACCGGTGAGGGAGAAGCTCTCCGTTGCCTGCTTCGTGACGCCGATCCTGAAGATGCGCGACTTGAGATCCTCGAGATAGTGCCGCAGTGGCGGGAACCGGGTCGGGAGGTGACACTGTACCAGGGGGTCCTCCGGTCGAACCGCCTGGAACAGATAGTCGAGCAGGGTACCGCGATCGGTATGCGGAGTATGGTGCCGCTCATCACCGGCAGGGTTGAGCGACAGGGCGTGAAGATGGAACGATTACGCCGTATCGCCGGGGAGGCGGCCAAACAGTGCTGCCGTGGAAGGATACCATCCATCGAAGATCCGCTTCAGTGGCAGAGGTTCCTGGAGCGCAGGAAAGAAACTACTCTGTTGGTCGCAGACGCGGAAGCCGAAGAAGGCCTGGCCGAATTCATCCGTACAGATCGGATGCCGTCGGAAGATCGAATCGGACTGGTGATTGGACCGGAAGGTGGGCTTACAGACGCTGAAATGACCGCTATCACCGGCCAGGGTGGAATACCGGTCAATCTTGGACGTCGTCGGTTGAGGAGTGAATCAGCAGCAGCTGCTGCACTCGCATTGATCCTTATTGGCGCAGAATATCGCTGATTCACGGTCGTTACACCTCATACGCGCCTCCACGAACTGTCTGAATGAACACCCATCCGGCCTGCCGCAGATGCGCCGCACGTCTGAAAAGCCTTGCGTTCCCTGCATTAATATTACTTTTTCATTCTTCCATGTGTTCGCTGCGGCTCATGAATGGCCGCGCAGCGGCGAAAATGTTGCGGAAACGCGCCGCAGGCAGCATCAGACTCTTGCCCGGGAGGGTCGATGTTCAACCTTACTGAGACTCTGCAGCGGAATTCTGCTTGAAACATTACGACCTCGACCGGCTCTCCTTCAGTGATCTTCTGGAGAGAATAGCTCACGGTACGTACACTCCGCGGGGTGGTCGAATCCTCGGAAGCACCCATCCCCTTGATAGTGTGCAGGCCATACACGATCAGCAGTGTGTAGTATCCGAGGTGAGCCGGGCGGTTGATGGCTCGCCTCGGCTCCCGTTCCAATCCCTTCCTGAGGTCGAGGATCATCTGAAACGGCTCCGACAGACCGGTGCGGTTCTGGACGGTGTCGAGCTCCGCGATCTCGGGACTGTGGCAACCGCCCTCGATGACCTCGGGGAATGGGCCCAATCCTGCGGTGATGATCGACTGCCGACCGTACAGGCGCTCCACGGCTTTCCAGGCCGCTATACCGATGAAGCAGCGCGTATCAGGGATGCCATAGATCGTGACGGCACACTGAAGGATGACGCGACCGATCTTCTGGCTTCACTGCGCAGGAAGGTCGCCCGCATGCGGGAGCAGTTGCGACAGAACGCTCATGAGGTAACCGAGCGGCTCTATCGTGAAGGTCTGGCCCAGGAACCTGAACCGGCGCTCCGGGAAGGCCGATATGTCGTCTCTGTCCGCGCTGAATCACAGTCGAAGGTCTCCGGTGTCGCAATCGACCGGTCGAGGAGCGGTCAATCGGTCTTCATCGAACCACGCGAGATCTCCGAGACCGCCCTTGAGTTGAAAGAAGTTATTCGTGAGGAAGTCCGGGAGGTGGAGCGGATACTCACCGAACTGAGTGCCATGTTCGCCGCCCGGGTAGAAGAGATGGATGCCGATCTCGATCGGTTGGCAGTGCTCGATGCCGCTCAGGCCGCGGCCCGCTATTCCGAAGCCGGTTCATTCGCTCTGCCCACGGTCGGGGAGGGCGGTGATCTGTCTCTCCATGAGGCGCGACATCCTCTTCTTACCGCCGTCCACGGTGCCGCCGATGTAGTACCGCTCACCCTGAAACTCCCCGAGGGAGCCCGCACGCTGGTGATCTCCGGTCCGAATTCCGGTGGGAAAACGGTCGCCCTGCAGACCATCGGCCTCTGTGCCGCGCTGGCGCTCAGCGGTCTGCCGATACCGGCATCAGAAGAGAGCCGCATCCCCTGGCTTGAACGGATACATGTCGATATTGGTGATGAACAGTCGATCGAAGCGGATCTTTCCACCTTCACAGCCCGTCTGCGCAGGCTGCGCGAGATGCTGGGAGGAAGGAAGGTACCACAGCTCAACCTGATAGATGAAGCGGGATCCGGTACCGATCCGGCTCAGGGAGCGGCTCTGGCCATAGCGGTCCTCGAGCAACTGACCGCGGAGCACTCGTACGTGGTATGCATCACCCACGACGGCCGGATCAAGGCTCATGCCGCCCAGGCAGAGGGTATGAACAACGGCCGGATGGTGTTCTCAAACGAGACACTCACACCGACATATGAGTTCCGCCACGGTGAACCGGGAAGATCGTTTGCATTCGAGATTGCCGAGCGTTCCGGCATCCCGGCTCCGGTCGTGGATCGGGCTCGCGAACTGCTGGGACCGGCGGGTGATAACCTAGAGAGAGCACTCCGGGAGTCTGAAGCGATCAGGGAACGACTCCTGGTACTGGAGAGAACGGCGCAGGCCGACGCCCGCACAGCAGAGGCCGCTAGAGAAAAATATGAACTGCTGGCGGCAGAACTCACGAAGAACGAGAAAAAGGAGAGAAAGAGAGCCGCCGAGACCGCATTGGGCATCATTCATGACGCCCGGAGAACAGTAGAACACGTGGTCAGGGAAATCCGGGAATCGAAGGCTTCAGCAGACGCCATTCAGAACGCGCACGAAGCAATCAGGACACAGGCGGAAGCGGTCGAAGTTCTCCGGGAGGAGGCAGGGTACGAAGGTGTACCGGAGACCGGGACAGCTCCACTCGTTGAGGGAATGACGGTCTTTCTGAGAGGTCTCGAACGGCCTGCTCAGGTGCTTTCCGTTGATGGGGGAAGGGTACGCGTCATGGCTGGATCGATCTCTCTCGACGTCGCCCGCGCCGATGTCGAACCTGTATCGGATGCACCGGTTGCCCCCCGGCGGGTTGTCGTCAGGACACCGGAGAAGACGGTTCCACAGACACTCGACATTATCGGCCAGCGCGCAGAGGAAGCCAGGAACACGCTTGAAAAGTACCTCGATGACGCTCTCCTCGGCGGGCTCACCAGGGTAAGGATCATCCACGGATCGGGCGCCGGTGTGCTCAGAAGGGTCGTGGATGAGGTGCTGCGCGACCATGCCCAGGTTGAGGAGCACGGAGTTGATATCGATACGCCGGGTGGGACGGGAGTCACCTGGGTGAAACTGGGGAGTACTCCGACATGAGATTCGAGGAGCACTTTCTGGAAGAGATCCGCGCGGCCACCGACATCGTGGATGTCATCAATCCCTATGTGAAGCTGAAGAAGAAGGGAAAGAACTGGTTCGGCCTCTGTCCCTTCCACAATGAAAAAACCCCCTCATTCAGCGTTCAGCGGGAACGAGGGATGTACTACTGCTTCGGTTGCGGTGTCGGCGGCAACGCGATCACGTTTCTGGTTGAACACGACGGAATGACTTTTCCCCAGGCGGTGGAGGAACTCGCTACTCGAGCCGGCATCTCCATTCCGGTGCAGCGGGTCGAATCCGAGAGCAGGGAACGGGACAGAGACCGTGTCCGGGAGGCCCTGGAGGCTGCCGCTGTTTTCTACCAGGATGAACTGAAGAAAGATCTCGGGAAGGAAGCGGTCACGTATCTGAAGAGCCGGGGGATTACCGGTGCTACGGCCAAGACGTTTCGGCTCGGATTCGCTCGGGATGCCTGGGATGCCCTGCTCAATCATCTGAAGGGGAAGGGGTTTTCCGAAGAGATGATGTCGCAGGCAGGGCTCGTCAAATCGAGAGAGGGCGGCGGCCACTACGACACCTTCAGGAACAGGCTGGTATTTCCGTTTCTGGATCGGCGGGGACGGGTCTGCGGGTTCGGTGGAAGAACTCTCGATGAAACCGACAAGGCGCCCAAATACCTCAATGGACCGGAGACAGCTGTCTACCGGAAGGGAAGCGTTCTCTACGGCCTTCCCCAGGCGGTGGAAACGATGCTCAAGGAGGACCGAGCACTTCTGGTAGAGGGTTACTTCGACGTCATGAGCCTGCACCAGGCCGCCATCAAAGGGGTCGTGGCCGCAAGCGGCACCGCCTTCACCGACAAGCAGGCACTGATCCTTAAACGGCTCGTGAAGCGGGTGCTGCTGCTCTTCGACTCCGATGCCGCCGGTCTGAAGGCAGCCTTCCGCTCCTACGCCAGTCTCGTGAAGGAAGGACTCGATGTGGCGTTTCTGGCGATGCCGCACGGCGAGGATCCCGACACGATGATCCGGAACGAGGGCGCTGAGGCGTTCCGCGCGCGAATTCGCCATGCCATGGGGATCGTGGCTTTCTATTTTGACTCTCTTGAATCGGCCGTGGAGGACCTGGATGTGGGAGGCAGGGCGGCGGTGACAAGGGATCTTCTCGACCTCCTGCGTCATGACAGTGATGCACTGCGACGCAACATGAGCCTGCAGGAAGTATCGGCGAGGGTTGGGCTGGACGTGGATACTCTCCAGATGGAGATGAAATCTCTTTTCGAACGAGAGGCTCCATATGAAGAACGGAGGGCTCGGGGCGCGGTGCATCCGGCCGTTGCTCCTCCAGCGCGTGTGGAGAGTGATCTGCTGCGGATGCTGCTCTCGGGAGGCGAATATCACCAGGAAATCCTCACCAGTATCACCGGTGATGATTTGAAGGACAGCAGGGCCTCAGCACTCTTCGAGCGAATCAGAAAAGAGTTCACCAGCGAGGGATCGGTCAGCATCGATCGACTGCTGGAACTCGCCGAACCTGCAGAGAGAGGCCTCATCGCTTCGCTGCTTTCAGAAGGCTCCCCGGTTCCCCCCGAGGAGGAGAAAGCCGTTGTTGAGCAGTTCCTGCGAAGCGTTGACAACCGTCGGTTGAAAGAACAGAGACGTCAGCTGAAAGCATCCATCGATCAGGCCAGACGTGCGGGGGATGACGAGACCGTCGAACGTCTGCTCAAAGAGTACCAGGAGATGCGTAGTGAGTAATTCTTTGCCTAAGAGCGGCCTGGAGGAACTGCAGGATCTCCTCAAACGGGCCAGGGTGATCAGCTACCAGCAGGTCAATGACCTGCTCCCTGTTGATTTCGATGGTGAGGGTGGAATTGACGAGATCTACAAGACCATCCGTTCAATGGGTATTGAACTCGTGGACAATGATGACCTCGATGAGCTGCGTGCCACGTTCGCCGAGCAGACGCCAGCCGGCACCTCCGGAAAAGACGATGGGGGCACCGAGGAGGAAGGGGAGGGGGAGGAAGAGAAAATCCTCGTTACCGAGAGCAGCGACGAGGATGCCGATAGTGATTGGGAAGAGGATGTAGAGGGAGACTATCGGAAAGACTGGAAAGAGCGGCAGGAGAGGGCCGCGGTTGAGCCCCTCGGCAGGGTGAAGTACGACGACCCGGTCTGGATCTACATGCGCGAGATGGGCCGGGTACCGCTTCTCGACCGTGAAGGTGAGATCAGGATCGCCTGCAGGATCGAATCGGCCCGGCACAGTATAGAGAAGATCCTCATGAGGTCGAAACCATCCTTCAACATTGTTTCGAGTTTCGGACGAAATGTCAGGGCGGGCAATCTGCGTGTTGATGAGGTGGTGGATGGCGAAATGCGGGATGGCGAATCGGGTCCTGCCCGTGATCGTTTCCTGATACTCGTCCCAAAGTTCGAAAAACATGCGATGGTGATCGAGAACGTCCGCAAGGACATCAGGCGAAGCCGGTCTGATTCCAGCCGGGAAAAAATGGAGGTCAAGTTCACCGAGAAGTGCGAGCAGGCGTGGATCGTCTTCAACCAGATGAACATCCATCCGAACTGGATGGATCGGATGATCCTCGAGATGGCGGAACGTCTTGGTGAGATGGAGAAAACCGAACAGGAGATCAGGACGGTCGAGCAGAAGGTCGGATTGACCCGGGAGCAGATCAAGGAGTACGCACAGACCGCTGGGAAGCATATCTCGGCGAAACAGGTAGAGAAGGAGACCGGTTACAAGCCTGAATTGCTGCGGGATATGTGGCGTGAGATCGCCAACATCGATCGTCGGATACGGCGGCAGGAGCAGGATGCCGGCGCAGACAAGATCCATCTGATGGAAGAGTTGCGACATATCCGTGATCTCGAAATGGAACACGAACGGGCCAAGGAAGAGATGGTGGAGGCCAACGTCCGTCTCGTGATCTCGATCGCGAAGAAGTACACCAACCGTGGCCTGGAATTCCTCGATCTGATCCAGGAGGGGAATGCCGGGCTGATGCGCGCGGTTGAGAAGTTCGACTACAAGAAGGGCTACAAGTTCTCCACCTACGCCACCTGGTGGATCCGTCAGGCGATCACCAGGGCGATTGCCGATCAGGCCCGCACGATCAGGGTGCCTGTCCACACCATCGAAGCGATCAACAAGATCCTCCGGGCGAGCAGGGCGATGGTGCAGGAGGATGGGCGCGAACCGTCACCAGCTGAACTCGCTGTACGACTCGACATGCCGATAGGGAAACTGCGGACTGTCCTCAAAGTTGCTCATAATCCGGTCAGTCTCGACAAGCCTGTCGGGGACGATGAAGGCACACAGATGGTCGACTTCATCGAGGACCCGAAAGCTGATTCACCTGCCCGGAATGCCGCCGCGTTCATGCTCCAGGAGCAGATGAACAAGGTGCTCTCGACCCTGACGGCCCGGGAAGAGCGGGTGATTCGTTTGAGATTCGGCCTCGGTGACGGACAGCCCAGAACGCTCGAGGAGGTCGGAAACATCTTCAACGTGACACGCGAGCGTATCCGGCAGATCGAGGCGCAGGCGCTGCGCAAACTCAAGCATCCGAGCCGGCAGGACAAGCTCGCCGGTTACAACAACCTGCCATGAGCGAGGAGGCTCCGCACCCGGCTGAGGATACCGTCGGCTTTGAAGCCTGCGACGTCTTCCTAACGCGCAGTCGCACTCCCCTGGGGTGGGCCATTCGGCTCTTCACCCGCGGTTTCGGCGAATCCCGGACCAAGGTCAACCACGTCGGTATCGTCGTTGAAGACGGCACCGTCGAGGAGGCCATCGGCGTCGAGGCCCTCCGTACGGTCAAGAGGCATACCCTCTGGTCGAACTACGGGCCGGGGAGCAGCAGCGACATCACGGTCTTCCGGCCGCTGAATCTATCCGAGGAAGAGAAGACGCTCATCGTATCCATGGCGGTGGGGTATGTCGGCCGAAAGTACGGCTACCTGATGATCGCCGCCCACTTCCTCGACTGGTTCCTGCTCGGTGTCTATCTCTTCCGGCGCCTGGTCCCGGGGGAGCGCTACCCGATCTGTTCCTGGCTGGTTGCCCATGCCTTTGCGCAGGCCGGCAAGGACTTCGGAGTCGACGCCGGCATGGCCAGCCCCGACGACATCTGGGATTTCGTCACCTCAAATCCCGATACATACCGGGTAATCCATCCACTGGGACCGCTGGACAGATAATCAAGAAGCAGATTCAACGACCATCATGGACTGAGAACTTCCTTTTGACAGAGGATGCTCAGATTGTGAATCAAGGGAGACCGCAACCTTTGCACGTTCTTGATATCTCACAGCCTGCCAAGGGATGTTTGTTTTGCCCTCCTACTGCCTTGACATACACACGTTAGTGTGTATACTGCTATATGTGTGTATACCCTAATAGGAGGACAAGCATGACTCGAAAGAACATTTACATCCGAGAGGCGGATCTGGAGATCTGGGAAAGGGCGAAGAAAATGGCCGGAAAGAATATCTCTGCATTCGTCACAACCGCCGTGCGGCGCCTGGTTAAGGAGCAGGAAGCAATACGCGGCCTGCATAAGCGAATAACCATTAAAGAGGTATTCGATGATGGCAGTTCGATTAAGAAGAGCTTTTTCGGGCGCTGGTTGGTTGAAAGGTTGGAGTCAAATGATCCAGATGCTGATAAGGGCTGGCAATGGAGCGTAGCTCTAACCCAACGCGGCAAGGTGGCGGTGTTCCGCTTTCTTGGGAAAAACCCTAAGAACTGTGAGAAGGCGCGTTTCGATTACTTCGAGAATGTGAGCGAAGCGGTTGAAGCAGGTATCCCCGGTGACATTCTCGCAGCCGCTACTGAGAAGCTGGGGGACGACCCAACCATTGAACTGGACATCTAGCCATAGAGGAGTCGGATCAAGACAGAATCCAAGCCAGACGCCTCTCAGGTCCCAACTGTAATCGAGTGTGATCTTCAGAGCATTAAGCTCGGTCTGGGTGGGATCGCCATGAAGGCGGGAAAGACCTTCGGAGTTCCACCCGGCAAGGCCAGCCCCGACGACATCTGGGATTTCGTCACCTCGAATCCCGATACATACCGGGTAATCCATCCACTTGGACCGCTGGACAGATAATCAAGAAGCAGATTCAACGACCATCATGGACTGAGAACTTCTATTCAGGCTTACGGCAGAATTACCGTCGGTGTCACGGTAATCAATGTCCGGGTTTTGTCACGAGCCCTTGCCATCAGCACAAAGGTGTCCTCCCTGGCTCTCGCATATGATGAAAACGTCCATGAGGCGTCTTGTGGTTCAGGCATGCGAATATAGGGTGACAGAATATCAATCAGATCCTGATGGCTGGTTACCATGGCAGA
>SDBT01000037.1_pt1 | contig 148396 bp, 83 predicted proteins | sample 2277101 | NCBI WGS metagenome assembly SDBT01 (sample SAMN10404973, study PRJNA504765) | marine sediment metagenome | isolation source: marine sediment core GS10_PC15, 103 cmbsf | place: Arctic Ocean: Southern Knipovich Ridge | collected 2010
TCGGTCTGCCACCAGGTGTCCATGATCGGGCGCTCGCCCCCGCCCACGTGGGTGTGATACCACATCCACGTCTCGGGGTTGATTGGCTCGCCGACCGTGCCCAGGATCTTCAGGCTGGACATGTCGTACTTGTGCGGCCATTCATCGCCGTGGCGAATCAGCGCTCGGATCGCCGTTGGAGCGGTGTAGAACTGCGTGACCTTGAACTTCTCGATCACCTGCCAGTAGCGCCCGGGGTCGGGGTACAGCGGGGTCGACTCGAACATTACGCTGGTGGCGCCGTTGGTCAGCGGGCCGTACACGATGTAGCTGTGGCCCGTCACCCAGCCGATGTCGGCGGCGCAGAAGTATACGTCCTCTTCCTTCAGGTCGAACACGAGCTTGTGGGTCATCGTGACCCAGACCAGGTACCCGCCCGAGGTGTGGACCATGCCCTTGGGTTTGCCGGTCGACCCGGAGGTGTAGAGGATGTAGAGGGGGTCTTCGGCGTCCATGACCTCGGCCTCGCACTGATCTGAGGCGTCGGCCATCACGTCGTGGTACCACAGGTCCCGGCCGTCGGTGATGAGGCACTGCTCGTCGTTGCGCTTGACCACGACGACTTTCTCAATGGTGGGGCATTCGGCGAGGGCCTCATCGGCTATGGACTTGAGGAGGATGCTCTTGCCGGCACGCCTGGAGACATTGGCGGTGATGAGGATCTTACAGTCGGAATCGTTGATTCGGCTTCGCAGCGCTTCGGCGCTGAACCCGCCGAAGACAATCGAGTGAATCGCACCGATCCGCGCGCAGGCCATCATCGTTATCGAAAGCTCGGGAATCATCCCCAGGTAAATGCAAACACGGTCGCCCTTCGCCACGCCCATGCTCTTGAGCACGTTGGCGAACTTGCAGACTTCCGTGTGCAGGTCCTTGTAGGTCAGCTTCTTGTCTTCGTCCGGCTCGTCTCCCTGCCAGATCAGCGCGACCTTGTTCTCTCGCTCGGTGCCCATGTGGCGGTCGAGGCAGTTGTAGGCGACATTGAGCTGTCCGTCCGCGAACCACTTGTGCTGGATGATGCGCCTACTGGTGTCCCAGGTGAACTCTCGGGCCTTGGTCGGCTCCTTGAACCAGACCACCATCTCCTTGGCCTGTTCCAGCCAGAACGCATCCGGTTCCTCGATGCTGCGCCGGTACATCTCCTTGTATTCCTCCATGGTCTTGATGTGAGCGCCCGCCTGGAGCTCAGCCGAAGGTGGAAACTTCCGGTCCTCGGTCATCAGGGAATGAATACCTTTGCTTTCGTCGCCCATGTTGTACGTTCCTTTTATTGTTCTGTCCGCCGGCCGAAGCTGGCCGCCGGGCTCGTGCGGTGTCGCTTGCTCAACTTACAAAGAAGCGAGCAATCTGCGCTCATACCCCCACCAGATACCCACCTATACAAGATTGGTACTCCAGGATGTGTCTCTACACCAATTGAGACAGTCAAGATCTTCACATATCATACTAGTCCGATCAAGGTTTTTCTTTCCACCTGTCGAAGGGAAGAATGCGGCCTATTAGGCGGTAAAATGCCTTCATTCCACACACGACGGCTTGCATCCGTGAGCGCAGTAGTGTTTCGCCGCCGGCGCCGGGCAAAGCCCAGGTGCGTTACGGCTGAGCGGCTTTGAAGGCTGCGGCTGCGTCGCGGGCCGTCAGGGCGCGGCGGTAGAGCTTTACGCCGGCAATCCGCCCGAGTACCTGGTAGTTGGGGGCGGCCTTCGCGTACTGCCCCACTACGAGCGGCCCGGACCACGCGGCGGGTCCGGCCTGACAGGCGACGGAGGCTACCTTTCGCCCGTCCTGGTAGAGCGTGGCCCGCCGGCCGTCGAAGGTGGCGACCAGGTGGATCCATTTGCCCGCGGCGACCTTGCCGCCGTCGCAATTGACCCCCGCGAGGTGCCACCGCCACCGTCCGGTGAAGGCCTGGATGAACCAGCCGGCGCCCTGGTACTGCCCGCAGTTCAGCACGACGGGCATCTGGGCCAGGCGGTCGAACTTGACGCGGCACTCGACGGAGAACTTTCGCCCGGGATCGAACGCGCGGACGTGCTTGAACGTGGCGTGCCCACCCTTGGCCAGGTCCAGGGCGTCCTGCTGGGCCCGGGCGGCGCCGTGCAGCTTCGGTTTGGCTTTGGCGCCCGGCGCGAAAGCCACGAACGTCGGTTCGGTCCGCTCGCCCGGTGCCGTCGCGGCCGCGCTGGCTGATGGCGGGCCTGCCGCGCCGCGCTGGTTCACGCCCGTCACGCGATAATCGTAGCGTCCCTTGGTTGCCGGGCTGTCGGCCCACGTGGCGGCGAGGATGGGCTCAGTTGTCAGGCGCGTGAACTTGTCCGCGCCGCCCGCCGAACGGTACACGTGATATCGCACACTCGTGCCGGCGGGTCGCCAGGTCAATACTATCTCGCCCGTGTCGGCCTGCACGCCCGCGGTCAGGCCCTGCGGGGCACCCGGAGGCGCCGGCGCACGAACCGTAACGCTGCAGCGACTCGGGTCGCTTGACCGATCGTCGAACGACGCCACCAGCGCGTAATGCTGCACGCCGTTCGGGGCCGAACCGTCCCGGTGGGCGAACATCGTGGTCTCAGCCAGGAACGTCTCCTTGCCCGGCGTGAAGTCGGCCTTGTCGGACCGGTACACCCGGAAGGTCAGGCCGATGGTGGCCGACGACCGCGGCCAGGACAGCGCCACCCGCCCGTCTTTGGCGGCCGCTTGCAGTGGGGGGGCCGTCTCGGGCACGTCCATGGGCACGATCCGCCGGCAGGCCCCGGGGCGGATGTCCGCACCGGGCATGTCGACTCGCGCGCGGGCCAGGGCGGATGCACGCGCCTTGCGAATGACCGCCAGCATGGCCTGGTAATGCTCGTCCTTGGTTGAGGCGAAAGTGACGACGGTCTTGCCGGCTTTGTCGGGTGCCGGCGTGCGGCTTGGCCGGAAGACATCCGGCGGCTGGAGGCGCTGCGTCACCAGGGGCAGCACGCGGCGGGCCTTGCGGTCGCGGCACCACGCCAGGCCCAGGCTGCCCTTGCCTGTCGCCAGCGGGGCGCGCAAGATGCGGCTGCGCTCCGGCGTGCGGAGGTTAACCCAGTCGTTGCCGACGCCGCCGGCGTGGCACTTCGTGCAGTCGGCCTGCTTCATCGGCCCGGTCAGCGCCTTGCCGGCTTGCAGGATGGCGTTGCAGGTGGCGTGTTCGGTCCAGTTCCACGTGCCGTAGTAGTTGCAGTTGGTGTCCATCCAGGCGAGGATGAGGTCCCGCTCGGTTCGTGTCATTTTCTTCAGGCGGTCCTTGTGCCCGCCGACCAGCAGCTTTGCCAGGGGCGCCTCCCCCGATCCGTGCCTGCGAGGCGGCAGGAGCACGGTGGTGCTGACGCGGCTGTTGTGGCAGTTCAGGAAGCCGACCAGCGTGTTCTTGAGGAGCGTCTCGTAGCTGATGTTGAACGCCCACGTCCATCCGCCGGTCAGGTCGATGCCGCCGGAGATGCCCTTGTCGCCGCCGTGGCAGCTGACGCAGTGCTTGTCGAGAATCGGCTGCACCATCGTGGGGTAGTCCAGGAACCCGCTGCCCCACGACTCATCACGGATGCGGGCGGGAGGGCCCTTTGGGGCGACGAACTGCTTCGGCTGGGGTGCGTTGTACTTGTCCTCGTGGCAGCCGATGCACGATCGCGTCACACCCGGGGCCGCCTGTACGAACGTCCGCATGCTCTGCACCAGGCGGCCGTCGGCGTCCAGGGCCTGGACGTACAGCGCCCGTCCCGGCGGCGCCTCGAAGTAGGCCGAGCCGTCGGCCTGCACCGGCACCGTGCCCAGGATGTTCTTGACCACGTAGCTGCCTTGCCAACCGACGAGGAACGCCTGGTTCCACCACCTGCCGCCGCCCGGGATGCCGCTAGTTCGCGTGGTCTCCTCAATCACGCGGAGGCGCTTGACCTCGCCGCGGCGGACGCCCTTGAGCCCGCGATAGACGTCCTGGAGCAGGAATCGCCCGGGTTGGCCGGCCTGCGTTACGTCGGCAATAATCGTCGGGCGCTTGCGCGGCTTGACCAGCATCGGCGAGTAGCAGGAGATGTCCGGCTCGGCGTGCACCAGCTCCCGTTGGTTGCGGCTGATGATCTGGATCACGCCATGGCGCTGGCCCTTGGCGTTGTTGTTCGCGATCAGGATCACGTCCTTCGACAGCGGCCAGGGGTCGCTTGGGCCGCGTTTCAGGCCCTGGTCCATCTGCGTGCGATACTCCGGCGTGAAGTTCGTGATCGCGCTGAGGGCGTTCTTTCCGCGGCGCGGGTCGATGATGACGATGGCGCCGACGGCCTGTCCGTTGTGGGGCGTCAGGGCCGCCGCCACCAGCGACGTGCCCGGCACGGGGCGGGGGTCCAGAATCGCTGTCGGCTTGGCCAGGTTGTTGCCGAACAGCGCTGTCTCGTTCGTGCCGTCCGGGTACATCGTCCAGAGGCTCTGTATGTACAGCGCCGTCTTGTTGACGTACTCCCACCGCCCGTAGACGATTCGCCCGTCGGGCAGGACGGCCGGGTCGAATTCGGTCACGTTGTTCGCCGAGATCGGATGGATGTCGCTGCCGTCGGCGTTCATCACGTGCAGCGTGTCAACCTCGGAGTTGAAGCACGGCACGCGCGCGCCCGTCCGGGTCGAGGTGAACACGATCCTCCCGTCGGGCAGGTAGCAGGGGGTGATGTCGTGGCGCCCGCGGCCCGCCGCCCGGACCGGCATCGCCTCGGTGCAGTCCTTTTCCGGGTTGGTCAGCCGCCTCAGGCCCCGCCCGTCGATGCCGATCTCGTAGATGCTCGTGCCGCCGTCTCGCGAGCCCTTGAAGGCAAAGACGATTTTCTTGGCGTCCCAGGACAACTCCGGGTCGCGGTAGACGCCGACGCCCAGTGTTTCGGGGGTTTTCGGGTCGATTACCGCACGGATCCGGCGCTGCGCCGGCGCCGCCGCCGGATTCTCGATCACGTAGATCCCGCCGCCCGGATGCCACGTGTAGTAGTCATCGTAGATGTGAGCCGCCATGTACGGGTGCTGCTTGACGAACAGCAGCGGCGCGTCGAGCAGCTTGATAAGCGACTCGCCCGCCGCCTCAGGTGCGGCTGGACGTTTTGGCTGGGCCCGGGCCGCCAGGACGAAAAACCCCACACCAAGCACCGCCGCAAAGCATAAAAGAGCACGTCTCATGGTTCAGTCCTTTCTGCTACCATGATATCATATTCAACGCGGGTGGAGTATTAACTGAAGAAAGGAACAGATCATGCGTAATAACCTGATTGCTCTGGCGTTGTTGTGTGTTCTGTTGACGGCCGCCGCGCTTCCGGCCGCCGAGGCCGACAAGGCTGCGGCCCGAACGCTCCTGGCCAAGACCGGCGCCGGCCGCGGGATTTGCGTCGTCTTGGGCGACAAGAAATGTGAGATTGCCCTGGCGATCGTCGGCGGCAGCAAGCCCCTGGGGCCCCCGGGCGGGCTGACGGTGTTCGTGCAACTGGCCGACGCCGTCGACGTGGAGGCCGCCAGGCGGGCTGCCAATTCGGCGGGTCTTTACGGAACGCGGATTTACGTTGAGAAGGGCGATCCGAAGCGAATCGGCCTTGCCGACAACCTCGCCGACGCCGTCCTGGTGGCGGCCGGCGCCGCGGGCGTGCCGCGGGCTGAGGTGCTGCGCGTCCTGCGGCCCGGCGGGATCGCGCTGATGGACAACAAGCAGCTCGTCAAGCCGTTTCCCGACGGCGCGGACGACTGGAGCCATCACTATCACGGGCCGGACAACAACCCCCAGTCCAGGGATCGCCTCGCACGGGCGCCGTTCCTCACCCAGTTCATCGCCGAGCCGCGCTACGGGCCTGCGCCTCAGGCGGCGGTGTCGTCGGCGGGGCGGCTGTTCATGGCCTTCGGGCACGTGGCGTGGCATCAGCGCGAAGAGGACCCGATGGACACGCTCATCGCCATGAACGCCTTCAACGGGACACTTCTCTGGAAGCGCAAGCTCCCTGCCGGGATCATGGTCGATCGCAGCACCATGATCGCGACGCCGAAGACGCTGTATCTGAGCGACGACAAGTCGTGCAAGCTGATCGACGCCGCAACGGGGCGCGTCACGGGCGAAATCACCCTGCCCGCCAAGCTTGCGGATGGGACCTTCTGGAAATGGATGGCCGTGGAGGACGGTACCCTCTACGCGCTGGTCGGACAGAAGGAAGATCCGGACCAGCAGGCCCGCTGGCGCCGGCGAGGACATGGCTGGCCGTGGACTGGCATCTCAAAGGGCTACAACCAGCAGAAGTACAAGTGGGGGTTCGGCGGCACGCTGGTGGCAATCGACCCAGAGAAGAACAAGGTCCTGTGGCATCACAGCCAGGACACGCCCATCGACAGCCGCGGGCTCTGCATGAGCGGCGGGCGAATCTTCATCTCCCACTTCGGCAGCTACCTGGCCGCCCTCGACGCAAAGACGGGCAAGGGGATCTGGCGACGGACGGCCGAGAAGGACGCCGGTCTCTTCAAGGCGATCGGCCCGTACCGCCCCGGCCACGGTTACGTCGGCGGCTGGAAGAGCACCGTGTATCTCAAGTGCACGGACAAGGCCCTGTACTTCATCGGCCCGCAGGTGAACCATCTGACGGCGGTCTCGGCCGCCGAGGGCAAACTCATGTGGACCTACGCCCAGAAGGACCTGCACGTGGTAATTCGCGACGACGGGCTCTACACGATCGGCCCGGAGAAGAGCAGGGGCTCGACGAACAAGCTGGACCCGCTGACGGGCAAAGTGCTGGCGCGGTACGCGGTGACGAGGCGGGCGTGCACGCGGTCGACCGGCGGGCCGGACGGCATCTTCTTCCGGGCCTCGGGCGGATCGGTGCGACTGGACCTTGCCGCCGGCAAGCCACAGTGGATCTCGCCCATGCGCCCGTCGTGCCTGGTGGGCGTGATGATCGCCAACGGCCTGGCGTACTGGCTGCCCTGGACGTGTGACTGCAACCTGCAGATGTTCGGGGTTATCTCTTGCGGCCCGGCCGGCGATTTTAAGTTCGACCAAAAGGCCGCGCCGCAGCGCCTCGAGAAGGGCCCCGGCGGCACGGCCAAGGTCGCGGAATTCAAGGCGTCGCCTTCGGACTGGCCTGAGTATCGGGCGAACAATAAGCGGTCGGCTGTCACGTCGGCGGTGATTGGCAAGAAAGTCAACCGCCTGTGGCAGGTCGCGCTGCGGGGCGGCGATCGGATCACCGCGCCCGTAGCCGCCGGCGGGCTGGTCTTCCTGAGCGGGTCCGACGGCGTCGTGCGCGCCCTGGACGCAGCCGATGGCAAGGTGCGATGGACCGCGTATACCGGTGGGGCGGTCCTCTATCCGCCGGCCGTCGCTGGCGGCAGGGCCTTTGTCGGATCGGCCGACGGCTGGGCCTACGCATTCGAGGCCGCAACCGGAAAGCTCCTCTGGCGATTCCGGGCCGCGCCCCTCCAGCGGAAAATCCCCGTTTACGGCTCGCTTCAGTCCACCTGGCCCGTCGCGACGGGCATGGCCGTGCGGGATGGCGTCGTCTACTTCGCCGCCGGGATGAACAACTTCGACGGCACGCACGTCTACGCGCTGGACGCGGCGGACGGGCGGATCAAGTGGCAGAACAATACTTCCGGCCACCTCGACCGCTTCTCCCGCAGGGGGGTGGGCGTTCAGGGCGGAATACTGCTTATGGACGGCAGGGTCTGCTTTGCGGGTGGTAACGCGACCTCGCCGGGCATCTACAGCATGGCGGACGGTAAGTGTCTGAGCAGGCAGCGGGCTGGGCCGGGCTCTCACGCACCGCGCGGACGGGAGCTTGCCATCGAGAACAACCGCCTGACCGTGAGCGGCCAGCCGCTTTACTCCAACCCGGGCAACCCTGTGTTCGACAAGTCCGTCCAGTGGCGACAGGTGGTGGTCAACGCAAAGAACGCGAGACTTTCCATCGAGGGCCCCAAGGGCCAGGGCTGGATGCTGGTGGCCCGGGATAACGCGACGCGCCGGGAGCTCTGGCGTCAGCCGCTGGGCGGCGAGCCCGTGCGATGGGGCATCGCCGTGGACGGGCGCGGCAGAATCTTCGTCTCGCTGCGTTCGGGGAAGGTTCTGTGCTTCGGCGCAGAGCCCGGGCGTTGAGCAGGTTCGTGCCGGGACGTCCGTCCGTGCCGGCCTAGCCGGGGGCGAGAAGGTAGGTTCCGCCGGCCTCTGTGGCGAAGTCGAGAACCGATTTCTCGCTGCTGGTGGTCTTGATCTTTCGCCCTCCCGAGGTAACAACGAGCGACCCATCGCTGCGCACGCGACAGGCCTTGCCCAGCTTCGACCGGATGCGCGCGGTGGTCAGCTTTCCGCCTTTCCAGGTCATGTCCACCTCGAATCCGCCGCGGGCGCGCAGTCCCTTGACCGACCCGGTCGCCCAGGCGTCCGGCAGTGCCGGAAGCAGGTGGATCTGGCCGGCTTGGCTCTGCAGCAGCATCTCGGCGAAGGCGGCGGTGCCGCCGAAATTGCCGTCGATCTGAAACACCCGCCCGGGCCAGCACGCGTTGAAGAAGTTCGGGAACGCGTTGCGCCCGATGAGACGGTTGATGTACATGTACGCCCGCTCCCTGTCGAGCAGGCGAGCCCACAGGGCGGCCTTCCAGGCGTTGCTCCACCCCACGTCGCCCTGGTGACCGCGCGCCTCGAGCGACTTCTTCGCCGCGGCGGCCAGCTTGGGCGTGGTCAGCGGCGAAATCTGCCTCCCGGGATACAAGGCGAACATGTGCGAAACGTGCCGATGGTGATCTTTGGGGTTGTCACGGTCCACCATCCACTCCTGCAGCTGCCCCCACTTGCCGATCTTCGGCCCAAGGAGCTTCTCGCGCATGGCAGCCACCTTTTGGCGGTGGGCCTTGTCGGCGCCCAATGCGTCGGCGGCTTCGATGAAGCTCGTAAGAAGGTCCCAGATGATCTGCTGGTCGTACGACACGCCGTCCTCGACCGGCCCGTGCTCCGGCGACCAGCCGCCGGGCGCCACGAGCTTCCCATCCGGGAGCTTCTTCAGGCGGTCTTCCCAGAACTCGCAGACCTCCTTCAATATCGGGTGGGCGATCTGCTTCAGGTATTTCTCATCGCCGCCGAACGCGTAGTGCTCCCAGACGTGTTGGCAGTACCAGGCGCTGCCCGGCATGTTCCACTTCCAGCCGTGCCCGCCGAAGATGTTGTGCGAGGTCCGCACCGTCCAGCCGCGAACGTCGCCGAAGTCGGCCCGGGTAGCCTTCTTGCTCGACGCCCGCATACCGTTGATCGTCGCGAGAAACGGCTCGTGGCACTCGGGCAGGTTGGTGGTCTCGGCCGGCCAGTAGTTCATCTGAATGTTGATGTTGGAGTGGTAGTCGCTGTGCCACGGTGCGTTGTTCTTGTGGTTCCAGAGGCCCTGCAAGTTGGCCGGCAGCGAGCCCGGGCGGGAACACCCGATCAGCAGGTAGCGGCCGAACTGAAAGTAGAGGGCCTCGATGCCGCGATCCTTGCCGTCCTTGCCGTATGCCGCCAACCGCTGGTTGGTGGGCATGTCCCGCCGCTGTTGCGGTGTCTTGCCCACGTCCAGATGAACCCGGCCGAAGAGCGAACGGTAATCTTCCACGTGTGCGCGCTTCAGTGCCTCGTACTCCTTGGCCCGCGCCGCTTGAAGCCGCTTTGTGAGCCGCTCGTGCGGATCGGGCCCGCGCCATTTCTTCTGATGATCGTTCAGGTAGTCCGTGCCGGCCGCCAGCAACACTGTGAGGCTGTCGCAGCCGCTGAACTCTATCTCGCCGCCGCTCGCCTTCAGCGTTCCGCCGGTCGCGAGCACCAGAAGCTGTGCCTCGTATTTCAGCCCGTTGGCAAGTGAACCGGCGGCGGTCAGGGTGTTCTTGGCGGCCTTAATCTTTGCCTTGTGCGCGTCGGTCAGCCTGATCTTTCCCGTGTACTTGCCGCCCTTGTCGGCGGTGAGCCTCGCGACCATCACCTGATCGGGATAGCTGCAGAAATACTCGCGGCGGAAGGCAGCCCCGCCGGCGGCGTACGTGATCGTATGAACCGCGCGGCCGATGTCCAGCTCGCGCCGGTATCGCGTCGCATCCTTGTGGGCCGGCAGGTCGATATAAAGGTCCCCAAACGCCTGGTATCCGCCCATGGTCTTGTAGTTCCCGGAGGGATTCGCATCGCCCGTCCAGAGGCTGTCCTCGTTGAACTGAATGTGCTCCTTGTCCACACCGCCGAAGACCATGCCGCCCAGGCGCCCGTTGCCGATAGGGAGCGCCTGTTTTTGCCAATCCGCAGCCGGCTTGGCGTACCACATTTTCAGATCGGGCGTGACGGCCGCGTCCTTTTCGGCCGCGCCTGAACCGCCCGATACGATCGCCAACGCCAGGACGACCACCAGCCAACGCATTCTCTTCGCCGATATCACTGTTCTCATATTCACACCACGGGTCTCCCAGGCACACTCCAGGCTGCGACGGTCGCAGCCTTTGGGATGATTCTATCCTGTCCGCAGGCTGTGACAAGGTTTCTTGCATTTCTGTGTTCCCGGGACTATCCTGTCGTTTCTCTGGCGGTGGAGATTTGCGCGGGTAGTCGCCGCCAAGCTCAGCTAACGGAAAGGGCCAGATATGAGCGCGTCTAACTTCTTTGCTATTAAGACGTTACTGATTCCGGTCGCGGGGCTTTGCCTCGCCGCGGCTGCCGTCCAAGCCGTGAAAGGCCCCGCCAAGGGCGTTGCGGTCAAGGACCTCGGCGGGAAGATAGAGGTCAAGCTCGGCGGCGAGCTGTTCACCGAGTATCACTATAAGGGCTTCGCCAAGCCGATCCTGTATCCCATCATCGGCCCGGGCGGCGTGCCCATGACACGCAACTACCCGATCAAGAAGGGCGTCAAGAACGAGGCCACCGATCACCCACACCACACGTCGCTGTGGTTCACGCACGGGATCGTGAACGGCCACGACTTCTGGCTGCTCGGCAAGAACAAGGGAAAGATCGTTCACGACAAGATCGTTGAGGCCGGGGTGAGCGACGGCCGCGGCGTGATCCGCACGCGCAACAAGTGGGTAGCCGCCAACGGCAAGGTGCAGTGCACGGACGAGCGGACGATCACGTTTCTGGCGGTCGACGGCGACCGCGCCATCGACTATGAGATCACCATCAAGGCCTCCGAGGGCAAGGTGACCTTCGGCGACACGAAGGAAGGGACGATGGCGATCCGTACGAACCCGATTCTGCGTGTTGACGGCCCCGTGGCCAAGGGCAAGTGCTGCAATTCCGAGGGCGTCAAGGGCAAGGCCATCTGGGGCAAGCGGGCGAAGTGGGTCGATTACTGGGCGCCCATTGAGGGCAAGACCGTGGGCGTGGCGATCTTCGACCATCCGAGCAACCCGCGGCATCCCACGTGGTGGCACGCCCGGACGTACGGCCTGATAACGGCCAACCCGTTCGGCCTGCACAACTTTGAGCGCAAGGGCAGAGGCGCCGGCAATATGACCATCAAGGCCGGCGAGTCTATCACGTTCCGTTATCGCTTCCTGTTCCACAGCGGCGACGTGAAGGAGGCCAAGATCGCCGAGCGATACGACCAGTTCGCCAAGACCAAGTAGCCGCGTATGACAAAGTCCGAATGAGGCAGGGGGGGTGGAAGGGTAGACCTATGAGACGAATGGTTTTCATCCTGTGCGTGTTGGCTTTGGCCGGTGTGATGCTCGCCGCCGCGTCGGCAGAGCCGAAGAAGCCCGCTGCCAATGTCCCGGCCGGCTACAAGCTGCTCTACTCGCAGAACTTCGACAAGCCTGCCGCGATCGGCGACTTCGAGTTCACCGACGCCAAACAGTGGAAGCTGACCACTACGGACAAGGGCGGCGCGCTTGAGTTCGGCGGTAGGGGCAAGTACAGGCCGAAGGTCCGCTCGCCGTTGATCATCGGCCTGATCAGCGACCGCGTGTTCGAGGACTTCATCCTCGAAGCGGACCTGCTCCAGACCGGCAAGGAGTACGGCCACCGCGACATGTGCCTGTTCTTCGGCTTTACCGACAAGAGCAAGTACTACTACTGCCATATCGCCACGAAGGCCGACAAGAACGCCCACAACATCATGATCGTGAACGATAAGCCGCGGACCAATATCGCCACGAAGACCACCAAGGGCATCGATTGGGGCAAGGCGAAATGGCACAAGGTCCGCCTGGAGCGCAAGGCCTCCGACGGCACGATCAGGGTGTTCTTTGACGACATGACCAAGCCGATCATGGAGGCCAACGACAAGACCTTCAAGAGCGGCTACGTTGGCTTCGGCTCATTCGACGATTCCGGGCGAATCGACAATGTCCGGATCTGGGGCCCGAAGATGCAGGAGAAGAAGTCGGCCTTCTTCCAGAAGAAGGAACCCGCGCCGGCGGCTGAGAAATAGCCGCTCTTCCTGGCCGGCGACTGCCGGTTGCGGGCTGTGGGTTATTTGATGAGCCGCGCGGCGGCAACGTTCACGTGGTCCGATACGTCCAGGTTGTCCGCGCCGAAGCCCACCTGGATCGTGAACTGGCGGACGCCTTTGAGGGTCATTCGGACGGTCTGCGGCTTGTCCTTGCCCGTCAGCTGCAGCTTCGGGATCAGCTCCTTGCCGTCGCCCAGAAAGACCAGCCGTGCATTGCCGTTGGGACGCACGGATTCGTCGATTCCGACAACGGCCACAAAACTCGTGTAGGTCCCGTCGAGCTTGTAGGTGAGTTTGGCGTAGCTGTGCAGCCCCAGGCCGGTGCCGTACACGCGTCCGCCGAGCCGCAGCGGCCCGCCCCCCACCGACCGGTTGACCCGATACGGAAAGCCCTTGTCGAAGAATCCGTACTGCGTGACCGCCGTCGGCTTCATATCCGCCAGATTCGTCACCCGTTCGGATATGAACCTGATCGAGGCGATGCCCTTGCTGTCGATCACGACGGCGCCCAGGGATGGCACGGTCAGTGACAGCTTGCCGGCGCTGAGTGTGGCGGAGGTGAATGTGATCCTGGACCCGTCGCTGACGACGAGCGTGCCCCCGCGGGATGTGGGCCTGGTGGTGACCTGGGCCAGCAGGATCGCCCTCACGCCCTTGCGGTCGGTGGTCTTGTCCTCGTCCTTCCAGTTAAACGTGACATCCTTATCGCCAATGGCCTTCAGGACGCCGGGCACGCCGAGCCAGGCATCGTCCTTCTTCGCCACCACCAGCATGTCCTGCTTGCCCGCGGCAAACTTCATTTCGAGGCATCTGCGCTTCACGACGGTGGCGGAGCTGCCGGTGGAGGGCAAGTAGATGGCCGCGGCTTGGCCGACCGGCATGCTTACGCGCCCCAACGACGTCGATACGATGGAGAACTTGCCGCCCGCCAGCGTGACGGTCTCCGCGCAGATATGGTCCCCGACGGCGCTGACCACCACCGCCTTTCCCATCCGGGTCATGGCGTCCGCGCCCTTGCCGAAGACCATCTCGGAAACGTCACGGCGAGCGAGTGTCTGCGGTTTCCCCTCGACGTTGATTACGACACTGTCCTTGGTTATGGCGGTGATTTCGCCGGTGACAATGCGCGCATCAACGGTCTCCACCTGCTGGGCAGCCGGCGTGAGGCCGCCGGACATGAGGATCAGACACATAGCCGCAAGAGTTCTCACAGTGTCGCCGCGTTAATCCTTGGCCCCTCCTGCCAGTGCGGAATGATAGTCCTTGATGATATTGCGGTATCTCTCGGAGGTAATCTTCCGCATGATCTGCTGGAGCCTTTCCCGCTGGCGTGGGGGCAGTTTTGCCCAGTCGCCCGACTCGGTCGTATTTCGGACAGCGCTGAGCTTGCCGGGTCTCTGGACCCCGCCCGGCACCAGCGCGCTTGTCATGGCCGGCGAGCTCGGCGTTTGGGTCCCGCTGGGCGGGCCTTTTGCCTGCCCTGGCTTCTGCCCGGGTTTCTGTCCGGGTTTCTGGCCGGGTTTCTGTCCCGGCTTCTGCCCCGGCTTCGGCGAGGACGACGCCTGTTGCTGCTGCTCCTCGGCGGTCTTTATGAGGTCGTCGAGAATCGCCACGATTTCATCCTCGGTCTTGCGGGTCTCTTTCCCGCTGTCCACGTCCGCAAGCCGCGTCTCGACCTGGCCCATCTTCTTGGCTACCGTGCCCAGGGGGTCCTTGTAGATCTCCGCGTACACCTCGATCTTCTTGACGATCTGGTCCAGCTTGGCATCGCTGATGGTCAGAGAGTAATTCCGCAGGCAGTACGCGTACATCTCCATGGCGTACAGGAACCGGTTGGCCTTCTCGTATCCCTGGGCCGCCGCCATCGCCGAGGCCGCCGCAAAGCTGATGCGATCCGGCATGTTGATCAGAATCTCACGATAGACCTCCACGGCATCCTCGTGCTTGTCCAGATTCGTGAGCGCTTCGGCATGGACAAAGTGCTCAGCCGCGCTGAGATATGTGGCCCTGGTGGGGTCGACTATCTGGCCGGCGGCCTCCGCGGCTTCCTTGTACTTCTTGGCTGCAAAGAGCTTGTAGGGCTTGGCGAATCGCCCGTCGACCTTTGCAAAGGCGCGGCAGATCCGGTCTATGTTGTCCTTCTGGGTGTTGGCGGGCTTGTCGCCGAGTATCTTCTTGGCGGCCTTGATATCGGCCTGCTCGTACAGGATCCCCTGCTCTATCTCCGCCTCGACCTGCCGCCTCTCCAGGGTAAGCCGGTTTGCCGCGGCGCGCTTTATCAGCTCGGCAAGCTGCTCCGGAGTGAACTCCTTCAGCAGGTCCGCCAGGCTGTCCTGGGTGTCCTCGGCATGGGTGTCGGCGTCGCCGGCGTCGGCCCCTTCGGCGGGCTTGGCCGTTGCTTCGGGCACGGCGGCTTCGGGGGCGGCAAGTGCAGCCACCGGCCAGAGGGCCGCCACAGCCACGATCAGCAAAATCACAATCAGGTCAAGTTTTGCATAACGCTTCATAGTCCACCTCACATGCCTTTCGGCGCTTTCTTGAGCTTCTTGGCGAGATCCGACGTAATGGTCTTAACCTTCTTCTGTCGAGCCGAAAGAATCTTGTGCTGTTCGGCGAGCGGCTCGGCCGGTTTGCTGGGCTTGGCCTTTTCCGCGGCAAGCATGGCTGTGCGTTTGTTTATCTGAAGCTGGAGCAACTTGAGCATCTTTAGTTCCGCCACCGGCGGGACCAGCGGAGCCTTGCCGCCGCCGCAGCCCCCTCCGGGGCCACTGGGCCCGGCGCTGGCCAGCTTCTTCTGCCGCGACTGCTCCTTCCGAAGCGCCTCCAGCATCTGCTCGAGATTCCGCTCGATATCCGCCTGGATGCCCTGTGTGAGCTTGCCGGCTTCCTTGTCAGCCAGCCGCTTCTGCACATTGGACAGGTCACCCCTTACTTCTCCCAGGACCGACGGGAACACCGCCGTCGTGCCCTCTTTCAGCAGCATCTTCCGGACGGCCCGGATATCATCGGCCAAGCGCCCTTCACCATCCGACAGATCCTTCAGGCGAAGCTGCTCAGGGCGGGCGTACGTCTTGCCCTTTTGCTTCTTGTTGACATCTGTGGTTCCGCTGGAGATCGCCTTCTGCGTCTTGAGGATTCGCCGCAGCATGGCGTCTATCTTTGCCAGTTGCTCGGCCTGGACCATCTCCTTTTCCTGCGCGATGGCCTCGTCAAGCTGCTCGGCCGCTTCTTTCAGCTTATCGATCGCCTTCTTCTGGAGCGGGTTGGCCTCGCCCGGGTCCTTCTGGCTGAGCTTCGAAGAAGCGCCCTTCATCGACTTTGACGCACTGGCCACCGAAGGCTGACCCGGCGTGGGGCTCGACGAAGGCTGCTTCATCTGATCGCCGAGTTTTGACATCCGCTTCGCCAGCTCGGTTTGCTCCTTTTCCTGTTTGTCCATCGGTTCGCGAGCTTTCTCCATCATTCGCCGGCGAAGCTGCGCCAGCTTTTTCTTCTTGTCTTCCAGTTCCTTCAGCGCGGCCTTCTGCTCTTTGGCTGCCCCCTTTGGACTCTGAGAGGAGAGGCTCTTGCCGGCCTTGTCCATGTGTTGGCTGGCCTTGGCCATGCTGGAGGCCTTGGAGTCCATCCCGGCTTGCTCGGCCGCCTTCTTGACCTGATCGGAAAGGTCCTTGGTCTGCTTTGCCAGATCACTTTGCTTCTTGCCGATCTTGCCGGAAGGCGTGCTCTGGGAGAGTTTCTTGATCGCGTCGTCGAGTTGCTTTTCGGCGGCTTTCAGATCGATCTTGGCCTGTTTCTGCGGGCCTTGGGCTCCCTTTGCGTCGGACTTGCCCAAGGCGTTGGAGGCCTTGGACATTTCGCCGCTCGCCTGGGACACATTCTTCGCAGCGGCCGAAATGGCCTTGGATGAAGCCCCCGCCTTGGACATCGCCTTTGCCAGGTTCTTGTCCTTAGCCGCGGCGGACAGTTCCGCCTTTACCTTTGCGGCCTTGTTGGCCAGGTTCTTCTGCGCCTTGCCGGCCACGGGAAGCTTGTCCGCCGGCGCGCCCTTGGTGGCGGCCTCGACCTTTTCCTGATCCGCGATCAGCTTGCTTACCTTGTCTCGCAGGTTCGCCAGCTTGCGGACCTCCGGACTGCCCTCATCGAGCTTTTGGGTCTCGGTAAGGAGCTTCTTCTGCTCGGCTATGATGCCGGCCAGCGCCTTCGACATCGCCGCCATCTGCTTGTCTATCTGGTCGGCGCGGCTCGCCATGCTGGACTTCCCCTCCAGTTCCTTTTCCTTTTTGATCGCGTTCTCTATCTCTTCGCGAGCCCCCTCCCATTTCCTGATCCGATCCAGGCGCTTGTCGATGTCCATAATTCCGTGGCGCAGCGTCTCCAGGATGTTTTGCAACTCCTTTATCACGTCCTCCTTGGTAGTAGCGGCCACCGTCGCAAGGCCCTTCGACAGGTAGTCCGCCACCTTGCCCATGTCCTCGGCGATAAAGGCTCTTCTGGACTGGTCAACGGCCTCCTGGAGCACTTTTGCCGTCTCGGGCTCGCTCTTTTCGAGCAGCTTGGCCACTTCCAGCATCTTGCTGGTGAGTTTCTGGAACTGGGCCTTGATGAACTTCTGTTGGGCGACCAGTCCGCTGCCGCCGGGGGGGGGCTTCTTTTCGTCGGCCGCAAAGCACACGGCAAGCACGGCTGTCACCATCACGGCTGATACGATCATTCGCTTGCAAGTTTTCATTTCAGCACCTCTTGGTTCTTTCCGGTCAGTCTTCTTCGGACCCCGGTCCAGTCGCGGGCTTGGTCGTGGGGTGCAACACCTCGCCGACCTCGACATCGCTCCACTTCTTGATACTCTTGAGTAGATCACTGGACCACTTTATTATCATTTCAAGCTGGTTGGCCAGTTCCTGGCGGCTCTCCAGCTTTTCCATCCTGTCACGGATCAGTTCCATTTCCTTGCGGATTCCTTCCTGGAGATCTGCAATTTCGAGAGTCTTCTCCTTCACCGTGGTCGCGCTGTCGATCTTGGCGACCTCGTTCAAGGCCGCCGTGATTTTACGGATAGGCTTGCCCAGCGCCTTCAGGGCATTCACTATCCCGTCCCGCATCTGCTTGTGATCGTGGGCGCTGCCGAGGCGGTTGTTCTCCATCTCCTCCAAGATCGCCGCAAACATCTCCGCCGACCTGGCGCATTCCGCGCCCACGCTCGTCTGCAAGCCGGCCGAGACGCCCAGCCACCGCCTGGCCTCGGGTGTTACCTCGTCGTCGGGAATCGCATCCGCGGCCGCCATGGTCTTCACCCAGGCATCGTACTGGAGCTTTATGTTCTCCATGAACTCCTGGCGCAGTGCCTTTTGTCGGCGCACCAGTTCCGCCATGAGCTCTTCGGGCTTGACTATGCGGAACTCCAGCGTGCCGCTCTTGCCGGTGTTGGGTCCGCCCATCTCTTTGGGCATCGTGTCATCAGCCTCCGCGGTCACACCGATGACGTCTCCCGGCTGAAGGTTGCGTTCCTGAAGATCCAGGTTATGCCTTGCGCTGAGCCGGCGCGGGTCCGCTGACGTAAACTCCACCGGATCGCTTTTCATTTCGAGCTTGCGGTTCTTTACGGTGGCGCCGGCCCTTAAGGCAGTTACGCCGTGGTCATCCTTGGCCGATATCTTCAGCGGGATGATAGCGATGGGCGTAACGGCCGGCCCCACGCCCGACTTCTTGACATCGACACTGGGGGCGCGGTCCGAGAGAATCTGTACTACATAGGTGCTGCCGCGGCGGTTCTTATAGCCGTCGGTATCCTTCAGCAGAAATCGCAGGATCCTTGCCCTGGTGCCATCGAGCTTGGTGAGCTCGAATTGTCCGGAGACGCCCCGTGGTCGCTGCTCGCCGCCGGGGGTGGCGATATTCTCGATGTTCATCCGGCCCGGTTTGTCGCGCTTGTCATCCGTGGACTCAAGGATGAATTTCGCGGAACTCAGGTCCTTTGTTGCCTCGCCCTGGATGGTGACTTTGCTTGCGAGGGGCACGGGCAGGGAGGCCTGGGTGCCGTCGAAGTGCCCGACCGGGCGCTTCATGTAGGGCGGATACTCCACGATGAAGTGGATCTTGCGCAGTGCCGGCGGGTCGATCACGGTCACCGTGTGGCCTTTTCGCCTGTCGCGGCGGTCGTCGCCGCCGATCACGTAGAAGGTGAACGGTTCCGTCACGGAGCGGAAGGTCTTGGCGAACCTGTTTCTGTCGGCCGGGTCCGGATCGATCTTCGCCTCGGTCTTGCCGACCGATGGAAAGTGGGCGTAAAGCATCACGTACGGAGGGGGCGTGGCGGCCGGATCGCTCAGAATCTCCACCGTCAGATCGTCGCCTCGCACCACCTTGAAGTTGTTACCCTGAACATCAATGTAATTGTCCTGCGGCCAGTCAACGTCTGCCAGAAGCACGTTGCGCTGGCACCACAGATACATTGCGTCGGTCTGCCAGACGGCAAAGCCGACCAATATCGCAGCGGCCGACGCCGCTATACCCAGGACGCGCCACATGTTCGGGCGCTCGACGGTCTTTGTGAAATCGATGTGGGCGGCGAGCTCGTTTGCCTGCTCGGCCGTGTGTGCGATCATCGCGCGGCTAGCCAGCGAGGCCTCGGACTCCCACCGGTCGAACTGGACCGTGCTGATGAGCCGGTCGGCCAACTCCCCGTAGTGCCTTTCGACCAGCAGCGCCAGATCGTCATCGCTCATCGGCGCGCGAAGCGGCCACAGCAATTGGCGCCACATCACCCAGGCTATCGCCATCAGGCCGACGATCATTATCCCGCCACGCAGGGGGCGTTCCGGAAGACGAAGGGCGAAATCTATCCCCATCGTTATGAATATCACCGCAATGACGGCCACCACAAGCCAGGCCAGGGCCTCCCCGACCAAGCGGATGCGCAGCAGGCGCCTCAGACCCCTGAGTTTCGCCCGTATGCCTGCTTGTAGTAATTCGCCTTCCATTGGAGCAGATTACTTCCCTATGCCATGTTGTATTTCTTTCTGAGGACCCACTCGACCACCAGAAGGAGCACGATGAGAATGAGCATCGTGGGCGTATCCCAAAGGAGGTGAGACCGCTCTGCGGTGGTTCGAAGCTCCCCCGGCGGGATCAGCTCGGCCAGCTTGTCAATCTCGTGGATCAGCATGAAGTTCTCGTTCCGCGAGGCCACGTTCTTCATGGTGGCCAGATCCGCCTCGGTCCTCCTGGATTCCGCCTGAGGCAGCTCGATGATGATGCGCTTCGAGGCGACCTTCTCCTCCGCCTCCGGATCGCCCGCCAGGGCCGTCAGCTTGTACGTGCCGGTGTGCTTGGCGACCATTGCGGCCTTGTATCGCCCGGGCCTTTTCTCCACGTCGACGGCCTTGAGCGTGATGGTCTCGTCCTCGCCGCCGTCGCCGATCTTCTGCATTATGATCTTGAAGGTGGGCTCTTTTATCGGCTCGAACTTCTCGTCGTATACCTCTGCCTCAACTGTGATTTTCTCTCCGGCCAGGAACCGATCCCCGCCGGTCGTGATCACCACCTGCCTGGCCTTCAACGTGGCCAGATATCTCACGGTGTTGGCCCAGAATCGCCTGTGATAGTACCCGTCCCGCACAAACCTCCACCTCCAGGTTTCATTGCTTCCGACGTAGACGACCCTGCCTGCCCCGACGGGCTGAACCGCCACGAGGGGCTCGGCGTCGTTCCTGGCGGTGCGGCGAAGCGGGTTGGAGTGGTGTGCCAGCACCTTGGCCGCCGGCTTGACCTTCGAGACCGGGTGCGACCAGTAGATGCCCGGCAGTATGCCCGTGGTCGACTCTATGCCCCAAATGGTCTTGGTCTCGTCGGCCGATGTGCCAAGCCGCATCATCGGGTGGTCGATCCCGTAGCTGGTCAGGACGAACTGTCCCGGCTCGGGTCGCTGCGTGCCTATCCGCACCGCCAGGTCAATCGTGTTCGGGGCAAGCAGCACGGGCAGCAGGTCTACCAGAGGGCTGAACAACTCCCCGCCGAGCAGGACTATCTCGGCGTATTTGTTGCCGGCTACGAAGCACAGGCCGCCTCCGTGCTTGTCGACGAATTTCCACAGTATCTCCACGAACTGCTGGTCGAAGCCTTCTTTCGTGGGCTGGGGGTCAAAGAGGATCACCACGTCGTAGCCGGGATAAGGGTCTCCCGAAGGGCTGCCGATAAGCTCTTCCAGGTTGCGCGGCAGGCGCGAGAGCTTCATGCCCGTTGAAGCCGCCTGGTTGATCTCCTTGTCGGCGTTCTGCTGCCAGACGCTCAGGCGGTACGTGTCGGTCGACCGAAGGAGGAAGTTCTTGAGGTACTGGAATTCCCACCCGCTGTCGCCCGAGATCAACAAGACCCGGCTCTTCTCGTCCGAAACCTCGATCGTGGTCTCAGCGGAATTGTCGTTGGTGATGGACTCCCCTTCCACCGGATCGACCACCACCTTGTACACGAAGCGGCCCACCTCTTTCGGCTCGATCGTCAGGGTTGCGATCTTCAGGCCGTGCGAGCGGCTTTCCCTGCTGCCGGGCGAGGCCTCCGGCTCGTCAAGCTTCACGTCGTTGACGCCCTCGCCGGTATCCACCCACTTGGTCTTGTCCGCCACCCGGCGCAGCACGCGTATGTTAACCGACTGCCCGCTCATGTGGCGATGCGACAGCACCACCGACATCTCCACTTGCGCCAGACGCTTGACCTCGCGCGGGGCCTGAAGGCCGGTGACGGCTACGTTCTTGGGCGGCGTGGGGTCGCCGACGGCCACGGCGTAGAGCTGTACGCCGCCGCCAACCTGCTGGGCTGCGTACTCCGTGGCAGCCGCCAGCCGCCCGCTTGCACCCTGGGCGGTTATCTGCCCGTCGCTGATCAGCACGATAGCCGCGACCCGGCGCCCCTGGGTTCGTTCGAGCACATTCCTGAGGGCGGCGGGGATGTTGGTCTCGTAGCCTTCGCAGGCCAGTTGGTCGAGGGTTTTGATCAGACCGGCCGGCAGCGATGCAGGAGTATTCTCATCGACGGGATTAAAAGGAATCTCATCGAGCTTTCGGGTGTATGCTTCCTTTCCCGGATTGGCCGTTGAGAACCGCATGAGCAGAAGTGGGTGACTCCTGGTGAGCTTGTCGATACCACCGCCCGGTCGCAGCAGGGATTCCCGTACTATGTCCATGCGGGTCATGTCGCCGAGGGAGTCCCTTTCGACCCCGAGGAAGCCCGCCAGGTCGGCCCCGCTGTCGATCTCGACGTAACGGTCTGTAAACGACATCGAATGGCTGTCGTCGAACAGCACCACCACCGTCGAGCGCAGCGTCTTGGCGAATCGAAGCACGATGGCAGGGTTGAATAGGATCAGGAATACCAGCGCAAGAACCGAGATGCGTATGCACATAAGGGTTACTTTCGCGCCGGTGGGGGCATCTCCCTCACGCCGATAGCTGCGAATCGTCAGGTATACCATAGCGACAAAGGCCAGCATGATCGCAAGCTTCACATAGTTGCTGTAATCGGCCGTGAAGCCGATCCGCCAACTGTCCGCCCTTGCCATTTCGGCCGTAGGTAGGCCCAACAGAAATTTTATCGCTTCATCCATCACTGCGAGTAATGTCCGAATCGCTGTGCCAGGAAGGTTTCCGCGGCGAGGAGCACGAGCAATGCCGCGATGGCATACATCCAGTACTCTTTTTCGGGCTTTGCCTGCACCTCGCCCATGCGCCGGTCAGCCGCCCGGCGAATGTAGGTGAACCTATCGCTGCCGAAAGCCGCCGTTAGTCCCGTCTTGCCCGCGCAGCTGAGGTTTCCCTCTTCCCCGTCTACGTTGCGCGCGAAGAGCACCGACCTTGCGGTCTGGTCCGGCATGCGGAGCTCCAGGATATACATTCCCGCTCGCCCTGCGGCCGTGTAGGTGATCTTCTCGAGGTTGCCCACCTTGGCGGGCACGAGTGAGACCACGTCGTCCGCGGGATATCCCGGTGTCTTCAGCGACGCCTTTGCGTCACGGAGCTCTTCGGTCAGGTCGAAGACTATCGGTTGGCCGACCTGCGCCGTCATCCCCTGTCGCTGCGGGCGGGCCAGGTACTTCACCATGTCGTTAATCACGTTTCCGTAGGTGCCTACGGGGTCGATAGGCCAGTCGTTCCATTCCTTGTCCGCCGACGAGTAGAACATTATCACGTTGCCCTTGCCGTACTTTCTGGCGACGATGGCCGGGGATCTCTGCGGATCGGTGAACCTGGCCAGGACGCGTGGCGGCTTGATGTCCGCCGGCGCGACCGGCAGGTCGAGTTCGCTTGCCGGCGTGAAGGCAAAGAACCGCACCAGTACCGTGACGTCGGCGCCCTGGGCCATGTACGTGTGGAACACCTGCAGGACGCTGTGCTGGGCGAGGCCCTGTGGCGAGAGCCGATAGAATTCCTTGCGCTGTCGCGCGTCGCCCTTGGCCGGGCCGATCCGCAGCGGCGACAGGCCCGCGCCGCCGGCGTACATCGGACCGTTGTAAAAGTCGAGGTTCACCCGATCGCCTGTGAAGATGGCCAGCCCCCCGCCTTCGCGGACGTACTTCTGCAGAGCCTCCAGTTGCGGGTAGACGTTGGCCTTGCTGTCCTTGCCGAAATGCACGGGGAAATCAGGCACGTTCAGCAGCGCCACCAGATCGTAATCTTCGAAGGTCACGCTGCCCAAAGCCTCCGAACTGACCACCTCGGGGTGGGTGCGGTAATAGGCGTCACGGGTCGGGTCGGTGATTAACTCAAAGAAGAACGACTCGCTCTGTTCGCGGTCCGCAAGGTCCGGCTCGCCGTCGACCACCAGAACCTTTATGACGTTACGAACGTCCAGCGCGAGATACATCTTGTTGTCGCTGGGCAGCTCGTCGCCGGGGACCTCCGCGGAAATCGCCGCTGCACCCGGGCGGTCGCACGCCACCTCGAACTCAATGCGCCTGCTCTGGCCCGGTTCAATCGAGCTGATTACCTGAACGGGCAGCTCGCGGCTCTCGCCGACCTCGCCCGTGGGCGAATCGCCCGACTTGACCTTCACCGATATCTCGACGTTCTCGGCCGTGGTTTTGCCGTTGTTGCGAACGGCCACCGAAACTCTGAACGGCACCTTGGCGACGGCGAATTTTTCCGCCAGTTCGATCGACTCGATTGTGAGGTTCTCGCCGGCGGGGCGGCCGTAGTCCATCACGATCAGATTTGTCCCCTCCGCCCGCAGCTTATCGAACTCTTTTCGCAGGAGCCGGGCCTGCTCAGGCGGCGCGAAATCGACGCGCCGGCAATCGCTGAGCAGGAACACCTGCTTGGCCCCTTGTTTTTGCTCCTTACTGAGCAGTTGGTTCGCTATGGTAAAGGCTTCAGCCAGGCGGGCCCTTCTGTCGGAAGGGGCCAGACCGTCTATCCTGGCTATCAGCGACTCGGCGCCCTCTACGTGATTCAGGTCGAAGAAGGCATCCTTCGCCTTCCCGGCCGAGGCCAGAATGATCGCCACTTTCTCGCTCTTGGGCAGCTTCCTGATTCGATCCGTCAGGTCAAGTTTGGCAGCGGCGAAGATCGTGCCCGCCCCGCGTTTCTGGCCCATCGAGTAGCTGTCGTCGAGGATGAAGATGGTGGTCTGAGGCCCTGGGCTTGCGGGCAGGATGGCCATTGCCCCGCAGCCGGTGAACCGTGCAACAGCCAGTGCGAGGGCCATGATCGCCAGGCATCGCAGGGCAAGGAGGATCAGTTCCTCTAGCTTGAGTCGTCTGCGGTTTCGTCGCAGAGACTCGTTGAGGAACTTCATAGCCGCCCAGTACAGCACGCGAAATCGCCTGCGGTTGAGCAGGTGAATAATGATCGGCGTGCTTATCGCACCCAGACCCGTCCAGAATATTATCGGATGCACAAACGGCATTTCATTTCACCAAGTCTCTGTGGTCTATTTTTTTGCGCTGGCCTTGCGGGCTGCCGCGGTACGGGCGGCTAAGAACGCAAGCAGCGCCGCGTCGAGGTAGTCCGCCGTCGATATAAGCTTGTAGTCGATCCGAGCGCCTATGCAGCGGCGCTTCACGTCCCGGCAGAACTCGTTGACCGCGTCCAGATACCCCTGACGCAGCGCCCGGGGATCGACCATCAGCTCGCCCGTCTCCTCCAGGCCGCGGAACATCGTGTTGCCCTGGAAGAGGAATGTCAGCTCATCCTCGTCCAGTATGTGAAGTACGATCACCTCGTGGTCGTAGTGGCGGAAGTGCTGAAGCCCGCGGATTATGCCGTCGATGTCGACCAGCAGATCGGAGACCAGGCAGACCAGGCCTCGCCGCGGAATTTTTTCGGCCAGGGAGTGGCACACATGTTCGATGGACGTCTTGGCCTTGGGCTCGTTCGTGGCCATCGCGTGCACGATCGTCTTTATCTGGTTGGAGCTCGCCGAAGCGGGAAGATACGACCGCAGGTTTTCATCGAAGACCGCCAGGCCGACCGCGTCCTGCTGCTCGAGCAGCAGGAACGCAAGGGACGCCGCCACCGTGCACGCGTAGTGGTACTTGTTCAGCCCGTCCCTGGCGTTATCGTGCCCGTAGTGCATCGACTCGCTGGCGTCCAGCACGAAGGTGGCCTTCAGGTTGGTCTCTTCCTCATACTGCTTTATGTAGTACCGGTCGGTCCTGGCCTGAACCTTCCAGTCGATGTGTTTGGTGTCGTCGCCGGGGGAGTACTCGCGGTGGCTGGCGAACTCCACAGAGAAGCCGTGGAAAGGGCTGCGGTGAAGCCCGCTGATGAACCCCTCGACCACGAGCCTGGCCTGAAGGTCAAGCCGCGTGATCTTACTCAGCACCTTGGGGTCCAGATATTTCTGCAGCTCGGTTGCCATTTGTCCTCAGCACAAACCCACCGATCGCGATCGGTGGGCCTGGGCGCGCTCCACGTTACCGGCGGGTCCTACTCAGGAGACACCGCCTTTGCGGTGGCGGGATTAGCTGCGATGGCGCTTTGCTTGGCTGGGATGATCTCAAGCAGCTTGTCGACTATCTTGTCGGTATTGAATCCCTCGGCGTCGGCGTTGAAGTTCGTCACGATCCTGTGTCTCAGCACGGGCTTGGCTACCGCCTGAATGTCTTCGGTAGACACGTGGTATCGCCCGTACAGGACGGCCCTGACCTTCCCGCCGAGGATCAGGTACTGGCACGCCCGGGGCCCGGCGCCCCACGAAACGTAGTTGCTGATGACGTCCGGGACGCCGCCTTCGTGAATGCGTGTGGCCCGCACAAGCTTCATTGCATACTGGATGATGTGGTCGGCCGCAGGCACGCGGCGGATGATTTCCTGCAATTCGATGATCGCCTGGCCGGCCAGGACCGGGCTGAGCACAACTTGCTGCACGGCCGTGGTCAGACGGATGACGTCGAACTCCTCATCCCAGTTGGGGTAGTTCACGAAGATCTTGAACATGAACCGGTCCTGCTGGGCCTCGGGCAGGGGGTATGTTCCTTCCTGCTCGATGGGGTTTTGCGTAGCCAGCACGAAGAAGGGGTCCAACATGGGCATGCGGTTTCCGCCCACGGTGACCTGCCTTTCCTGCATGGCTTCGAGCAGCGCGGCCTGGGTTTTTGGGGGCGTGCGGTTGATCTCATCGGCGAGGATGATGTTGGCGAAGATCGGCCCCTTGAGGAACTTCATCTCTCGCTGGCCGGTTGATCGGTTCTCCTGGATGACCTCCGTGCCGGTTATGTCCGACGGCATGAGGTCGGGTGTGAACTGGACTCGCGAGAACTCGAGCTCGAGGCACTGAGCGAGCGACGAGACCATCAGCGTCTTGGCCAGACCGGGCACGCCTTCCAGTATCGCGTGACCGCGGGCGAAGATGCACATCAGCAGCTCTTCGAGCACCTGTTCCTGGCCGACGATCGCCTTGCCCATCTCCTGGCGGATAGTACGGTAGGCGCTGGTCAGCTTCTCGGCTGCGGCTATGTCATCCTTGTCCAGTTCGCGGCCGGCATCGGCCGTCGTTTGTTCCTCTGCCACAATAGTCTCCTTTGCATCTAATGTCGCAGTCGCCCGTCCCATTGGCCGGGCGTCTGTTGCGATTACCTCTGACAAATAGGCAGGTAGCCATAAGGCAGTTGCAGGATGATCGCGGCGATTGCCGTGCCGTAGGTGGTTCCGACACTGTCACCGTTCCAACTGCCATCCGGGGCTTGAATCCCCAGCAACTTGTTGCGGATTTTCTGATAGTACTGTTGCCAGTCCTTCTTGTACTTCTCCTTCCCGGCGCGCTGGTAGAGGGCCTGGGCCATGTAAAAATGCGTGTAGAAGTAGTGGCCCTGGCTTCTCTCGACGGTGCAGGTCGAGAGGCAGTACTTCACGAGCCTCTCTACCATTTCGGCCTCCGAGCCCTTTCCGCGGTCGTAGACCCCGGCTGCATAGAAGCAGGTGATTGCGGCGGCCGATATGGGCGGACGGCTCGAGCCGCGGCTCCTGGCGGAATAGCAGATGCCGCCGTCGGCTTGCTGGCAGTACTTGAGATAGGCCACCGCCCGGTTAATGGTGCTCTTATTCACCTTTATGCCCACGTTGCGGCAGGCCCGCAGCGCCTGAAGCTGTGTCACAGTAACGCTGCCTTCGTCGCTGCGTCCGGTGGGGGTGTATATCCATCCGCCCGCGTTGTTCTTGGTCTTGCCGAGGTCGGACTGGGACTTTTCCGTCAAAGCAACGGCCCTGTCCAGCACGTCCTTGAGCCTGCCCTCCGTCTTGGGATGCAGCTCGTTTCCGTAACACTGGGCCAGGAACAGCATGGAAAACCCGTGCCCGTACATGCTCCTTCCCTCCGAGCCGAACCCCGCGATCAGGCCGTCCTTGTGGCTTTCCGCCACGCGGAGGATAAAGTTCATCGCCTTTGAGACACTCTTTGCGTGAGGGCCGGACTCCGGGCTTGAACCGTTGGCTATCAGCGCCATGCCCGCCAACGAAGTCATTACACATGGGTAAATACCGTAGCCTCCGCTGTTGAGCCAACTGCCGTCGCGGCGCTGTGTCTTTACCAGGTAGTTGATCCCCTTGTCGATGGCCCTAACTGTCTTGCGGTCGACCATCTTCGGCAGAACCGGTGACGGAGCCGCCGCATGCGCAACGCCGCTCTGGTCCACCGGCCGAACCAGAAGGCCCATCCCCAACACCACCAGGATCGGCAATACACACAACCACGCGCCGCCGCTACGCGGAGAACTTCGCCTGCTACTGGTCGCCATAGATTGTCACTCCTTGGCCGGTTTCAACACACAGCCGCCCGTTGGTCATAACTGGTGGGCCGATTGCCGACATCCTGTACATGAGCGTTGTGGGGTCGCCGGCGGGGCCCCTCAGATCCATCTGCTCAACCTCCCGACCGTGCGCGCTGGTGAGTACGTGAACGTTCGAGGGCATGGAATAATTGGTCTGGCGTGCGGTGACCACCACGTGGTCTTTCCCGATGAGCACGGGCAGGCAGTAATAGTAGCTCTGGGTAGTGGTGCTGATAGTCCGGGTCCACAGGCGCCGGCCGGCCAGATCGAACTTCTGGATACTCATACCGCGCGACGTGCTGGTCCTGCCGAACATGTACTTGCGCCTTCCCACCGCGGACAGCGAGTAGATCATGTAGATGTTTTGACCGTCGAAGGCGGCCTCGACGGGGAAGGGCTTGTAGCTGCCGACCTGTGCGCCCTTCAGGGTGGCCAGCAGCCGTCCGCCACCGGTGATCGAGAGGACCTCGGTCACATCGTTATTGTTGGCGGGCGAAATGACCACGGCATTGGCCCCGACGGCGAGTATGGCGGGATACGGGCCTGAAGAGTACTTCCTGGTCCACAGGGGCTTGGCCATCTGTCCCCTGTCGAGGACCGACAAGAGACCGTCGATCATCGTCACCACAAGGCCCTCGGTGGTGATATGACCCTCGGCATAGCTGCTGCCCTGCCACGTGCCTACGACCTTCCCGCTTGTCAGATCGAAGCAGGTCAGTCTTCGATTGCTGTCGTGCTTGGTCAGGACCAGCCCGGGTCCGATACTCGGCGGCCCGGCAACATTGCGCCTGCCGCCCACGACCGTCCCCCGCCAGCGAATCTTGCCCGTTGCCACCTCTATACAAGTCAGCTTGCCCACGGAATCCACAACAACCAAGACCCCGCGCCCCACGGACATGCTCTGGAAGCTGGATACGTCCAGATCGCCCATCTTCTTCTGCCAGATAACCTTGCCGTTGCCCACGTCGAGGCCGGTCACCCCCAACCTGTGTGCCACCAGCAATACCTTGTGATCCGCGCTCAAACCACCGACGAGTCTGTAACCGGGATTGTAGTAGCTGCCCTTGATCAGAGTGTCGCCATCGATCGACGTCAGACCGCTCCATCTCGTTGCCTTCTTGACGCTGCCCGCAGCCAAGTCAAGCATCAGAACCCGATTGCCGTGCACCACGAACACGTTCGATGCGAGCCTTACCGGGCGAAATTCCTGATCCCTGAGGACAAGTGCCTTGACATCTGATATCTCGAAGACCTTCTTCAGGGGTGGGTCGATGGTCGCTATCTGGGGCAGCTCGACCTTGAAGATCGGCGCCCCGACCTTTCCTGCTTCTACCCGCTTGATGACCTCGCTGAGCTTGCCCTTGATGTCGGCAAAAGCGATGGGGGTATCCCCCGGCAGAGTCCTTACCTGGTTGCAGTAGACCCTGGCCATCGTGGTCCTTTGCCCGCGGGCGTAGATGATGGCCAGCGCCATGTTGGCCGACGCGTGCAGGGGGCTGTCCGACATGTGGGCCACTACCGAAAGGTGCTGCTGGGCCTTGAGCATCAGCGGTTCGCCCTTCTTGTCACCGGCGGCGATCGCCTGGCGATAGCAGACCTCTGCGGCTGAAAGCAACCCGTCGTCCGCCCATAGGCTGTTGGGCCATCGATCGGCAACCGCCACCATGGCGTCGGGATCGGACTTGGCCTTGGCTTCTTCCAGGGCAAGCTTTGCCGTTTCGTCGAACGAGGCGTAGACGTCCCTGCCGTGGATCTTGATGAGCCTCTTGATGAATCTCTGGCCCAGACTCCTGCCGAGATGTCTCTGGACGTCAGGCCCGAATCTGACCGACATATCGGCGGCGAGCCCGATTTCGACGTCGACCAATTCCTCGTCGGCGTATTCTTCGGAGATTTCCTGTGCCAGTGCCGCCGCCCCCGACAGATCCCCCATTCTCTCCAGGGATTTTGCTATACGAAGGCTCATGTGCGCCTTGGCCTGTTTGGTCTCTGCCAGGGTCAGGGCCTTCTTGAACAGCTCCAGCATTTCTTCGGGTGAGTCGGCCTCGTTGCCGAGGGCTACGTATGTGCGGTGGTCCCACGTATCAAGCTGCCTGGCCAGAAGCGAGTCGCCGAGTTCGTCTGCAGCCTTGCGGCAGGCTTCGATATCCTTCCGCGCCAGGGCGAACCGCTTCGCGTTGAAGCTCAATCGCACCTGCTGGAACAACAGATTTGTCCGTGCGTGCGGCTGCGCATCCGCAAGACGCGACGCGATCTCCTTCCGCACCTGATCGTAGTTGAAGTACGTGCTCAAACCCACAACATTCGCCGCGATCAGCTTACCACTGATGCTCACAAGGTTGCCGAGAAGCCCGCTGGCGTCGGCCAGACCCGAGCTTGTCAGGTCATACTCGTCGAGCGAGAGGCGGTATATCTTACCCGGCCCGCTGGCGTGCACCGCCTTGGCGGTTATCGCGGGTCGCCCATAGATGCCCTTGGCCTCCGACGAATCATGAACCACCTTGCCCGTAGCCGACGACAGCACGATCAACTGCGGACTGCTCAACAGGATGCGGTCGCCGTCAATGGCGCTCAGGTGCCTCTGGTCCATCCTTCCCGCCGGGGCCGCCCAGACGGGCTTGCCGTCCTCAACCGCCAGGGCCAGCGTCTTGTTGCTGTCGGCCGGCAGGAGTATGACCCGTCCCCGGGCGACTATCACCGGGTTTGTAGGCATGTAGACGGCCTTCTGACGGAGGACGGAGACGCTGTAGGGATACCTGCCGCGGATGTTGACATCGCTTTCGTACTGGTATGCCCAGATGGCCTGTCCGCTATCGGCCTCGAACGCCGCGATGGCGCCGGCGTTTGTCAGGGCAAATGCCCTTCCGTCCGCGACGGCCGGCGGGCTGCACCGTTCGAGCAGTATGCCCAGGCCGTAGTACCCGTACCGTCTCGGCATGGCGGGAACCTGCGATACCGAGGCCTTCCACACGAGGCGGCCGGTATCACCGTTTATGCAGAGCAGGTAGTAGCTCTCCAGGTACTTCGTGATGATGTAGAGTCGCCCTTCGGCGTAGGTCGGCGGGGAGACGAACTTGCCGTTGGTAACGACGTCATCAGTAACGTCCTTGTTCGGCAGCTGCCAGACCCGCGCGCCCTGATCCTTGACGGAAAGGGCCACCAGTGACGAGGTGTCGGCCTGGACCTTTGTGACGCCGGGCCTGACTACTCTCATTGCATACGGGTTTAGGGACGTGGGCAGAAAATCGTACAGGGCAAAAACCTTGCCGCCGCCGGCTGTGAGCATATGGCGCCCGCTGTCACCGAGCCAGGGCCCATACGACCTGCTGGATCTGGCACGCGAGGGGTTCGTTGGCACTTTGTGCAACGGCAGCCTTGCCTGCCACAGCGGCTTGCCGGTGCGGCCGTCGCCGCCCGTCAGCAGGTTGCATGCCATCACTGCGTCGTCGGTGCGGTAGACAACCGTTTCGCCCACCACCACGGGATGCACCACCGGTGGGACCACTATTTCGCGAGTCTGGTTGCCTTGTCGATATTGGGCAAAGACGTGCCCGTTGCGCAGTTTCAGGGTCGCTAATCCGCTCCTGCTGGAGGGTACGTAGCTGCTTCTCCCGATACGCATGGTATTCGACGTGACTGCGATGCCGAGTTCACTCTTCAGTGCGATCAGGTCACCAGGCCGGACGCGCCCGCTGTGAACCGGCTTGGGCGCGTGCCACGTCGGACTGAGCACCACGTCGCATTCGCTCATCGTGGCCATCCCGTCGGGAATGCCGCCGATGCCCGGCCAGTCGTCCTTGGCCCGGGGAGCAGCGGCCGAGGGTACCGGCATCTTCAGGGCGCGGGCCACGAACTCAACAACTTTCTGCTTTCGCCCACCAAGGGTCGCCGTGGAAGTTGCGAACCGCTTTGTCAACGTTTCCTGGGCCCTCTTGGCGTCAGCTTCCTGCCCGGCAAGATGACTGGCGGTTGCTATCCTGACAAGGCTGATCGCCTCGGCCTGCGGATCTCGCTGCACTTTCAGGGCCTGCTTCCAGCAGCGTGCGGCCTGTGCGAACTCGGCCCTGTCGAAATGCATGGCGGCCAACGCGGCAAGGGCCTTGGGGGCGATGGTGGTGTGCATGTGGCGATAGGCCACCCGCCGAAGGGCTGCGGTGTCGCCGGATTCACATGCCTGCTCGTAAAGGCGCTGCGCCTGGGAATCGTACAGCGTGCGGTACAGCTTTAACCCCTCGGGGCCCATCGAGCCGATCACGTCGTTGGCCTTGCGCCACAGGGCTACAAAATGCCGCCCGTCCGCGGAGGCCACGAACCCGCCGTCCGTCCGAAGGATCATCGCTTGCAGAATCTCGATGGCGCGGCCGTGGGAGCCCCTCTTGGCGAAGTCCTGTGCCTGTTCCAGGAACCCCGCCAACTCGTCGTCGGCATTCACCAGTGGCGGAGGCTTGGTTGCCGACGTGGTGTTGCCGGCCACTCGTTCCATTGCTCTCGCCGGTCCGGGCTGCATCTGCAGAAGCCCCGTTGCGATGGCCGCGCACACAAGCCATGCCCGAATCCGTGTACCGGAACCTGGTTGACTGTGGCAACCCATGTTTGGCCTCTCAAACGCCATACATCAGCGCGCTGTAAACCGCCAAATCGTCAGCGTTTTTGCGCTGGCCCGACCCATCTCAGCGTAATCACAGTATAAGCTGCTTCGGTAGCCGGAACAAGCGCCGTATGCCTGTTAGTCGTCCAGAACCCGCTGAAGTTCCAGCGGTCATCAGATTTTTCGGCTGATTCTACCTTTCAAGGCCCCTTGAAGTGCCGATAGTTAAAGATGGGGCAGGGAAGCCCCCAAATTGATACGGCCGCCGGGCGTGGTGCCTCACACTGATGTCTATGGCCTCATATATATATCGTGCTCTACGGCCTGTGAGGCAGCGGGCGCACCCCGCCGTCGAGTAATCTGAAACTCGGGTCCAGGTTCTATCGCTTCAAGGCTTCATTAAGGGGTGCGATAGATGTATGGCGGTGAGTCAATTGAGGATTCCAGTGCTGTGGCGGTCAGAGATGCCGCCCACGACAGCGGCATTTCGCCGGCAATTGTCGACAAACTGGTCGAGCCACTGGCCCACCTTCGCAAGGCTGCACACGAGAAGAAGACCGAGGAGATCTGCGCCGCTTACGCTGCCCTGCGCCGGGCCGCCGCCGAGGTCGACCGGCGAGAGGCCCTTGCCCTGACCGGCGCTGTCCTTGGCCGGTCGGCAATGGATCTTGTCGTATCGGCCTACTCGCATCGCCGCTGCTTTATGTGCGATGGTGGCACCGTATTATGTGAAGAATGCGACCACACCGGCAGGCTGGCTTACGGCAAGACGTGCCCCGATTGTGAGGGCCTCGGTGTGGTGGAATGCGGCTTCTGCCGCGGCACGGGATGGGCTGAACGCAGCAGCATCCCGGCCGAAATCGCCCCCGCCGTGCTGAACCGCCAGTTTAACCACGTCAAGACGGTCTTGCGCCGCGTGATCGGGGCCTTGGCCGGCTTCACGGTTGCTCAGATAGGCAGGCTGCAGCCCGACAAGCGCAGGACTGTGGTCGCCAAGCTGATGCAGATTGAGTGGCGCATTGAGGACCTGGCGGAATCATCGGCCATGGGCATCGATGAAGAGCGGGTCCGCCTTGGCGCGATTGCCCAGAAGATTCACGCCCGCCTGGAGATGCTGAAGGAGCATTGAAGATTGCGTGGCCGGCGGCAGATGCATTATAGTTGCCGGCTATGGAACACCAGGGCTCACACTCGCCGATGTTCACCATCGTGATGCCGGTCTATAACCACGAGGAATACGTTGGCGAAGCCATCCAGTCGGTTCGTGACCAGACTGTTCAGGACTGGGAACTAATAGTCGTCGACGACGGTTCTGCGGACCGTAGCGGCGAGATTGTCGACCAGCACGCCGAGGCGGACGGGCGCATTCGGGCGATCCATCAGCCCAACGCCGGGCAGGCCGCCGCACGCAATAAAGCCATCGGCCTGGCGCGCGGGCAATGGATGGCGTATATAGACAGTGACGATAAGTACTTGCCGGAAGCGCTTCAGCGGTACTTCGATTACATACAGGCCCACCCCGACGCGAAGTTCATTTACGGCTATCGCCACCGCCTCGACGAAGGCGGAACTATCACCGAATTGCCCCCGGGCAAATATCAGGACCGCATTACCAGTGTTAAGGACCTCTTCCAGAAGACCTTTCTGTCCCTGTTGTGCGTTTGCTACAAGCGGGAGCTCCTGGAAAAGGCCGGCACCTTCGATCCGCAATTGTGGTGCGCCGACGACTATGAGCTTAACCTGCGGATCGGCTTACATGCGCAATTCGAGCCTATCGGCCTGCCGACCGGGCTGCGTCGCAGGCATGATGCGAACGTCTCCATTCAGACGGGGCGCACACGCATGTACGAGGCAGGGGCCCTGCAGAAGTGGGTGGAAAAACTCGGAGGGAAAGACCTGATCGACGCCGATATCGTCAGGCGCCGGCTCGGAAAGCTGTACTACAGCGCCGGCAGGCAATACTTCAAGTCGAGATGCTTCTCACAGGCAATCTGCGCATTGAAGCGAGCACACCGCTACAAGCACACCTTCAAGAGCGTCGCCGTGCTGGTCCTCTCGTACGTGCTGCTGGCCCTCGGCACTACCGACGGCCACGGTATCCCGGTCGTGGAATGATTACGGCTGTTTAGCGGTACGCACCCAATGGTCCAGCGTGCCGGGACCTGGCCACCGATGCTTCCGCCGACCGGGAGGATGCACCAGGCCGATCGTGGCAATCTCGCTGTATTTGGCGGAAAGCTCTTCTGTGGACACAACGGTCAGACCTTCTCGCCAGGACCGCCATGTGATGGCCTGCGCAGGACCGACAAGCAGCATATCGATCATACCCTCATGGAGTTCCACAACGGCCCACGAAGGACCCACCGCACTATGGAAGGTCCGCGCAACAGCCAAAGCCGCCGCGAGGTCGTTCTCAGCCGCCTGGGTGCGCAGGATAATTATACCACTGGGGTGCTCGCGACCGTAGGAGGGGTCGTTGGGGTCCACGCGACCGCCGCGGTGCACGCGGTTCATACACCGCACCAGTGTCTGGTAGTTGTAGCACCTCCAGGCCTGGTTGTGATCGGCCCGCAGCGGAGCAAGAAACACCACGTCGAACTTTTCACTGTTGTTGTGCGCCTGGGCGGCCTGGAGAAAGTCTCTCTCGCTGCCTCGCACGAGGATATCCCCCCATATGCCGGGCGGCACGGCCGCCGGGTCAGGCACCGAGGTCACCTGGTGCACCCTCGGATTGAGGATCTTCGGCAGATCGCGCCGGTCGCCGGCAACGACCCACCATCTGCCCCTGTGATCGCGTTGCTCCTCGCGATCGGCGGGGTCGGACATGATCTTCGCTATCGCCTGCGTTATTCGCTCGCTTCGCCAGGTCCGCAGGATCGGGAGGCAGCCTGCCTGCTCGCGGCTGTCGCCGGACGTGCCCTCGCGTCTGACCGCACTGAGCCAGAACCCCGGCGTGGCCGGCCCGACGGCCAGCTTCGCATCATGCACAGAGATCGTCAGCACGCCCGTGATCGCGCCCATCAACAACAATACCGCCGCGGCCCACATCCGTTCATTTGCACGCTTCTGTCTGCGTATGGTGTCTCTGATGCGTCGGTTCACCCAGATCACCAGAACAGCCGCGAGCACAGCGATATACACAGCCGGCAACGAGCAGACAATTATGTATATCAGCACGCCGATCCCCACACCGGCCGACGCACGTGAGACGTACGCTCCGAACCGCCCACCACCGGCAGCAAAGAGACGTCGCCGCCGCGACAATATCACCGCCGCCATTGCCATCAGAGGCAGTTGACAGGCGACGGCGAACACCCCGCATACGATCTGGACGTTCCGGCCCTGATAGCAGGCGATCGCAAGGGCTACCTGCATTATCGCGACCGCCACTGCACCGATAGCGCAGCCGAGTTCCTGGGCCTGGCCCGGGGGCCGGCTCTTTCGGTCCGTCCGCCGAATGAAGATGCTCAGCAGGGCCAGTGAGGCGGCCGTACAGCAGATCCTCACACCGAAGCCCAGGTTGACAATGTCGCCCAGCAAGCGCCACTGGACCAGCAGAATCAGCGTCAGCACGGCAAAGGCAGTGGGAATCGCGGTCTTCCCCCGCCGCTGCGGGCCGGGCTCCAACACCGGGCTGGTCCTGCTGATGGGAATACGTCCCCGCCGAGACATCACCAACATAGCCGCCACCAGCAGCATTACCATCAGCGTCGCAAGGATCAGCATGTGCATTCCCCACCACCACAGCAGTCCGAACAGGCCCATGCCGACGGCCATCGCCCAAAGCCAGTCGCGACATAGCGCCCCGTAAGGGTCCCTGCCGAAGCTGCGGCGGAGCACCGAAAAGCCATGCGCCACCGCGGCGATGCCGATCGCCATCGGCAGCATCCCCACGAACTGGACCACCAGCTTCACCGCGGTCCAGCCCAGTGGTGTCCAGAGCATGTGCCGCCTAAGTCTGTGGGCTGCTACCGCGCCGCCATAGACCGCGATCGTGCTTACCACGCCGCAGAAAACGGCGAACATGACGGTCATGTTAACCGCACGCGCTACAACGCCTACGCCCGCCTTGCCCGCCGGACGATGCTCGCGGGCAAGAAGCTCCAACGCTCCAACATTGCCGAAGCCCAGCCACACACCAATCCAATGTGCAATCCTGCTCAGACCGACCGGCGACGATGCACTCGCAGCAAGTGCGAACATCATTGCCGCAAGCGTCACCAGAGTTGATCCCCCCGAAGAATCGAGCGCCCATGACCACAGGCAGAAGAAGCTCCCTGCCCACGCCGCCATCGCGGCCGCTATCCATATCACGAATAACCTGTCTGTAGTCGTACGCTTCATCGCAACAGCGGCAGCTACGCATAGCGCCTTGCGGGGCTATGGGCTGCCGAGAACGGTTGTGCTGGCCGCGGGCAGGTGTATGCGCCGGCCGTCGTCCAGGCACAAGATGAGGCCGTCAAGCGGGCTTACGTCCAGCACTCTTCCCTCGCTGGGCTGGCCGCCACAGACAACGCGGATACGCTGGTTCACCATGCCGCAGCGCGACATCCAAGCGTTGTGCAGGTCTTCGAACCCGCCACCAGCCAGGATCTGGACCCATCGATCCAGCCGCCGCAGAAGCGCCCGCACCAGAGCGACACGCTCGACTTCGTGCCCCAGCGACTCAGCCAGGCACGTTGCCGGCTGGTCTACCTTGTCGGCCGGTGGCGCCGCGTTCGCGTTGACTCCTATTCCCATAACCATGCACGGCTGAGGATTGGCCGTCTGACGCTCCACCAGGACCCCCGCCACCTTTGCGCCTTCCAGCAGCACGTCGTTGGGCCATTTCAGTTGGCATTCCAGGCCGCATGCGGCTGCAATGCCTTCCGCAACGGCCAGGCCCGCAGCTATCGTCAGCGCCTCGTGAGGCAGCGCGCCGGCGGAATCCAGCAGTACGGCGCTCAGCAGCACGTTCTTGCCGGCCTCGCTCAGCCACTGCCTTCCCTGGCGCCCTTTGCCCCGGCGCTGGAGCTCCGCGGTCACCACCAGCCCGTCGGCGCCCTCCTGGCCGGTCGAGCCAAGGGCTGCCTCGTTGGTCGAATCCAACTCATCGAAGCAGATCACACTCCTGCCGATACGCTCGACGCCCAGATCACGCTCGATCAGGTGCGCGTCCAGGCGCACCGGCCGGACGAGCCGAATTCCATGGGCCGGAGCGATCTCGAATTCGTGCCCTCGATCGCCCAGTTGTTCTATCGCCGCATCCACGCCGGCCCGGTCGAAACCCGCCGCCGAGGCCAACTCATCCAACGGGAAGAAGCTTTCCTCACGGTCGTAGAGCAGTTCCAGCACCTTGCCCGCATCCGTCATGTCGGATCGAGTCACACGCCCTCCAGGTCCAGCGCGATGTCCACTGCTCGGGCAGAATGCGTTATCGCCCCTACGGCTATCCGATCCACGCCGCTGCGGGCGATCTCGCCTGCGGACTCCAGCGTCACGCCGCCGGATGCCTCCAACGCCACCTTGCCCGACGGCGCATCAAGACGACGACATGCAACGGCCCGCGACAGATCTTCAGCCGAAAAGTTGTCGAGAAGAATTATGTCCACCGGCAATTTCAACGCTGCCTCCAACTGCTCAAGATTATCAACCTCGATTTCGACGAACCCGCCCTCGCCCAGTTTCTCGCGAGCGGCGGCCAGCGGACCGGCCAGACCGCCGATCGCGTCGTCGCAGCCGGCACGCCGCAGTGCCATAAGATGATTGTCCTTAACGAGTAACGCATCGTAGAGCCCGCGCCGATGATTCCGCCCACCGCCGGCCCGGACCGCGTACTTGGCCAAATCACGCCAGCCGGGCACCGTCTTGCGGGTGTCGAAAATCTCCGCTCCAGTGCCCGCCACCGCATCCACGTACTGCCGCGTCAGCGTCGCTATACCGGAAAGCTGCTGAAGAAAATTGAGCGCCACGCGCTCGGCAGCCAGTATTGACCCTGCCGGCCCGTCCCATCGGCCCAGCACCGCGCCGGCGGCCGCTCGCTCACCTTCGCCCACCTCAACCACCGTGCGAATCCCATCATCGTACGCCGCCGCAATCGTCTCCAGAAACGCACCCCCGCAAAAGACAAGCTCCTCTCGCGCCACGAACCTGCCCGCAGCCTCCGCGCCAGCCGGCAGCAGCGCGCTGGTGACGTCCCCGGCCCCCAGATCCTCAGCCTGCGCCAACTCCAGCAGCCGCCGCAGGTTGTCCATTTCACGTTGTTCCGGCTGAATACCCATGCAGCCAAGGATAACCCATTCGCCGGCACAAGAAAAGGGAACTCGCCGCTGTCGCCCCGTGCTCGCTTCGGCCCAGCCGCGTTCTCGCGAATCGTGTTGTCCAGTTCCTCCGCCATCGCTTACCTCCCTACTGCCTACCAGCCCGGTCGGTCTCAGAGAAAACGGCCGCGCGGGTATGCGGCTCCGCACCGGTGATCAGCTGGCGCGTCGCACATCTCGGTTATCTTGCTTCACTTTGCGTCAGCGGCGGATGAGGAGCAAGCGATTCCCGCAGAGTATGCGAGATTGTTCCACATGTAGATATCCCATACCGATGCCGCTTGGCTTGGTCCCTAATGCTCGGAGGCGGGGAAGCCCACCACGGGGCAAAAAAGACGGTCGGATCGCCTGACCAGAGCGCCTTGCCATGTGTATAATACATGGAGAGGCCCGTGGTCGGCCTTGCTTGTCTCCCGAAGGGTGGGAGTCCGTAAGGGCTCGAGAAACAAGCGGATGCACTGGCTGGATGCTCTGGAGATCCCTATAAGAGCAGGCCATACTTGCTGGACGTGCCATCGATGTTGTCTCTGGTGAGGTGACAACAAACGACGTGATACTGAACGTCCTTCGCCGAAGGGCTTACTAAGAACAGGATGGAGGTAGATTATTACCAAGCGACCCACCAAAACGGGCTACTTTGAATTTCTGCTTCGCATCCTGTCAAGAGCGGACGGTTTTTTTGCGGAAGGGACTTCTGTTGTGTTCGATGGGGCCGGCGATGGGCGTCAATATAAGAAGGCAAGAGCTGTCCTGAGGGACAGGAGAAAAGGAATCCGTCCCTCGCTGAAGAGGATCATCGCAAGGATTTACCTCTTGGCGGAAGACACAGCCACAAAGATATTGTTCCGCGGGAAGAGAATCCAGAGCAGCGGGGGCAGGGTAAGCAGCGTGGGTGAAAAGCTGATCCTGGAATACTTCATAGCCCACGGCATAGCATATGCGTATGAAGACGAAGTCGAGCATCGTGGTATAACGCTGAAGCCTGACTTCTTCCTCCCCGAACACAATGTGTATGTCGAGCATTGGGGCAAGGCCGACCTCGATCGAGACTACAGGGCAAATGTTGCAAGGAAGATGGCACTTTACTCGGAAAAGGGAGAAACCGTTGTGTCCCTCTATCCGAGGCATGTGAAAGATATCGAGAGCCTGGAGAAGGGCTTTCCCAAAGCGTTTGAGAAGGCAACCGGTAGGCCTTTTCAAACCAGCGAGAGGAGGTGATGCCTGGCGATAGTTCTAGCGTTGTGTTGGTCAAGATGATTTATTTGTCAGAAAGGAGGTATGCCCGGGAAAACGTGCAGAACAGAGAAGCAACGAAAATGGTTTGTGCAGTCAACGAAAAGAATCCTTAGAAGGAAGGAAGGTGCTACCATGAGATACTTCATGTTAGTCATTATCTTGGTGGCCATCATAGGTGGCCTTGTTTTCTGGATTATCCCCGGAGCTTGGATACATCTGAGAGCGACGCGGGAAGAAGTCGGAAATGCGATCGATGAAGCCAGTTCGACCGAGCATCTTCACACTATGGCAAGAGTTGCCAGGCAGGACCTGAGGCAGGGCGTTGTCAAGGCCCTTGTCAACCTTAAGGGCCAGGAAATCGGCCTCAACAACCTCGAGAGAAAGGTTGAGTCCAGCAAACTCGAGCTGATGGTGAAGACAAACGGGATAGGGAAGCTGACGGATATTCTGTCCAAATACAACCCCGGTGACCAAAACATCGTGGTTTTTGGAGTTCCCCACAAGTACGCGTACCTCGACAACCAGCTTGTACAAGCCGTGAGATACTCCGAGGCCCTGAAGAGCCGCATTACAGAAACCACACAGATGGTAGGGCGCCTCGAACATGCTATCCAGGCTGGCAAGCAGGCAATCGAGAACAAGAAGGCACGCCTCGACAGGGACGAAATCCGCCAGGCTGAACTGGAAGCCATAACGCGCACATATGAGATTGAAGCAGAGGCCGCGAAGGTTGTAAGGGGCCTCACGGATTCACTCACGGTGAGCGACGACTATTCCCACGCTATGGCTGCGGTGGAAAAGCGTTTCATCGAGAGGCAGGCCGAGAGAGAGGTCTTCGGCGGCACGCCCGCCACCAATGTGGTTGACGAGCTGGGCGGTGCAGGCACCGGCCTTGAGATGGCAAAGAGGTTCCTGAACCCTGAGAAGAAGATCCCCGCTACTCAGGGATCTCAGGATGGCGCCCTTAAGTCTATCCTCAAGTGAACCTATGCCTCACGCGTATATGTGCTGAACAGCGGGTCCGGGGAGCTCGGCCACACGGTGGGGCTCCCCGCCCCCTTTTTGTGGAGCGATGGATGATTCGCGAAGGGAGCATGGTGTGTTACTGTCTCGTACCAGGCGCAGGCGCCGCAAGATTCCAGCCCGTGTGAAGAAGCAGGTGCTAAAGAGGGATGCGAGAAGATGCAGAAAATGTGGTTCTACCAGAATACTGCACGTTGACCACATAGTGCCTGTTTCAAGGGGTGGCGACAACGGCCTCAGGAACCTGCAAATCTTGTGCAGCACCTGCAACCTTGAGAAAGGTAGCAAGGTTGGCGCGTTGAGATATGCATGGTGGCTGTACAACAGGATGTGTGACGCGCTCGGGATTCCGTGATTGTACGCGTGGTGGGCCCTTGGTGTTGTGTTGATGTAAGGATTATTCACAATGAAGAAAGCCGGGATTGGAGTCACGGCGGGCTTCGTCTCGTTGGTGCTGTTTCCGAACAGCGGATGCGTTTACTCTCTGATCGCATTCCCAGATTCCCCCCATTCTCAGTTGCTGAGGGAAGCGATAAGGGAAGGCCTGGAAGACGAGGAAGGCAGAATTCCCGGCGAGGGGGATAGGCCCCTAATCCCAGAGGAAGACCATAAATCCATCGCTGAGGTGATTTCGCTTCCAATAGAGATCTTTGGGGGGATTGCGGGTGAGTTTATACCTGGAACAAGAAGACGTCGATTATAAGGGAGACAACAGAAAATGAAAACGCCGAGAGGAAACACGATCCGTAACTCTTTGCTGCTCCTTCTCCTGCTTGCGCTGCTCTTCTCGAATAGTGGGTGTATATACGGCTTGATAGCATTTCCGGATTCCCCTACTTCGCGGATAACAAGGCATATTATACGTGGAGCCCTGGAAGACGAGCAGGGCAGAATTCCCGGAGAGGGGGATAGACCCCTAATCCCAAAGGAAGGCCAGAAATTCATCGCTGAGGTGATTTCGCTTCCAATAGACATCTTTTGGGGGATTGCGGGTGAGTTTATACCTGGAACAAAGAGAGAAGACATCGATCATAAGAGAGACAACAGAAAATGAAAACGCCGAGAGGAAACACGATCCGTAACTCTTTGCTGCTCCTTCTCCTGCTTGCGCTGCTCTTCGCGAATAGCGGGTGCGCCATGATCGCGTTGCGTATAGTCTTGAATGAATTAGATCGGCCACGAAGACTAAGGAAGGCCGCAGAACTCGAAAGACAATGGAACAGTGAGGAGTATCGGGCAGAGCAGGAGCGCAGGAGAAAAGCAGGTAAGTCCTACATGGATACCAGTGGTCTGAAATCCATGCCTGCGGGTAAGCTGTCCCCTAAAAAGGAACTTGAGCGATATTGGGTGGACGCAAGGAAACGCATAGACGCGCACACAAGGAAGCGCCTTGAATATGCCGAAAGGCGCAAGAGGGGGCGCTATTAGATTCTCAGTAGTAGCTGTTAACAACAGCAAACCAAGATGGGAGGTGTAACATGAAACGGATAAGCATGATCAGTATTGCAGTTGTTCTGATGATTTCAGCATTGGCCGCTGGTGCTGAAGTCCAGAAGATGAGCGATGCCTGCAAGGATGTCCTGGGCACGCTGCCGGAGGGCAGACGCGTCGTAATTATCATTGCCGACAGCGAGGGCTCCAGCTCCTTTGAAAGAGCAGTTGCACAGTCCATGAAGATCAGCATGCCCCCGAAACTTCATCTGCTAAGACGTTCGGAGAAGTCGGATATCTTCGTGGAGACGCAGAAAGCCCTCAAGGAGTACATCAATGGTTCTCTGCCCATACAGAACCTGCACAGAAAGATGTTGGACCTGTACATGGTTCTGGGCAAGCCCTCGATCGTCTACATCGAGCACCAGGGCCTTAGCAAGGCCGGAGACTTCCACACTTTCGCCATAACAACCCTGGTGGTTGCCACGGACAAGACGAGGTTCTACAGGATAAAGGCCTCTGACGTCAGCAAGGCGGAAATCTTCATCTTGAAGGAGATGGCCAAACTGAGGGAGCAGATTGCAAGGACAAGGGAAGAACTCCGCAGGGTGGAGCGCGAGATCAAGAAGAGGCAGTTCCTTCTGGAATCTGTTGAGGCCAAAACCTCCGAGAAAAGGCAGGAATTCTCATTCCTGAAAGCCCAGATAGAGGAGAAGATCAAAAGGGCGGAAGTGCAGGCAAAGAAGGTTAAAAGTGCGGTAGTGCAGGCTAGGGTTTCCGCAGCTTCTGCCTTTGACAAGACAATGCGCAGGACACTGGCCGGGAAAACCGGCGAAAGGGAAGACTATATCGAAAAGTGGGCTGAAGAAGGAGGCAAGGAAAACGAGAAAAGGGTAATCTGGGCTCTGTTCAATGACAGCGACGTAAATGTCAGGGAGACGGCTGCGAAGGAATTAAGAGAGTTTGCCCCCAGTAAAACCTCCCTTATAGCGCTCAAGGACGCAGCTGAGAGTGAAGTCACAGCCAATGCCAGGGAAGACATGCTGGAAGCCATAGGCCACTTCGGCGACAAGTCGATGGTGCCTTTCCTGCAGAAGTTCGCATCATATGACCCTGACGAAGGTGCAAGAGACATGGCAAGAGAGGCAATCGACGAGCTTTTGGGGAGGTAACCGGGCGTCAGGTAAGGCTCCACCGTTGCGTACGCTGAGCCAAGCTATCCACCCGCCTTCTCCCACGTCGTCATGCGCTTGCCGCAGTGGTGGCATTCGCGGCGGCGCATGATACGCCCGCCCCAGCTTGGCCGGGTATAGATCACACGGAAATGTTTGCAGCCGCAATCCCGATGCGCATCGGGATTGCAGGGAACGCTTGTCCCTGACAGCGGATGGTGGGGCTGCAGGGCATATGCCTATGCGTCGAGGTATCGTTTCTCTCCGCAGACCCAAGCCAAATGCAGTATGACCTCGCCTCTTCGACATGCCCTCACCACCTCATTCACGGCCGCCTTCACTTTGAATAGCAAAAGGAATTGTTTGTAGTCCTCAAACCATTCATGTTCCTGGCTGAACGAATGTACGACCATCACCGCATGCCGTGCGTGGAATCGTCTGGCCTCTATCAGTGCCGAGACCGTTCGGTGAAGCAACTGATACCGAACTTCCCGGGCAGGCGGGCAAGCAAGGCCAAGCTCGTCGCAGAGATACTCAAGACGTTCCTTTTTCCCCGGTGACAGCGGTGAACTCCATTCGCTCACTGTGGGTCCGAACGGTTCGGAGACTTTTCCCTCGACGGCTATCGAAACCAAATCCGAAGGCGTTTTGGCAAGCACCCACACATCGTTCTGCGATGGGCGAGAGCCGCCCGGCAGCGGAACCTGGTGCTCCGGAATAGCGACAAGGGCCTCAAGCCCGGCTAGATCAGGCGATTTGGATAGAACGGACTTCACCCTGCGAGGAAATCCATCAGCCTCCTGCCAGCAATGCGCTATCGCCCTGGCGGAGTATCCCCGTCTCCAGTGCTTTTGGGGGTCGGCAAGCAAATGCCGCCAATCTTTTGGACATGTTGCCGGAATCAGTACTTTTCCCATGTTTCTGTGCCCCTTTCGGCGGCAAGGGTAACCCATTCGCCGTCACAAGAAAAGGCCTCGCACACTCTCTGTATGCTTTATTTGGCACGTGTGGCGCGGGCGGGTTGTCGGGCCGAGCTGCGCCGCCATGAATCGCCCCCTGCGGGGGCTCTATCGATTATTCGCTCCTTTTTCCACGGGCTTGCGCCCGTGGCTAACATGAAATCGCGCGTCGCCCGTGGCTAACATGAACTCGCGCCGGACGCCACGCCAAAATCGGAAATCGGCCTGTCGTGAGCTTGTCGAGCGGCATTCGAAAATCCCCAAGCCCAATCGACCGTCCAATATCGAAACTAGAATTGCCTTGCTGTCCTCTGCGGTCCCTGCGTCCTCTGCGGTTAGTTCCCTTTGAGCTCCTCGATTCGGTCGCGGGCGCGGGCGGCGCGCTCGAAGTCCAGGTCATCGGCGGCTGCAAGCATCTCGCGCTCGAGCTCGGCGATGGCCTCTATGTGGTCGAGATCCCCCTCGCTGGCGTGGATGGCGGCGGCGGCGGTTCGCCTGGCCTTGAGCTGGTCGGCAAGTGTGGTGTTGATCGCCTTGCGGATGGTCTGCGGGGTGATCTTGTTTGCCTTGTTGTACTCGATCTGCGCCTCCCGCCGCCGATCGGTCTCGTCGATGGCCTGCTTCATCGCTTTGCTCACCTTGTCGCCGTAGAGTATCACCTTCGCGTTGACGTTCCGCGCGCAGCGGCCTATCGTCTGGATAAGGCTCGTCGCCGACCGCAGGAACCCCTCCTTGTCCGCGTCCAGGATCGCCACCAGCGACACCTCCGGCAGGTCCAGGCCCTCTCTCAGAAGGTTCACGCCGATCAGCACGTCGAACTTGCCCTCGCGCAGCTCCCGCAGAATGTCCACGCGGTCCAGCGTGTCGATCTCGCTGTGCAGGTACTTGCAGCGAAATCCCTCGGATCGCACGTAGTCGGCCAGGTCCTCCGAAAGCCGCTTCGTGAGCGTCGTTACCAGCGTCCGCTCGCCGGCCGTCACGCGCTGGCCGATCTCGCCCAGCAGGTCAACCACCTGGTCCCGGGCGGGCCGCACCTCGATCCGGGGGTCGACCACACCCGTCGGGCGGATGATCTGCTCGACGATCTCCCCGCCGGTAAGCTCCAGCTCGAACGGCCCCGGCGTGGCCGACACAAACAACACGTCACGCCACAGCTCGCGGAACTCCTCGAACATCAGCGGGCGGTTGTCAAGGGCGCTCGGCAGGCGGAACCCGTAGTCCACCAGTACCTGCTTGCGGCTGCGGTCGCCGTTGAACATCGCGCGAATCTGCGGGATCGTCGCGTGCGATTCGTCGATGATCAGCAGGTAATCATCGCCGAAGTAGTCGATGAGAGTGTACGGCCGCACGCCGGGCGCGCGCCCGTCAAGGTGTCGCGAGTAGTTCTCGATCCCCGAGCACCTGCCCACCTCCAGGAGTATCTCCATGTCGTACCGCGTGCGGGCGCTCAATCGCTGGGCCTCGAGCAGCTTGCCCTGGTTGCGGAGCTCGATCAGGCGCATTTTAAGCTCAGCCTTTATGGTCTCGACCGCCTGTTGGATCTCCTCATCCTCGGCCAGGTAGTGCACGGCCGGGAATATGAACACCTGGTCCGTCTCGCTGAGCGTCTCGCCGCTGGTGGGGTGGATCAATCGCAGGGCGTCGACCTGGTCTCCGAACAATTCGATCTGGTATCCGAACTGCTCGTATGCGGGATAGATGTCGACGGTGTCGCCGCGGACGCGGAACTTGCCCCGCTCGAAGGCCACGTCGTTGCGGGTGTACTGAAGGGCCACGAACTTAAGCAGCAGTTCCTGGCGGTCCACCGTGTCGCCCACGCGGATTGCCACCACCGACTTCTTGTATTCCTCCGGGCTGCCCAGGCCGAATATGCACGAGACGCTCGCGATTATCACGACGTCCTTGCGGGTTGACAGGCTCGTGGTGGCCGATAGCCGCAGGCGGTCGAGGTCGTCGCATCGCGAGGCGTCCTTCTCGATGTAGATGTCGCGCTGCGGGATGTACGCCTCCGGCTGGTAGTAATCGTAGTAGCTCACGAAGTACTCGACGGCGTTTTCCGGCAGGAGCTCGGTCATTTCGCCGTAGAGCTGTGCAGCCAGCGTCTTGTTGTGGCTGACAATGAGCGTGGGCTTGTTCAGTCGCTCGATGATGTGCGCCATGGTGAAGGTCTTTCCGCTGCCGGTGACGCCCATGAGGACGTTGAAGTGCTGGCCGCGTGCGAAGTTCTCCGCGAGCTTCTCGATAGCCTGCGGCTGATCCCCCCGCGGCTTCATCTTCGATATGACCTTCAGATCGGGCATGGCCTTATTACCGGGCGTTTTTCTGGCTCACGCGCTTCCCACGGACGAAGTCGCGGATGCCCACTCGCGTCCCGCCGGTCTGCTTGCGCTGCGGTGTGAACGCGGCGGCTGCGATCTGCCCGATCTTCTTGACAACGTCCGGGTTTGCCCCGGCGACGTCCTTCTTCTCGGCGAGGTCGCGGCTCAGGTCGTAGAGACTCCAGGCTTGCTTGCGGCTCCTGATCGCCTTCCACTTGCCCATCCGGACCGCCTGGGCCTTGCCACCGCCTCCCCAATACAGGTACTCGTGCCGCTTCTGACCATCCCGGCCCAGCAGCGTGGGGACGATGGACAGGCCGTCCGTTTTGGGCGGGGCCCCGCCCGCCAGCTCCGCGAAGGTCGGCATCATGTCCTGGAACCCGCCGATATGGTCGCTGATGGCCCCGGGCTTTATCCTGCCCGGCCAGCGGGCCACAAAAGGCACGCGGATGCCTCCCTCCTGCAGGCTGCCCTTTGTGCTGCTCAGGGGGCCGGAACCCCCGAAAAAGTCACTCAGGGGCCTCCAGGGGCCTCCCTGAGGGCCGTTGTCGCTCGTGAAGATAACCAGCGTCTTCTTGTCGATCTTAAGCTCCTCCAGCAGCGACAGGACCTCGCCGACGTGCCGGTCCAGCCGGGTTATCATGCCCGCGTAGACGGCGTAGGCGTCGTCGCTGCCCAGGTAGCCCGTACGCGGGTCGTTGATCGTCTTGGCCGGGAACTTGCCGCGGTAGGGGGCGAGCGAGTCTTTGGGAACGGCCAGCTCCACGTGGGGAACGATCGAAGGGATGTAGCAGAAGAACGGCTTGTCCTTCTTGGCCTGCGTGCGGATGAACGCCAGGGCCCGCTCGTGGAGCACGTCCTCGACGTACTGCTGCCGCTTGCCGTCGTTGCCGGGCAGCTGCATCTTCTGGTCGTTGTGCCAGATCCAGTACGGATAGTAGAAGTGCGCGTGCACCTGGTGATAGAAGCCGTAGAACTCGTCGAAGCCCTTGCGGTTCGGGTGGCCCGGGGTCTTCTCGATGCCAAGGCCCCACTTGCCGAACCCGCCCGTTGCGTACCCCGCCTTGCTCAGCACCTGGGCGACCGTTATCTCACTGGCCAGCAGGGAAGAGCTGCCGGAATTCGACCGCACCGGCGTGTGCCCGTGATGGAGGCCGGTCATCAGCACGCTCCGCGACGGGGCGCAGACGGTGTAGCCCGCGTAGAAGTCGGTGAACCGCATGCCCTCCCTGGCCATCCGATCGACGTGCGGGGTCTGGATTTTCTTCTGGCCGTAGCAGCCCAGATGGCCGTACCCCAGGTCGTCAGCCATGATGAAGATAATGTTGGGCTTGTCGGGCGGCTGGGAGTCCTTCGCCCCCCCCTGCGCCGCGGACCGCGCGGCTGCGGTGGCTGCACCTGTTCCGGCGGCCGCCGATGCCATCCCCCTCAGGAAGTTCCTCCGGGTGAGCGTCTGGTTCATTTCTCGTCCCTGCTTTCTCTTTCGGGTGGTCCTTTGGGACAATTGTATCCGGGAAAGCTCTTGTGGTGGCACAGCTTTTTAAGCTGTGGCCCCTGATGCACAGGTTGAAAACCTGTGCCACCAGACGCTGGCCGCCAGCGCGCTGCTGAAAAAAACCGGGCGATCAGTGACGATCGCCCGGTTTCCTTTCTATTAGTGCTCCAAGCCGGCCCCGAAGGCAGCAGGGCCGGCAAGAGCAATCAGCTAATTATGCACGTCGGCGTCTGCGCTTCAGGAGCATTCCCAGGCCGCCCAGGCCGAGCAGCAGCAGAGTGCCAGGCTCGGGAACCACTTCCAGCTTCACCCAGTAGCCCGGGCTCCACGATATCCTGCTGACGTACCAGAGCTTCTCCCACTCCAGGGCCAGCGGATTGGCCGCGGTGGAGTAGAAGTCGCCCGCGATCGTGAGCCAGGCCCGTGGCCTGCCGCCGCGGCCAACCTGCTCGGTCATGAGGATGTCGCCGAACGCGGCCGTCGTGTTCTCGCCGAGGTCCAGGATGCTCTCGGTGCCGTCGATCAGGCTGAAGTGGATGTCGGGCGCGTTGATGGCCATACCAGTAATTGGACCGACATTGGCGTCGTGCAGCTCGGCCACCTCGCTGGGAGTCAGCACGCGGTCGTAGAAAGCGACCTCATCCACCAAGCCGCTGAAGTACTGGTCGGTGCTCCTGCGTGCCCCGATCCAGAGGTCCTGCGTGCCGCTGAAGTCTGCGCCGGCGGTACGCGTTGCGATCGGCGAGGTGTTGCCGTTCAGGTAAACGCTCTGGAGGTTGGTGGCAGCGTCGTAGGTGCAGACGAGGTGGACCCAGTCGTCGGTCTGGTTCCAGGCCTCGTTGTCGACATTGAGGTCGTTGGCCCAGAAGGCGAAGGTGAACGTGTTACCGTCCCTGAAGCCTATGTGCAGCCTTCTGTTGTTGCCCTGGTCACTGTGCCCGATGACGTAGCCCTGGCCCAGATCGTCCCTGTTGACCCAGAAGCCAACGGAGAAGTCGCTGTCGGCGATGTTAATCCCACTGGCGGTGATCTTGTCGCCGTCGCCGTCGAGATCAATCGCCCCGCCGACCTTGCCGCCGGCCGGCAGCCACACGGGGTTGCCGCTGACTGTCCCGGTGTGGGCTCCGGCGGAGTCTGCGGCCGTCGTGCCGCTGGTTTCGTCAAGGCCCCAGTGGGCGATCGCGCCGGCCGGGGGGCCAACTGCGGTGGAGCTGACCGTAACCGTGCCGCCGGTCAGGATGATGTTGTCGGCACTGCTGTTCGTCAGCTCGTCTATGATCTCGAAGTGGCCGACCGTAGCCTCGAACGTTGAGGTACCGAGCGTCAGTATGCCGGCCTCGCGGATGTTGACCACCTCGTCCTCGACCGTCAACTGGCCGTCGCTGGTGTTGGGGATCGTCAGGTTATCAAGAGTGCCGCCACCGCTGAGGGCCACGGTACCCTGGCTGATCTGGACGTTGCCGCCTTCGACGCTGCCTGCGATCTTCAGCGAGTACACGTCGGTTGTGCCGATCGTCAGGGTCTTGCCCGTCTGGATCGTCACGCCCTTGACAGCGCTACCGAGCTCGACGAACTGCGGTCCGGCCTGCCCGTTGGCGTGCTGGCCGGCCGTCAGGCTGCTGTCCTCGGTCACGAGCATGGCGTTGTTGAAGGTCGCCGGGGCCTGGGCCGTCGTGCCACCCGCCGATGTCGTCAGGGCGAGCTCGCCGCCGCTGAGCTGCACGCCGGCCTGGCCAAGCGGGTTCGGCGACGGAGTTACGTCGTTCTCTGCGTCCCAACCCTCACCCGGGGGATAGTCGCTTTCCCAGCCCCACCAACCGTAAGCCCAACCGTTGGGCGTGTTGATGGTTCTGGGCTCGGGCGGTGTGGCCGCTGCCGGCTCGGCGCCCGCCAGGCGGCTGGCTATCAGGCGGCCTTCCTGAACGTCGAAGACCGAGCCTTCAAGCTTCTGGGACTCGCCGTCGAGGATAAGATCAGCCGAGCCCTGCTTGACGATGGTGCCTGCCTCGAACCCGCCGTTAACCGGGCCGGTCCAGGTGTTGGTCTCTGTGTTAAAGCCGGCCGGTCCGGCGGTCTCCATCTTTGTCCGGAGGAAGGTGACGCCGCCGACGGCGCTGGCCGTGGTCGTGAGGATCCCGGGTGCGTCGAACCGCAGGGGCCCGAAGTTCGCGGTCAGCGGGGTGACGGGATTCAGGACCGAATCAGCCGTCACCGACACCCTCGTGGCGGTCATGTCGATGGCTGCATCAGCCAGGAACCCGCCGTTGTCGTTCAGGTCGAGGACGTCGGCGGCGCTGAGGACCGTGTTGAAGACGAATACGTCGTCGATCAGGCCTGAGAATTCGTTACCGACGAAGTTCTGGGCGACGTAGCCGACGTGGAAGAACTGGCTGCTGGTCTCACTATCTTGGTTGACATTATGTCCCCACGACCCTGCGACCGCGCCGTCAATGTAGATGATCAACTGGTCGCCGCTGGGGTCGTAGGTCGCGGTAATCTGGTGCCAGGCGTCGTCGTCGATGTAGTCGCCCGTTCGCGGGTTACTCACCCAGCCGGTATCCCACTCCACTTCGGCCTGGCCGCCGCGATTGCGGACAAACATCGCCTTGGAGCCGCGATCCCAATTGTCGTCTACCCGCGACCACGACAGGATCCCGCCCTCGTTGGGGCTGTCGGTTTTGACCCTTGCGCTCCAGGTGAATGTCTGGTTGAAGGTTCCCATGAAGTCGGCGTTGAGGGTAGACATGTGGCCCCTCGTTCCGCCGTCACTGTCGGCATTGGTATTGAGGGCCTCTCCGCCGCCGAAGCCCTGGCTGCCGGTGGTGATGTCGGCGCCGTTCTCCAGCGTGCCGTCGCGCCCACCAGCGGTCTGGTCCGTAATCGTCGAGCCGGTCTTCGAATCGAAGTCCCAGGCGGCCATCGCAACGTCGGCCGCGGGGGTAAAGGTGGTGCCGGCATTGACGGTGAACGTCCCGCCGGCCATGATCAGGGCACCTTCGTCCATCGGGTTCACGCCGACCTCCTGCTGCATGACCAGCTCGCCTTCGCTGACCCTGACGTTGCTGCTGTAGGGGATGACGTTGGTTGGGCTGATGATGCTCAACTGGCCCGGGCCGCTCTTGGTCATCGTGGAGTTGCCCGTCACCTCGAGGGTGGCCGCCGTGGCGTCGCCGATGGTCTCCACCGTGGCCGTGTGACTCTTGAGGCTGGCCAGGTCGGCCCCGCCGGTACCTATTGTCAGGCGGCTGTCCGCGTGCAGGTGACTCGATGCGAAGGTAACATGCCCACCGCTGGTCGTCAGGTCGGCATCCTGGTGGACATCGAGCTGCCCGTAGACGGCGCCGATGTCGGTGATGGAATTAAGCACCGAGCCTGTCGTATCCGGCCTTACGTTCACATCCGTGGCGGACATGTCCAGGGCGCCAATCTGCCTGATTAGCCACCAGCCGTCCTGGGCGCCGGCGCTGGGATCGATGCGAACCAAGCTGCCGCCGGGTATCTGGATGCTGGCCTCGGCCCAGGCGCCGCCGCCGCCTTCCGTAGTGGCGAACGCAAACGAATAGACCTGACCGGCGGTCAAAGCAATGGTGCTGCCCGTCTTGGCATTGTTCCACCCCTCAGGCGGAACATTCGAGGTAATCAGCTCGTTCTCGCCGGCTTCGAACTCGCCATTCTGGTTAGTGTCGAGCCAGAAGACCTCAAAGTCGTCGCCGTGGGTCCAGAAGGTATATACGCCGTCGTCGGGGGCCTTGAACTCGCCCGACCACATACTGGAGTAGTTGCTGCCGAGATCGCCTTGATAGAACTCACCCGTCCATATGGAGGTACTGGTGGGTGTCAGGTCGAACAAGCCGCCGTTGTCCTGGTTTGCCTGCCCGTCATCGATGCCGGACAGATACAAACCCGGGTTATTGGCGCCGTCGTACTGGGCATAGTCGACCTGGTTGTACGTGTCGACTATCGCAGCCTGGACGCTGAACGTTCCGCCGCCCATGTGCAGGGCTGCGCTGAGGCCGCTGCCGGCGCCAACGATTGGGTTGGTGCCGTCGGACTGCATGAACAGCTCGCCGTTGTTGACCTTGATGACGTTGGTCTCGTCGATGGTGTTCTGGCCGCTGGTGAAGCTCAGCTTGCCCGGGCCTTCCTTGACAAACGAGCCTTCAGAGGCAAGCACCAGGTTGATGGCCGTCATCGTGCCGGTCAGGTCAATCGTGCTTGAGGCGGTGACCGTGTCGGCTTCGATCTCGCCGGTGCCGCTGTTGACGATCGTGACATAACCGCTGATCTGGACGTTGGCCAGATAGGTCCCGTTGCCGGCCGCCGTCAGCATGCTGTTATTGGCCATGTCGGTGGATGCGAAGTTGATCTTCGCACCGGTGAGCGTCAGGTCGCCGCCCTGGTTGATAACGAGGTTGCCCAGGGTCAGCTCGCCGTCGGTGATCGCATCGATGCCCGAGCCGGTGCTGTTGGGCTTAACCATCACGTTCGTGTCGGACATGTCGATGTCGTCGACGTAGGTCAAGATCTCCGGGTCGCCCCCGCCGCCGATGAGCCACTCATCGCTTGCTGCGTAGCTGAAGTCGGCCGAGCGCCCGCCGCCGCTGGTCTTGAGGAACAGGCCCATGCGGGCGTTGTTGACATCCCTGTCCAGAATGCCCAATTGTATCCAGGCGTCCAGCTCGTTGAATTTGTAGAAGGCCGTGTACCGGTCCAGGCCACCGCTGCCGCCGTCAGCCACATATTCCAGCCTCAGCCAGGCCTCGCCGCCGAGGGCCGAGACGTTGATGAGGGGATTGTTGGTCCCCAGGCCCTGCAGGTTCACCATCCGGTTGCCGAGGCTCCAGTGGTCCAGGCCGAAGCTGAAATTAGGATTCTCGCCGTCGTCCGATCCCACCCCGTCACCGTAGACTGTGATGCCGGCGACCGACCCGTCCTGGCCTGTATCGGTCATCACGTGTGTCTCAAAGTAGTAATCGCCGTCCGGGGTATCCGTCCACAGGATGGGTGCATCGTTGCGGGCGCTCCACATGTCGGTACCTCCGTACGCTTCCATGTGGGCATAGTCGTTGACCTCGTCCAGGGTAATGGTCGCCAGGGATGGGTTGGGAATATCCAGTCCCCAGCCTGGGTCGAACGTGGGCTGATCGAAGTTGTCGGTCCCGCCGACGCCGCCGACGACGGTTAGGGCTTCGGAAAGGCCGTAAAGTCTAAATCCCTCGTGATCCAGGCATGCCGCCCAGCGGACGGCGATCCACTCGCTATTCGTATCATCCGATCCTCCGACCATTGGCTTGGCAACGCCCAGCGGGCGATCGGCTTCCCCCGATTCATTTGATCCAGTCCAAGCGAACCTCGCCGGGGGATAAGTGCCGTAATCCGGGATCTCGCGATACTCGGTATATCGGATGGCACTGGTGAGGTCGCCATCCCACATGTCGCCGGCATTTGTTGCTACTAGTTCAGGTAGCATATTCGATGACATATTATACACGGGTGCGGATACGACGGCATTATCCTTCGCATCGACCGTTGCGGTGGACGCGATCGCTTTCCACGTCACGCTCTCCGTCGCTCCGATCCCGGCGGCGTCGGCGGCGGCCTGCACGAAGTCATTGTAGTCGCCGATGTCGGCGGAGGTGCCATTGCGTGTGCCAAGCGTAACAAAAACCAAGTGGTAAGTGTCACCGGCCTGCCATGGTGCTAACGTGTCAGGATTGGTGGGGTCCGCCGCAAACCACGCCTCATCCAGGATACCGAGTTCGCCCACCAGGGGGCCCGCCGGGGGCCAGATGACGTCAGTGATCGTTGCGCCCTTGACCGAGAACACGCCGCCGCCGAGGCGCAGGTCACCCTGGTCCATCGGGTTCACGCCTTCCGCAGCCTGCATGAACATCTCGCCGCCGTCCACCTGCACGGCGCTGCTGTCCGCAATGACGTTAACGCCGCTGGTCACGCTGAGCTTGCCACCGCCGATCTTCGTGAAGATGCTGGAAGCGGCTACGTTAATGTCGGTGGCGCTGAGGTTGCCTTCGACGACCTCAACGTCGGTGTTGCCCGTGGTGGCAATCGTCTGCACCGAGCCGCCCAGGCGAACCTTGAGCTTTCCGCCGCTGCCGATGGTGGTGGTCGCGGCGCTGGTGATGTAGGCCGTATCCAGGGTGCCGCCGATCGTCAGCGTACCTGTGCTGTCGACGTTTGTGGCGGTCAGAATCTCGAGGGTGCGGAACTTGGAGATATTCACCGCACCGGTGCCGTAGATATCCAGCGAGTAGGCGCCGGCGTCAGCGGGCTTGACGTCCACATAACCGTGCGGCACGAAGGCCGCCTGGCCGATGGTGCCCACGAGCGTCGGGAATTCCTCGACGCGCGTGGCGGGCGTGCCGTCCGTCGACCAGTGCGACAGACCCGGTTCCGGCGGTGTATGGTTATTGCCCTTCTTGCCCTTGGAGACCCAATCCCACTTTGCCTCGTTCCCGCCGAGTTCGCCGTCCCAGATCAATTCGCCGTCCGGGCCGCCGGTTACTATCAGGCCCTTGAGGTACACTTCCTTGGCCTGGTCGTCATGGTCGATCCACAGGTAGTCGGTGAACCAGTTGGGCAGGGCCGCCACGGCCGAGTTGTCGGGTGTGCCTTCCCCGACCGAGCCGGCGCCTTCGTAGTCGAAGATCACGATGTTGCCGCTGATCATGTCGCCGACGTTCGGGGCTGCGCCCACGTCGTAGAGCGCCAGGTTCCACGTCGATGCGATGGTCAGGTCGCCGCTGACGTTGATCTGGTCCTGCGCGCCGTCGCCCAGCTCCCACTCATACAGGAAGCCGTCATCCGGCATGTCTAAGCTGCCGTTGATGCTCAGCGGGCCCGCCCCGGTGCCGCGGGTAACAGAGTCATATATGGTGAGCTCGGCGTCGATTATGCTGTCGCGCCCGGGGGCGACGGATTCAAACGTCGCCTCGTGATCTTCTCCGCCTATCGTAAGCCGCGTTGCATCAGCCATCGTCAGAACGCCGAAGTCAGGCTGCCCGAAGCCGTACGTCGACGTCGGGTAGGCGCCGGCGATGCCCGCGTCGTACAGGGCCTGGACCTCTTCAACTGAGAGGAAGCGGTCGTAAATCACGACCTCGTCGATCAGGCCGCCGAACGTGCGATTGCCGATTTGCGGATTCTCGCCGATCAAGAGGTTGGTGGCGGTATTGTTGGAGATCGTCCCGGTGTCCGTAATAATGCTCACGCCGTTGTGGAATATCTCGGAGCCACCGCCTTCACTGCTACTTTCGTGTCTGACGGCAAAGTGATGCCATTCGCCGTCTCTGATGTCCGCTCTGCCCTCGCCCCACCAGTTGCCATAATGGACCCCATCCTGCTCGCCACCCCAGCGTGCGAACCGCCAGGCGTCGCCCTCGCCCTTTGCGAGTATCGCTTCCCAACTGTCGTTCCAGCCGTCGGCATCCAGTTGGACCCACACGGAGAACGACAGGGGCCCGCCAATGAAGTCATAGGCTGCATCCTCGCCGGTGTTGAAGTAGGTGCCGTTGCTGCCGTCGAGGCTCAGCGCCTGGCCGATGACTCCCGGGGCATATCCGGCGTTGCCGACCAGGGCCCCGGCCGTATTGCCGAGCGAGCCATCGTCAGCGGTCGTGCCGTTAAAGCCGTAATGGGAGACCGCGCCGCCAGGCAGGGCCGAGCCGCGCACCGGCACGTCGATCGTCAGGTGCGCGCCGACCTGGGTGATGTCCACGTCGGGCGTGTTGCCGATCGTGATGTCGCTGCCGGTGACCAGGACGTCCATGCCGTTACTTCTCAGCATCCCGGTGGACAGATCCAACTTGTCGTCGGCGATGATGTCGGCGGAGGTAATCGTCGTGCCGCCGGCCAGCCCGACGTCCACGGCGTAGATGCCCTGGTCGACGGTAATGTCGCTCGTTACCGCGATGCTGCCGGTCCCGCTGACGCCCTTGGTCACGGCGCCGGGGAACCTGAACCCGTAATCGTCGGTCGTCTGCACCGTCAGGGTCCCTGCCCACAGGGTCACGCCCTTGGAGGTGCTGCCGAGGGTCACGGTCTTGCCGGTCGCAGCCGTTGCCGGCCCTGCGCTCAGTGTGCCGTCGGCGTTGACCGTTATGGCGTTGTCGGAGGCGAGGTCATCGTCGGTCAGGATCTGCACGTTGCCGCCGTTGAACTCTATGTCGGCCGTGCCGAACGGGCTGGAGCCCGCAATGCCGATCAGGTCGCCGTCCTGCACGTCGATGGTCACAGAACCCATACCGGTGGCTGCACCGGAGACGGTCAGGGTAGCCTCACCTGCCTTGACGAACGTGGCCGCATAGTCGCCGCCGTCGATCGCGCCGGTGGTGGTGTCAACCTCAGTGTCCACGCCCACGGTGTTGTCCGCCGTGATATCTATGCCGGTGAAGCTGAAGCCGTCGGGGGAGGTCATCGTCGTAAGGATGCCATCCTCGAGGATCAGCTGCCCGAACGCGGCGCTGGTGTACAGCGGACTCAGGCCCGAAGAGGCCTGGACGATGACGTCCGTGTCACTCAGGTCGATTGGGTCGCCGAGGCCCACGGCGCCGGCTGCGGTGGCCTCATACAGGGCCAATGCATCAGCCGCGTCAATGGCCCGGTCGTAGATCATGACGTCGTCCAGCATGGCGTCCAACCACCTGCCGCCCCAGGTGCCGATGCTGCGCCCGCCCATGGAAATGTCGCGGTCCGGAATGCCGCCGTGGCTGGAGTCCGGCTGGCCGTCGAAGTAGTACTCCACCGTGCCGTTCCTCTGGTATGTCCAGATAAGGTGGTGCCACTCGTCTTGCACCATGGGATTGGTCATGACCTTCTTCCCGCCGCCGCCGTTCACGTCGATCTGGACGTAGTAGGGGCCGGGCGTGCCGGTGCTGCCGATGGCAGCGTGGACTCCACCGCCGCCCCAGCCGTCGGTGTTCATCAGGGCGTCATAGGCGGCGGGGGCCGATTGCGGGTTGATCCACATGGCGTAGGTAATGGCGTCGATGTTCGAGCCCATGCCCGGAACGTCCACCCAGTCGTCGCCACCGTCGAAGTCCAGCACCTGCCCGCGCTCCCCATCGTTCAACCACGTGGCGCTGGTCGTGGTGCCGTCATACGTGCCGGGGTTGGCGGAGTTCACGGCCGTGTTGCCGCCGGTCTCGTCGAACGCGTAATGGAGCATCAGGCCGGTCGACGGGATGGCGGGCGCGATGCCGCCGGGAAGCCCGATTGTCAGTATCCCGCCGGTGAGGATCAGGCGGTCGGCCGCGGCGTTGTCAATCTCGCCGCCGGCCTGGAACGACGACAACGGGGCGTCGTCAATTACGTACTCCGTCGTCGCTCCCGCGGCCACGAGGGTCATCTTGTTCTCGATCGTGATATTGGCCACGTTGCCGGTGTCGATCGACCCGGCCGTGACTCTCAGCTCGTTACTTACTGTTACGTTCGCGCCGTCGCCGAGGGCAACCGTGCCGCCGGTTACGTTCAGGTTGGTCGTACCGAGAGTGCTGCCTACGGTCAGGGAGCTGCTCGGCAGGACCCAGGTGCTGTTTATCACCTGGAGGTTGCCGCCGTCCACGTGGACGTCGCCGACGTCGATAATCAGCGTGTGGGCATACTGCGTTCCCATGCCCGCGGTGACTGTAGAGATCTCGTCGTTGGTGTCGACTATGGCCGCCAGACTGGCGTTGGGGGCAACGAGGCTGACGTTGCCGAAGCCGTCGTTCCACCGCGCAGCCACGTCATACGGCGTGCCGCTGCTGTTCCAGTGAATGCCGGTGGTGCCGGCAAGGGTGATGAACACGCTGTCGCCGTCGCTGCTGACGGTCGAGTTGTCCAGATCGATCAGGTCGGCGTAGGGGTCATCGCCATTGAAGGTCATCCTGCCGGTGACGGTGACGTTGGGCATGGACCCGGGCCCGTCGGCGATAGTCCCGGTGTAGGTCATTATGTCGTAATCCAAGCCCGCCGACATGTACTGCTCGAGGGTCACGTCGAGGGTCCAGTTGGCGCCGGTGTCCAGGTCGCCGTCAACGGCTATCATGTCCGTGCTGGTGCTGCCGTCGGCTTCCCAGGAATACGTGGAGCCTTCGCCCTGGGTGTAGTCGCCGTCGATGAAGAGCGTGCCGATGCTGGTTCCCGGCGCAACGGTGCCGGCTGCCGTCACGTCGCCGTGGATCTCGGCGTTGTGGCCGGTGGAGATGCCGGTAAACGACGCCGCGCCGCCGAGGCCGAGCGTGAGCTCGGAGCCCGCGGCCATCGTCAAATCACCAAACATCGTCGGGCCTATCGGCAGTGCATTGTTGTAGAGCACCGTGACCTCGCCGGCGTCGATCGCCCGGTTCAAGATATAGACCTCGTCCAGCCAGATGTTGGCGTGGTTGCCGATGCTGGGCGGATTGCCCGCATTGGCGGAGTTATCCCGCGCGCCGAAGACCAGCGCCGAGCCGGTGTTGTTGACGTTGCCGGAGCGGTTCTCCTCGCCTATCAGGACACCGTCCTGATAGAGGCGGCGCTTCCCGCCCCCGTACGTGGCAACGTAGTGGTGCCAGTCGTTGAGATTTCCCGACACGGTGGCCCACCAGTCGTCGTTGCCCGGTCCGCGCATGGTAAAGGCCATCCTGTTGCCGGAGCCGCCGCGCCTGCGGACCTGCCATCCCTGGCCGCCCTCGCCGCGCTTGGAGATATAGGGCTCCCAGCCGCCGTCGGGCCACTCCTTGCCCCAGAAGGCGACCGTCATTACGTCTAGATCGAAGGCGGTGTTGCCGGGGGTCTCCACGACGATGTAAGCGTTGCCGTTGAGGTTGACGCTCTTGCCGCCGCCCACGTTGGCCGGAACGTTGGTGCTGTATTGTCCGCCGCCGCCCATGACTCCGTTATAACCGCTGGCGCTGTCGGCGGCGCTGTCGCCGTCGAACGACCAGGCGCCGATCGTGCCGCTCATTAGCTGAATGGCGGCTGGGGCGTCGATCGTCAGGTGCCCGCTTGTAACGTCGATGTCGGGCGTGCCCGTGACGCTCACGCTGCCGCCGGTGACAGTCACGATGCCGGTGCTTCTCAGCATCCCGCCGCTCAGGGCCAGCGCGCCGCTGGCGGTGATGTCATCCTCGGTGTGCAGAACGCCGCCGGTCAAGATGACGTCGCCGGCGCTTATGCCCTGGTCGGTCTTCACGTAGCCTTCGGTAACGTCGATGGCGCCCGAGCCGGTGACCGTCTTGGCCAGGATCAACCGGTAGTCGTCGGTGCTCCGCGCAGTCAGCGTGCCGGCGCTCAGCGTGACGCCGTTGCTGCTGCTGCCGAGAGTAACGTCCAGCGGGCCCGAGGCGCCGAGGTTGCCGGCGCCGGCCGTCAGAATGCTGTCCGACACGACCGTTACGGGGAAGTCGTACGTTACGTTGCCGCCGGGGCTGCTCAGGAGCAGCTCGCCGCCGTCAAGCGTCACGTCGGCCGCGCCGAACGGGTTCGCCGCAGCCATGGCCACCAGGCGGCCGGCCTTCACGTCGATGTCCACATTGGCCATGCCAGTGCTCGACCTGGTGAAGACCAGATCGGACGAGCCGGTCTTGGTGAGGGTGGCCGTCTGGTTGTTGCCGTCAAAGCCGGTGATGTTCGTGATAATCGTCGGGGTCTCGACGATCAGGCCGATATTCCCTGAAGTAGTCGTCGAGATGCTCGCCTGCTCGATGGTCAGCAGCCTGCCTCCGGTGATCAGCAGCTTGCCGTTCTTGAGGACCAGTTCCTTGAGGTTCGCGTCGAAGTCGGTGATCAGCTCGAGCGTTGAGGTCGGCGTGACCGTCCATATGCCGGGCTGGTCGGCGGGCTTGACGATCGGCTCGCCGCTAATACCCGGGCCTCGGAAGCGGAAGTCGGCCCGCGAGCCGCCGCCGCCCTCGCGGTGGGTGAAGGCGACCAGGTACTCTTGTCCGGCCATGAGCGATACCGATTTCCAGCCGCCATCCTCCCAGGAAAGCTGCTCACCCCGGTTCGACCCGAGGCCGGCTGACGTGGATTCGAATGTCCCATCCTGGTCCAGGTCGAACCAGATGCCCGCGCGGTCGTCGTCGCCGGCGTTGCGGAACCCGTAGGTGCCATTTTGCGGCGCGGTGAACGTGGCGATCCACAGGTTGCTGTAGTTGTCGTTCCGGCCGATCGAGCCGGTGTCGATGAAGTCCTGGTCGTTGTTGAAGTCCAGGCCTCGGTCGCCCGGTCCGGTGGTCAGAAGCGACTCACCGAAGAAGTTCTGGAAGGTGGTTGGGGCGCCGCCGCCCATCATGCCGGCGTTGTTGTTCAGGTCGAGCGCCAGACCGTCGTTGTTGATGTGGTACCCGTAATGCGCCAATCCGTCAGACTGTATGTTGTCCACGGTAATCGTGTTCTGGATGTCGATGGCTGCAAAACCGGGCAGCGTGCCGGTGTTCATCAGCGAAAGGACTTCGGTGGCGGTGACGGCTCGGTCCAGGAGGGACACTTCATCCAGGAGGCCATCGAAGTATTCGGTCCCGGTTGTCTTGCCAACCGCGAAGTTGAGCGCCTGTGCGTTCAGCCCGGAGGCGTTGCGCTGATTTCTGAGAATACCGTCGATGTAGATCTGGTGCTGGTTGGAACTGAGCGTGGGATCGTAAGTGGCCACCACGTGATGCCAGCCGTCGGGAGTGGTGCCGGTGCGCAAATCCCCTCCGGAGCTGGCGTTCAAGTCATTGTTCCACCAATAGTTGTGGATGTTGTTGTTGCCGTCCATGCGGAGCGCGTTGACCTGGCTGCCGCTGCCGTAATTGCCCCAACCAACAATACCGCGAGCGCCTCCGTTGTCGGGATTGAACCACGCGGCGATGGTGTAGGCGCTGCCGCCGGTCGGCACACCCGTTGGGAATGCTGCGCCCTGCACGAGCATGTCGTTGCCGTCCAGGTCGACGGCGCCGCCCACCTTGCCTGTTGCATTGTACGTCGGGTCGCCGGAATCAGTCAGTTGATTACCCTGGGCGCTGGAGTCCAGGCCGAGATTGCCGGCGTTGTCAAACCCGTAATGCCCAACCGCGGCATTCGCCACCGGAATAACTATCGATGCGCCCTGCACGGCCAACGTGCCACCGGAAAGGGTGATGGCCGCATCCTGGATCGGATCGCTGGCGTACTCAACCTTCATCGTCCCTTCCTGGACGTCGAAGGTGGTGTAGCCCTGGTTCAGGCCCTGCTCGTTCAGGAGCAGAGTGGCCGCGCCTTTCTTGACGATCGTGGCTGCGTAGTTGCCGCCGTCGATCGCGCCGGTGGTGGTGTCCACCTCCGTCTCGAAGCCGACGATATTAGCCGCGGTCACCGTCGTGCTGAGGAAGGTCATGCCGCCCCCAGCGCCCTGCGTCTTGACAATCCCATCCTGGAGGCTCAGATGGCCGAAGTCCGCCGCGAGCGGCGTCATCGCATTGAGCACGGATGTGTTGGTCACCGAGATGTCCGTGTCGGTCATGTCGATCGCGAAGATGTTGAGCACCTGGGAGATCCACAGCCCGGGCTGGTCGGCGGGCTTGACGATCTGCTCGCCGCCCATGGTGGGCGACCTGAAGCGGAAGTCCGCTCGCGAGCCGCCGCCGCCCTCGCGGTGGGTAAAGGCCATCAGGTACTCGCCTTCAGCCAGCCAGACGGTCTTCGTGCCGCCATCCTCCCAGGAAAGCTGCTCGCCCCGGTTCGACCCAAGGCCGGGCTGGCTGGATTCGAACACCCCGTTTACATTCAGGTAGTCCAGCCAGAAGCCCGCGCGGTCGTCGTCGCCGGCGTTGCGGAAGTCCCAGTTGCCCTCGTTGGCCGCACTGACGTGCAGCGTGGCGACCCACAGGTTGCTGTAGTTGTCGTTGCGGTCGATGACCCAGCCATCACCGCTGGCGTCATCCAGGATGGAAGCAGGGACGGATCTAAAATCGCCATCGTTGTTGAAATCGAGGCCACGGTTGCCGGGACCGCTGGTGAGCACACCCTGGCCTTCGAAGTTCTGGAACGTGGTTGGATCGCCGCCGCCCATCATGCCGGCGTTGTTGTGCAGGTTCATCGCCAACCCGTCGTTGTTGATGTGATACCCGTAATGCATCATCGCATCGGTGGGCATGATTGCCGACGCCGCCTGGACGCTGTACGTGCCGCCGTCGAGGATGAGGTCGGCGGCGTCGCCGGTGCCGCCCAGCGGGTTGGATGCGGCCTGCATGAACAGCTCGCCGCCGCCGGTGACCTTGACCGTGTTGGTGTTGTCGATGGTGTTGTTTCCGGTGGTGAAGCTGAGCTTGCCGGCCCCGCCCTTGGTGAAGGTGCTGGCGGCGAACATGTTCAGGTCGGTGGCGGTCATCGGGCCGCTGCCGATCACGTTAACCGTGGCGTTTCCGGCGGTGGTGACCGCGCCGACACTGAGCTGCCCGCTGCCGTCCTTGGTGAACGTGCTGTCGGCGGCCAGGCTCATGCCAGGGCCGGTCACGTTGCCGGTGTTGTTAACCGTCGCGTCGCCGGTGGTGGTGAAACTGGCACCCAGGCCTGCCCCGCCGTCGCCGACTATCAGTGTGGTGGTGTCGGCCATGGCCGTGGATAAGAAGGACATATACGCACCGCTGAGCGTCAGGTCGGAGCTGGCGCCCATGGCAAGCGTGCCGAAGTCGACCGGGTCGTCGGCCTGGATCTCTGAACTGCTGGACGAGCCGGACACAGTGACGTTGGTGGTCGTCATGTCCAGGTTGGCGTATTGAATCGTTCCGGCGGCGAGGTTCACATAGTTGAGCTGGCCCCAGCCCCAACCACCCTGGTCGTTTTCGTAGTAATGCAGGCGATAATTCGCTGCAAGGTTAACGCCCGCCGCGGTCAGGTTCGCAGCGGTGAGGTTATACGTAGGTGAGCCGCCATTGCCCTGCTTGAAGAGAACGGCGTCGTATTGGCCTGTGGCTACGTTGTAGAAAGCCAGGCCCTTCTCACCGGCGCCGTTGGAATTACCACCATTGTACGCAAGGACCTCGCCCGGGTTGGCGAACGCGGCTCCGCCGCCATTCTGATCGCCCGCACCACCGGCGGTCCGCCAGATCATTGTATTCGTGCCGTCCAGCGTTCCACCGGGGAAGACAAACTCAGGTGACTCCATCAACAACGTGACGTGGCCGCCGTCCCCTGCGAAGCCGCCACCGGCGTTGGCAGGCCCGACGCCGCCGCCATCACCGCCACGGTAATTCACACTGCCGTTCGTAACCTCCCAACCGTTGAGGTCTTCGGGATAGAAGTCCCACGACATAGTCGTCCCGGGCGGCACCACGGTCCCCGGGCCCCTGCCGGCGATGTGGAACGTCCCGCCGCTGAGGTCAAGGTCACCGGTGCCCATCGGGTTCGATGCAGCCTGCATGAACAGCTCGCCTTGATGGACGTCGACCGTGCTGCCTGAGTCGATGGTGTTGTTTCCGGTGGTGAAGCTGAGCTTGCCGGTGCCGCCCTTGGTGAACGTGCTGGCGGCCGCCATGATCAGGTCGGTGGCGGTCATCTCGCCGCCGGTGATGTTGATCCCTGCGTTTCCGGCGGTGGTAACGGCACCTGCATCGAGCCGGCCGACGCCGATCTTGGTCAGCAGGCCGCCGGAGGCCAGGCCTATGTTGCCGGCCGTCATGTCGCCGATGTTGTCGATCGTGGCGGTGCTCACGACCGTGGTCGGGCCGAGGTCCGCCCCGCCGTCGGCGACGGTCAGCGTGCTGAGATTGCCCAGGCTGCTGCTGGCAAAGCCTATTCTCTGGCCTGTCAGGTCCAGGTTGCTGCTGTTGCCGAAGTTGAGGTTCAGCGCGCCGAAGTTGACCGGCGCATTGGCCAGGATCACTGAATTGGCGACCGTGGCGTAAACATCGACGTCGGTATCGGTCATGTCAACCGTGGGCGCGGGGCCCGCCGCCGCTAAGGACACGAAGAACGGCTCGGGAGCCCCACCCGGCGGCGGATTGACACCCAGGAACTCGCTGAAAGTCACGTCGCCCGGAATGCCGCCGTCATCCGCAAGCAGCTCCACGTGCAGCTGCCGGAACCGGTAGTCGCAGCAGGTGTCGTTGCGCGGCCAGACCCTGATCTCGCCCATGTCGTACGTGGCGCCCAGGTCGAGCATGAACGTCGGTTTCGATAAAGGATCGCCGTTGTTCGTCGACCAGACGCTGCCGCCGCTCTCAAAATCGCCGTCGTGCACGCGAGATCCTTGGTCCCCGCCCGTGCCGCCGTGTCCCAGGTTCGTCGTGGTGTATCCGCCAAACTCGGTGTGGTGCGCGCCGGAGGCCTCGTTCTGCACCATATTGTTGGAGCTTAGCCGCTCGACGCTACCGGACATTGTCGCCCCATCTTCCAGGGGGCTGGCGCCCCAGAGGAAGGCCTCGATCTCGCTGATGTGCATCCTCTCGTCGCCGTCTGCCTCGTCCTTCCTGACGCGGATGAAGCGGCCCGATGGGGCCGGTGGGGCGCCGGCGCCGATCTCGAACGTGCCGCCGGCGAGCTCAAGCTCGGCCCCGAGGAGGGGACTTGACGCCGGCGTCATGGCCAGCGTGCCCTGGTTCACCCGGACGATGTGGCTGTCGTCCATGATATTGCTGCTGTTGTCGGTGAAGCTCAGCCTGGCGGCACCGGTCTTGGTGAACGTGGTGCTGGGGGCCAGTAGTTGCAGGTTGGTGGCCGTCACGTCGCCGATTGTGTTGATCGTGGCGTTTCCGCTGGCGCTGATGATGCCGGCACTGAGCTCACCCACGCCGGCCTTGGTGAACGTGCTGTCGGCGGCCAGACTCAGCCCGGTGGCGCTGACGGGGCCGCTGTTGTTGATTACGGCGTCTCCGCTGGTGGTGACGACCAACAGAGACAGCTGCCCGGGGCCGGTCTTGGTCAGCGTTTTGTTGGCGGCCAGGCCTACGTTGCCGCCGCTCACCTCGCCGGTGTTGGCGATCGTGGTATCGCCCGTGGTGGTGGTGGGTCCGAGGTCCGCGCTGCCGCTGACTGTCAGGACGCTGGCGTCACCCAGTGTGCTGCCGGTAAAGCCGATGAGCTGGCCCGCCAGCAACAGGTTGCTGCTTGCGCCCAGGTCGAGTGCGCCGAAGTTGGCCGGGCCGTCGGCCACGATACCTGAACCCGTGCCGGTCACGGTGACGTCGGTATCGGTCATGTCCACCGCGCCGGCGGCGCCCCCGAGGGCTGCGATGCCCCCGTTGTAGATCGCGTCGATCTCAGCGGGGCTCAGCGCCTTGCCCTTCCAGATCCCGATGTCGTCGAACCAGCCCTGCGTGTGCCGGTCGTTGTGGTCGCCGATGATTAGCGGGTCGCCGTGGACACCCATGTCCCAGTCGCCATTGCCCATGCTATAAATCGCAGGGTTAGCCTGGTTATCGATATAGATTCTCAACTCGTTGGCGACACTGTCCCTGACAAACACATACTGATGCCACTGGTTGTCGCCGTGACTTACAGCGGAGTTGTCGTCGAATCGCGCCTTGGGGTCACCGCCGGCGCCTTCCCTGCTGTCAAAGGAGAACCCGCCGGCCCTGGTCTGGAGCAGCCAGTACCCGGCCGGGTTGCGTGGATCCCAAGCATAGCCCTTGGTAATCAAGCCCTGGTTGTCTTCCACGCCATTCCGTTTGTACCACATGGCAACGGTAAAGGATTCCTCCGCGACGAATTCAAGATCGGCGTGGTCGGCGGCCTGGGCATAGTCATCGCCGCCATCGAGGTACATGGCGCCGCCGAACTTTCCCGCCCCGGTAAACGCAGCGCCGGCTACGAGCGTCACATCGTGTTGATTTGCACTGCCGGAAGCATCCGCAGCCGTCGTCCCGCTCGCTTCGTCGAAATTCCACCAGGCAACCAGGTTCGCCGGGGCCCCGCCGCCGATCTGGAACGTGCCGCCGGTGAGGTCAAGGTTGGCCTGGCCCATCGGGTCGGAGGCGGGCTTCATGAACAGTATGCCTTGCTTGACCTCGACGGTCGTGCCGCTGGCCAGGCTGTTGAACCCGGCCGACTGGTCGAAGCTGAGCCTGCCGAGGCCGTCCTTTATAAACTTTCCGCCGCTGGTATCCATCGTCAGGTGGCTGGCATCCACGTTGCCGGCGTTTTCGATTGTGGCCGTGCCGCTGGTAAGGTTGCTCACCCCGACGAGCGCCCCACCGCCGGTGCCGACTTTGAGCTTTCCGCCGCCGCCGATGGTGGTCACGGCGTTGCTGGATATGGTGGGCGTATCGACCGTTCCGGTGATCGTCAGCGCACCGGGCGAGGCGACGATAACAGTGTTCGTGGCGTTCAACTGGCCTGATACGTCAAGCATGCCGCCCGAGACGTCCACGATGCCCGCGCCAACCGTGCCCTGCACGTTCAGCGCACCGGCGCTGCTAAGGGCGATCGCGACCGTTCCCGTGCCGCTGATCGTAAGCGTGCCCGCGCCGCCGACGGCCACGTCATCCGCGGTCAGCAGACCTGATACAACCGCCGTGCCGCCCGTGACGTTCAGGGTGGCCGCCTCAAGGTCGCCCTGCACATCCAGCGCACCGGCGCTGCTTATGGTGTTCGCGACCGTGCCCGTGCCCGCCCCCGCGATCGTCAGCGCACCGGCACTGCCGATGCTGACCTCGTCCGCGGTCAACAGACCAGCTATATCCACCGTGCCGCCCGTGACGTCCAGACTGTCCGTATCAAGCGTTCCGGCTACATCCACGCTGCCGCCCGTGATTTCCACACGGGTCGCGTTAAGCGTTCCGTCCACGTCCACCGTACCGGCGGTGATCAGGGTGCTCGTATCCAGCGCCCCGACGACCGTAAGCGCAGCGGGCGCCTCGACGCCAACTTCCGTGCCGATCGTCAACGTCGCGCCGGAAGCAACAATCAACTCGCCGGAGGTTATTGTGGCCATCTTGGCCTCGTTGGTCTGCCCGCTTTGCGCGGTTACCGTCTCGCCGTCGACGATCACGTAGCTCTCGTCGGTGGGCACATCCGGCGGCGCTATGGGATTCTCCCAGGTTGACGCCACGTGCCAGGCGGTGTCGTCGATGCTGGTGAATATGCCGTCGAAGGGCGGCATCACAATCAGGCCGCGGAGGTAAACCGCACTGCCGTCGTCGTAGATCGACAGGGTGTCGGTGTCCCACCCGTCGAGAGCTGCCACCAGCGAGTCGTCGATGTCACAGGCTCCGATGGTGCCGGTGCCGTCGTAGTCGAACAGCAGCAGGTCGCTGGTGCTCATGACGGCCCCGGCGTCGTTGATAATCAGCGTCCAATCGGATTCCAGCGTCAGGTCGCCGATGCCGGTGATCTTGTCCCAGACGCCGTCGCCGATTTCCCAATTGTAGACGGCCCCGGCCGCCAGCGTCAGGTCGCCGTCGACAGTCAGCTCCCCGACGCTGCTGCCGACAGTTACGCTGTTGACGACCGTGACGTTGCCGTGGATCGCGGCGTTGTGGCCGGCGGCGATGGTGTCAAACTGCGCCCCGCCGAAGCCGCCGAGGGTAAGCTGGCTGCCCGCAGCCATTGTCAAATCGCCGAAGGCCGGCGCCGCCAGGGACAGGGCATTGTTGTAAAGCACCCCGACCTCGCCTGCGTCGATCGCCCGATTCAAGATGTAGATGTCGTCCAGCCAGACGTTGGAGTGGTTGCCGATGCTGGGCGGATTGCCCGCGTTATTGGAATTATCCCTTGCGCCAAAGACCAGAGCCGACCCGGTGTTGCCTACGTTGCCCGACTCGTTATCCGTGCCGAGAAGGTTACCATCCTGGTAGATGCGGCGGAACGCGCCGTCGTAGGTGACTACGAAGTGGCGCCAGTCGTTGGCGTTACCAGACGTATTCGCACCCCAGTCGTCGTCGCCCGGGCCAGTTCCACGCAGCGTCAAGGTCAGGGTGTTGCCGGAATTGCTCCTTCTGCGGACCTGCCAACCGTTCCCTTCGCCGCGCTTGGAGATAAACGGCTCCCAGTTGCCGTCGGGCCACTCTTTGGCCCAGAAGGCGACCGACATTACGTCCAGATCGAAGGCGGTGTTGCCGGGGGTCTCCACGGCGATGTAATTGTTGCCGTTGAGGTTGACGCTCCTGCCGCCGGCCAGATTGGTCGGGACGTCGCTGCTGTATTGTCCGCCGCCGCTCATGACTCCGTTATAAGCGTTTGCTGTCAAATCGTTGGCGTTGTTGCCGTCGAACGACCAGGCGCCGATCGTGCCGCTTAGCAGTTGGGGGACTCCCGCCAGGTTGCCGATCGTCAGGTGTCCGCTGGTGACGTCGAGGTTCGGCTTGTTGGCGACGCTCACGCTGCCGCCGGTCACGTTCACCGTGCCGGAGCTGACCAGCGCCCCGCCGTCCAGCATCACCGTGCCGGTGGCGATGATGTCGGAGGACGTCACCGTCGTGCCGCCGGCCAGCTCGACCGACCCGGCATTAACTGCCTGGCCGAAGTTTACGTCGCTTGTTACCTTAATGCCGCCGGTGCCGCTGATGGCGCCGGGGAATGTGAACTTGTAATCGTCGGTCGTCTGCACCGTCAGCAGGCCGCCGTTGAGGCTGATGCCCTTGGGGGCGCTGCCGAGGGTGACGGTCCGGCCGGTCGCGCTGGTTGCGGGCCCGGCGCTCAGCGTGCCGTCGGCGGTGACCGTCAAGGCGTTGTTGAACGTGGCCGAGACGTCGGTCTGAATCTCCAGGTTGCCGCCGCTGAGTGTGATATCGGCCTCGTCGAGCGGGTTACTGGCGTACACGACGATCAGGTTGCCGCCCTGCACGTCGAAACTTGAGCCGGCGCCGATATTGCTCGGCCTCGAAAGAGTCAGGTCGCCTGAGCCGCTCTTGGTGAACGCGATATCGGCCCCGCCGGCGTCCAGGCCGGAGGTCTTCGTCAGCAGCAGATTTGCCGAGTTGTCGATTGTCAGCGCGCTGGCCGAGTTAAGCGTCGTGCTCTGGAAGATAAGATCGCCGCCGCCGAAGGTGATGTCCCTGTTGCCCTGGATGGTCAGGTCGCCCAGCTCCGCGATGGGCCCGGGGACGTTGATGGTCGTGTTGCCCGTTATCAGCACGTCGGTGTCGGGCATGATCAACGGGAGGTACGACTTATAGAACCATATCCCGGCCTGGGCTCCGTCGGCGGGCTTGATGATCGGCTCGCCGCCAATGCCCGAGCCTCTGAAACGGAAGTCGGCCCGCGATCCGCCGCCACCCTCTGAGTGGGTAAAGGCGATCATGTAATCGCCGGCCGCCAGGGTGACGTCCTTCCAGCCGCCGTCTTCCCAGGAAAGCTGCTCGCCCCGGTTCGACCCAAGGCCGCCCGTGCTGGATTCGAAGATCCCATCCTGGTCGAGGTCGAGCCAGATGCCCGCGCGGTCGTCGTCGCCGGCGTTACGGAACCCCCAGGTGCCCGCGTCGCCCGCGCTTACGTGCACGTAGCCGATCCACATGTTGCTGTATTGGTCGTTCCGGCCGACCGCGCCGGTGGCGGTGAAGTCGCCGTCGTTGTTGAAGTCCAGACCCCGGTTGCCCGGTCCGCTGGTCAGGAGGGCCTGCCCGTAGTAAGTCGGCCCCTGGGTCGGATCGCCGCCGCCCATCATGCCGCCGGTGTTGTTGTTGTTGAGGTCCATAACGCCGTTCGGCCCGGTGTGATACCCGTAATGCCGCAGGGCGTTGTATGAGTCAAACACCTCGCCCTGGAAGCTGAACGTTCCGCCGCTGATGACCAGTTGGTCCGGGCCGGAGTTGATGTCTCCCCTGGAGATGAAGCTGGCCCCGCTGGTGGTGAACGACTCGCCGCCGGGAATCAGCAGTGCCTTGCTGATCGTCAGGTCGTTGCCGCCAAGGACCAGGCTGCCGTTGTCGGAAAGGTCCATGGTGCCTACCGACAGCGGGCTGTCCACCGTCAGCCTGGCGCCGACGGCGGTAACCGTGGACGCGTTCAGCGTGCCGCCGGTCATGTTCAGGTCGGAGTTGAGCGTGAGGCTGTTGGAGACTGTCAGGGTCCCGGGCATAGCCGTCGCCCCGGGGGCGTTGAGGTTCATATCGATGGCGGTCAGCGCGCTGGAGCCCCCGAAGGTGACCGTCCCGCCCAGGTCGACCAGCTGGGCCTCCAGGATCCCGTTGACGCTCAGTTGCGCGCCGGCGGCGAGGTTCAGCGAGTTGACCTCGTCGACCTTCGCCCCGGGGGCGATGTTCAGCGAACCGCTGGTGATGTCGACGTCATTGGTGACCGTCAGGGTGTTGCTCAGCACATCCACGGTGCCGCCTGCGATGCTCAGCGTGTGGAGCTCGCGGTCGTCGGTAACCTGGGCCGTGCCGGCGTTCACGTTGGCCTTGTCCGCCCTCACCGGAGGCCCTGCCACCGGGCCGGTCCACTCAGCCACAGTTTTCCAGTCGTTCGGGTCGGTGATGTCGTTCCAGGTGAACTCGTTGGTCCAGTTCAGCGGGTCGACGGCCAGGCCGGTCAGTTGGATGGCGTTGCCCACGACCGCCAGCGTCACGCCGGAGGCGTCCCATCGCAGGTCCCCGGCCACCGCCGAATCATCGATGTTGTAGTTCTGCAGCCCGTCCTGGATGCTGGTGAAGGTGAAGATGTCGAACGTGTCCGATGCCAGAACCCCGGTCGAGCTCGCGTCGAGGATCTTCAGGTTCCAGGTGCTGTCGAGGTTGAGCTTGCCGTTGATGGCGATCTGGTCGAACTGGCCGGCTCCGGCGTTGGTCACCTCCCACTCATAGATCGACCCGCCTTCCATCTTGAACTCGTTGGTGGGGGTGACGTTCAGCGTACCGACGCTGCTGCCGGGGGCCACCTGGTCATTGTTGCCGACGTACACGCTGCGGACATTCAACTGTCCCGAGCCGCTAAGCGTCGAGTTGTTAGCCCACAGGTCCAGGTCCTCCGACATTGTAAGGGTACCATTGAGGACGAGGGTGGACCTGGCCTGCAGCTCAAACCTCGAGCAGTACATCTCGCCGAGGGCGTCGATGGTCAGCGTGGTGGCGTCCCACTGGCGCCATCTCTTGTCGTCGGTGAGGGTTCCATCCCCGGGCCCGGTTCCTACATTGAACTTACCATACTCGCCGATGGTGATCGCCGATCCGTCGTGCCTCATGAAAGAATTGTTGTCGCCCCTGTCGCTAAACTGGAGCAGGGCGGTATGGCCCGCGCTGCCTTCGACGAGGACTTGCACCTGGCCCTGTAACTCGGCGAAGTTGCCCGTGATCTTGCCGTCGTCCAGGATGTTGATATGGAGCTCCTGGCCGGACTGGCTGTTTCTCCAGTAGGAGTTGCTCTGGATGTCGATGTAGCCGCCGTTCTGGACGGTTATGGTTGCGCCGCTCTCGAAGTAGGTTCTCTCGTTGACTTCGACGTAGCCCTCGATAAGGGAGGTCGACCTGTTGCGGAGATGCATGCGATTAGCTTCCAACGTTGCGCCGTTTTCTACCAGCATGGTGGTGGTGCTGTGGTCGAGGTCGAAGTTCCTGTTGCCCCCGGTTCCGGACGTCACTGAGCCGCCGTCGCGGATGATGAAGTCGGCGCCGCCCTCGACGTCGATTCTGTCGCGCGTCTGGAGGGTGCCCTCGACGTGCAAATAGCGCCCGCTTCTAAGCTCTAAGTAGTTCCCAGTCAGTAAGCCGGCGGGACCGATGAGTACACCGCCGGTGTTACCACCATGCATGTATATGTTCTCGTTGGCCTTGAGTTCACCGTAGATGTCGATGACCGAATTGTTACGCAAGTGAAGGCGATTGCCTTCGCCAAAACCGCCCGCCTGGATAAGCACCGTGGTGCCGGCGTCGTCAATATCCCAGTTCCTGTTGCCCGTGACGCTGCCGGCCTCGTTGGAGCCCGCCCTCAGGCTGCCGGTGGCACTGATGATCAAGTCCGCGCCGCCGGACAGGTCGAACCTGTCGCGGTTTTGCTGGGTCCAGACGTTGCCGTCGACGGTCATCGTGGCATTGTTCCAGACCTGGATATAGTTTGCGGCCACCCTGCCGCCGTCCAAAACCGTCAGGGTCGTGCCTGCATTGGCCACAGCGATGTTGTGGTCGAAGTTATTGTTGCCGCCTTGCAGGAAGCCGCCGTTGTACACGGTGATGTCGGTGCCGCTGTAGGTATCGACCCAGTCGTCCCTGGCCCTCAAGGTGCCGTAGATGTCGACCGTGGCGTTGTTGGTCAGGCCCAAGAAATCGGCTTCAACCGTAACGCCGCCCGGGACGGTGAGTTTGGCAGTCGCACCGTCGACATAGAGCGCCTCACCTCTGTTGCCGGTGGTGAGGGTCAGATTGCCGGTAGGCCTGAGTTCGCCATCAAATACGTTGATCCTCTTGTTCGTGGACAGAGCGGCGATCTCGAGCGTACCGTCGCCGCGCTTGGTGATCTGTCCGAGGTTGGAAAACGCACCGCCGAGCCTGGAGTAGAAGTTCGAGTCGGCGTTGCTGGCGTAGGCGTAGATCGTGCGGTTGGTGCCGCCCATGTCGATGGCGTTGGTCAGTGTGACCGAGTGCGTGCCCGTCCTCGAGCCCAACTGCAGGTTATGGTTGTTGAAGTCGGCCCAGGTAAGCGTGCCGCCGCCGGCCAGACTGACGGTGTAATGGCCGCCGATTGCGGAGAACCCGCCGTCGCCGGCGAAGTCGACCTGGTTGGCGCTCGTGCCGAGCGCGATGCTCCTGTTGCCGGTGACCTCGACCACGGCCGGCTCGTTGAGGCTGCTCGCGTCGAGCACAACGTTGTACCCGGTCGGGACGTCCTGCACCACACCCTGGGTGACGATGATCTGCGGAGTGCCGGCCGCGGCGTTGGTGCCCAGCATGATCAAGCTGCCGCCGCCGCTGACGTTGAAGGTGCCGACGTTCGCGCTCGAACCGCTCGCGAAGGTGGTCGTGCCGGAGGTATTGACCGTACCGGAGGTCACGCTGCCGCCGCTGATGACGCTCATCGTGCCGCCCGAGGCCACGTTTACGGTGGTTCCGCTGGTGACAAGGTTGCCCTGGACGTCCAGCAGGCCGCCGCCGTTGACGTTCACTTCATTGGCGATCGTCAACAGCTTGCTCGCCGAGATCTCCACCTCGCCGCCGCTCTCGATGTCCAGCATGCCCCCGACGCTGGCGCCGCCGGTGTTGTTGACGGTGACCAAGTGGCCGTCCTCCACGACCACCCCGTAGTCATCCGTGGGCGTGATGCCGCCGCCGGGGCCGCCGTCGAGCTCCCAGGTGGTCGCAGTGTTCCAATCGGTCGAGGCAATGCTGGTCAGTATGCCGTCGAAGGGCGGGAGGAGTGCCACCAAATCAAGATGAAACAGCCGGTCGAAGTTATGGAGAGTCAGGCTACCGTGGTTGGGGGTCCCGCTACCGCTGCTGAAGCCCTCGCCACCTGCGTACACATCGGAGTTCACACTGTCCGTGCGGAACCCGCCGCCGCTTGAGGCGACGTCAAAACCGTACAGCGTGTCCGGATCCAACACAATGGGAGTGTCAAAGGTCCATGTGATGTAGTCCCAGTGATTGACCTGTATCGAGCCCGTGGTCTCGTGGGCGATCTCCGTGAACGTAGTCCCGGCGATCGAGCCGACCCAGACGTTGTACCACGAGGTGGTCACGTCGTTGCCACGATTGCGCAGCGTCACAGAGTTAAGCGCATAGCCGAACAGGTCGCTACCTGTGGTGAACGACTGTCCGTGAATGGGACGGTTGTTCCACACATGCCCCGCATTACCGCCGGGGTCCCACCCGCCCGATAACTGTGCGATGTCAGCTCCATCAACCGTGGGCGCTGTTTGCGAGACGGCAATCGTGGCCGCCCAGGCCGCGCCGCTAAGTGCCAGAACCATACCGACTGTCAGTACGATTGTGAGAAGCTTACGCATATTCATAGGAAGTCTCCCAGCGCATAGATTCATTATTCGAATCGCGCATTCATTATTGCTCTGTCCATTGCCTCGTTCGGCTTCAGACACCTGCAACGACTCCTGAATAAACAAAAGTGCGACGCTAAAACCTGATCTGTCGCGTTCCCTAAGTTCCTGTCAAACTGTTTCCGCTCCGGAGTTCATATGTACAACTGGCTCGAACTCCTCTGTCTCGGCCTATATTAAACCACAAAGTCCGGGTTTCGTCAAGCGATTTTCTTCAACTTTTTTGGGTAAAGAGCCGATTACAGTCTGGGGCAAGGTCAAGTCACCTCTGGTAAGAGTGCCTGCGGTGCGCGATTCGGCACAACGGGCGCCGACTATTTGCCGTAAGTCCTTATACAACGCTGATCTGCGCATGCACGCAGGGCTTCAGGCGTGGAACTTCCCCTGATACCTTATATATACGTGTGTTTGGGTACCCTCGTCGCGCGACGGCTGGAATCTCCGCCAAGGCGCAAAAAAACTTCTTCCCGGAGGTGGGGTGCCGCGAATCTGTCAGGTTTCCATGGGCGCTGGTCCGATGGAACCCTACAAGATATACGCAAGAGGCGGCGGCGCGGTTCGCGCGGGCGAACGAATTTTTTTCGCAGCAGCGCGGCGGGCTCTTGCGTTAGAATGCCTGCGCTCCAAAAGACTCGCCGCGCTTCGTCTTGTTGCCAATGTTGGAGATACTGAAAATGAATCGAGTCCTCGTGGTGTTGGCGTGGGCAGGCCGTCTGATGTTGCCGGTCCTGGCGGCTGTGCTGCTGTTGTGCTGGGCGGCCGGGAGCGGTTCGCCCGCTTCGTCGCAGGCGCCGCGCGGGCCGGCCCGCAAGGCCGTGTCGCTGGGCTTCAGGGCCGGGACGATCGACGGTTGGCAATTCGATTTCAGCGAGGTCAGCAAGCGCCGGCGGATCATCATCTTCCTGTTCGACCCGACCTGCAAGGGAACCCCCTGGGCCGCACGCGCCGCCGAGCGCCTCTACCAGGAACGCCACGAGCACAACCTGGAGGTCGTCGGCGTGATGATGGCGCCCGCGTTCTGGTCGGTACCGCCGCGTGGCGCGCAGCAGATTCCTCCCTCGAACCTGGCGATCATGGCGAAGGTGTATATGAAGGAGATGGGCGCCACGTTCCCGTGTCTCATCGATCCCAGCGGGGCGATCACAAAGCGCTACACCGGGGTAATGAAGACGAGGAACCGCAAGTGGCTGACGGCGCTGTTCATTTTTCAGCAGCATTCGCGAGGCGTTCAGGCGATCGTTCTGCTTCCGTACAACGCCCGCCAATCGGCCGAGCCCGGCACCTTCCTGTACCGGTCGGTGCTCTACCAGTACGGCATCGAAACGCGGGCCGGCGTCGACCCCCTTGTCGGCGACCACCCCAAAGCCCCGGACGTCTCGCTCGTGGACACCAAGGGCAAGACGCATCGCCTCAGCGATTATCGCGGGCGGGTCGTGGCGCTGGTCTTCATGATGCTTGGCTGTGACAAGTGCAAGGCCGAGTTGGCGTTTCTGCAACGCATGCGGAAGACCCACGGTCCGGCGGCGCGCCCGGGCAAGGCGTCGCTGGAGATCCTGGGCGTGTGCATCGATGCGACGGGCGACAAGCTCAAGAAGTTCGTAGCCGAGTGGGGCTATACGTTCCCGGTGGCGGGCGATGCGGACTGGAAGATCCGCGGCGCGTTCCGCTTCCGCGGCGGCGTGCCCGACACATTCGTTATAGCGCCCGACGGCACGGTGCGCTACCGCCACCGCGACAACCCGGGCGACCTTAACTCGGTCCTGTTCATGGAGATCCGCACGCTGCTGGGCCTGGAGACCCGCCCCATGCTCCCCAAGACCGGCTACGCCGGCAGGCGATCCTGCCGCGTCTGCCACGCCAAGCAGCACAACGAGTGGACCCTAACCCGCCACGCCTGTGCCTGGGAGACGCTCGTTCGTGTCGGCAGGGAGAACGACCCCAAGTGCATCCCGTGCCACGTCGTGGGGTTCAAGAAGGGCGGCTTCGAGTCGATCTACAAGACGCCCCACCTCGGCGACGTCCAGTGCGAGAGCTGCCACGGCCGCAGCGGCTGCGCCGCCTTCACCGGCAAACCCATCCCGAAACCCAATGAGGCCGTGTGTAAGACGTGCCACGATGCCAAGCACTCGCCGCGATTCGACTTCGCCGCCGCACGCCCGCGCATCCTGCATAACCGCGCCGCCGCGCTGAAGAAGCTGCCGCGCGCCGAGCGACAGAAGCTGCTCAAGAAGCTCTGCTCGGGAACCGACCGCCAACTGTTCAACCCCGACACCGCGTACACCGGCTCGGCCGCCTGCGGGAAATGCCACCCCATCTCATACAAGGACCTCGCGAAAAGCCGACACTCCGCGACAACACTCCGCCTGAAGGTCGCCGCGCCGGACCATTGGCGTGTGCCGGCGTACAAGCGCCGTGTGGTTGGGCTGAGCAAGGCAGAATGCCTCCGCTGCCACGTGACGGGTTTCGGCCGGCGTGACGGATTTCCCGCGGCCGTGCCGAAGGACCCGCTCCGTCATTCCATGGCCGGCGTGGGGTGCGAAGCCTGCCACGGCCCCGGCAAGGCCCACTCCGACGACCCGAAGAAGCCTCGCCTCATCGCCAAGCTTGGCGGGACGTGCAACGAATGCAGCATCCTGCCGATCTGCCGCCAGTGTCACGACGATCGGAACTCTCCCCGATTCGACTACCGCACCGCCCTGGAGAAATCCCGCCACAAGTTTGGCAAAGCGGTAGAGCCGAAGAAGTAAGATTCCGGGCAAGGAGCTGGATAATGCGGAGACGCGATTTTCTAAAGGCCATGGGGACGGGCTCGGCCGCACTGGCGGTCTCGCGGCGCCTGTTTGCAAAGGCACCGGCGAGCGGCGACAAGGCCAAGCGCCCGAACATTATCTTCATCATGTCGGACGACCACGCCTCCCACGCCATGAGCTGCTACGGCAGCAAGATCAACAAGACGCCCAACCTCGACCGCCTCGCCAAGGAGGGCATGCGCCTGGACAACTGCTTCTGCACGAACTCCATCTGCACGCCGAGCCGGGCCACCGTCTTAACCGGACTCTACAGCCATAAGAACGGATGCCGGGCCTTCAACGCATTCGACGCCTCGCAGCAGACTTTTCCCAAGCTCTTGCGGAAGGCCGGCTATCACACGGGCGTAATCGGCAAGTGGCACCTGCGGTCGGCCCCGGCGGGGTTCGATTACTGGAACGTGCTTCCGGGGCAGGGCGCTTACTTCAACCCCGTGATGACCGAGATGGGCGAGAGGAAGAAGTACACCGGCTACGTCACCGACATCATCACCGATGTGGCGCTGAAGTTTCTGAAGGAGCGCCCGAAGGACAAGCCCTTCTGCCTGCTGTACCATCACAAGGCCCCGCACGACAACTTCGAGTACGACAAGAAGCACGCCCACCTTTACGAGGACGCCGATATCCCCGAGCCGGATAATCTGTTCGACGATTACAAGAATCGCGCCGAGGCTGTCAAACGCGTCACGCAGAAGATCGGCATGAGGCACACGCTGTACAGGAACCAGACCCAGAACCTCTCCGGCCGAAAGCGCAAGAAACGCCAGTACCAGATCTACATCAAGAGCTACCTTCGCTGCGTGGCCTCCATCGACGACAACGTCGGGCGCGTGCTGAAGTACCTCGACGAATCAGGTCTGGCTGAGGATACGATTGTTGTCTACACGTCCGACCAGGGATTCTTCCTGGGCGAGCACGGCATGTACGACAAGCGGTTCATGTACGAGGAGTCGCTGCGGGTGCCGTTTGTGATCCGTTATCCGCGCCGGATCAAGCCCGGCAGCACCAGCGGCGCCATCGCGCTGAACGTGGACTTTGCCGAGACGTTCCTGGATTACGGGTCCGTGCCCATCCCCAAGGACATGCAGGGCCGCAGCCTGCGGCCGATCCTCGAGGGCAAGACCCCCAAAGACTGGCGGACCTCGATGTACTATCGCTACTGGCTGCACATGCCGCACTTCCGCGTGGCGGCCCATTTCGGCGTGCGGACCAAGACGCACAAGCTGATCTACTACTACGGCAAGCCGATGGGCACACCCGGGGCCAGAAAGACGCTCACGCCGCCGGAGTGGGAGCTGTTCGACCTGGTCAAGGACCCCCGGGAAATGAAGAACGTCTTTGGCGATGCGGCCTATGCGGACGTGGTCAAGGAGTTGGCTGCGGAACTGATCAGGCTGCGAAAGCAGCTCGGCGACGACAAGGACGGCATCGACGTGAAGGCTGCCCTGGCCGGGTCTCGGTGAGCTTGGATTCCGTGTGCAGCTGGCATGCACACTTAATAAGGATCAGGATATTCTGGGCACGCGGCGGATGTCTGCCTCGGGGCGAGTTATTGACCCTTTAGCCAATCGGACAGATTGTTCTTGATCCGCTGCAATCGCCTATCGTCAATCTGCCCTATGGTGCCGAGCAGCACGCTTGCGACCACGACCGCCAATCTGCCGATCCTGATTACGCTGCGTGTTTTCAACCCCGAGGCCTTGAAGTCGCTATCGCCCTCATTGATGACTTCGTCGAATTCACCGATTGCGTGTTGGAGTTGCGAGGATATCATGCAAATCAGCCAATCGTCGAAAGGCCCGGGCAGTCTGCGAACCGCCAGAGCTGGGCGTAACTTCCCTTCCGGGTGGTCCGTTTGCGGGAACCGGAATAGAACCACCTGACCTTCCCGAACCATCAGAAGACTTCCCGCAAGTCGTCTAGCGAATAAAGGCTCGGCTCATCGACCATTCCGCGCATTGCCGACGACAGCGAATATGCCGACCATTGCGCCCCTTCATCCCCGCTACGGGCGCTGCTTTCCAGATTGCGGACGAAGTCGAGAACCTCGGCCTGCACAGACTCCGACAGCCCGCGAAGATGTTTCGCGATTAATTCTGCTACCGTCATTAATACGTCTCCCTCGGGTCTCCGATTATTTTACGATGGCGGCGACAAGATTCCCAGGGAAAATAGCTGCGCAGCGGCATCGGAATAGGAGTAAAAGAATGATTCCGACGCACCCGGCCACACCACTGGGTGCTGCACACATAATTAGCTAGGCTTATAGGCTTAAGTGCTATTTCAGGGTCAGGATATTCTGGGCACGCGGCGGACGTCAGCCTCGCGGCGGCGGTGAATCTCGCGGAGGGTCTCGTCGCTCAGGCCGTCGGACTTGAGCTTCCGCATCTCGTCGTGATGGCGATGGTAGACCATCAGGTCCACCGCGCCGGTGAGGGTCTCCTGGTAGTTGGCGCGCCGCTCGCCCGCGCCGGCAAGTTCCGTCAGCAGCCCGCCGAAGTCGGCCAGCTCCTCGCGGGCCAGAAGCTCCTCAAGGGCGATTTGGCCGCTTTGCCCGGTGGCCCAGATGCATGTGGCGATGGCTTTGTACTTTGGATCGGTGAAGTCGGCCGGCGAGATGCGCTCCGCGGCCGCGTCAAAGAGGTCCGGCTCGTTCACCAGCACTTCCAGGATGTGCCGTTCCGCGCGTATGACCGGTTGGGGCAGTGGTGGCGGCTGGTCGGGCTGGACCTGGCGAGCGTTGGGGCGACGTATGTGTCTGGTGAGTCTGCGCATCTGCTGCTGGAGGTCGGCGGCGGAGATGTTGAGCATGTGTGCGATGTGCTGAGCGAGTTGGCCTCGGCGGACCTCGTCTATGGCGCCGTAGGTCTGGCTCGAGGCGACAATGCGGAGAAAATCTTCGACCACGCGGCGCCGGTCTGCAAGGTTGTCGCCGGCGGCGGTCAACTGCTCCTGGCGGCGCTGCCAGATGTACTGCAGCGCATCAGGGGCGTCGGCCACCGCAGCCCGCAGGGCATCGGGGCCCTCGGCCAGGCAGAAATCGCAGGGGTCCTTGCCGGCCGGGATCGTGGCCACGCGGACGTGGACCTGTTGGGCCAGGAAGATTTCCATCGCCCGCTCGGCCGCGGCTGCGCCGGCAACGTCGGCGTCGAAGATCAGCACCACCTCTCGTGCGTAGCGTGCGAGCACGCGCACGTGGCGATCGGTCAGGGCCGTGCCCAGAGTTGCCACCACGTTGTGCACGCCGGCCTGGTGGGGGATCAGCGCGTCGAGGTATCCTTCGACGACGATGGCCTGCCCGGATGAGGAGATCGCCTCTCTCGCCCAGTTCAGCGCGTAGAGGCTGGCCGACTTGTCGAAAAGGACAGATTCGGGGCTGTTGAGGTATTTCGCACGCTCCTGATCGGCCAGGGCCCTGCCGCCGAACGCAATAACCGCGCCGGCCGGATCGATGATCGGGAACATCAGGCGATTGCGAAACCGGTCGTAGCATCTCCCTGCCTCGCCGCGTATGACAAGGCCGGCGGCGAGCAACTGTGACTCAGCGATGCGGTTCTTGCGGGCGGCAGACAGCAGGGAGTCCCATGAATCCGCCGAACAGCCCAGGCGAAATTGCCTGATGGATTCATCACTCAGGCCTCTCTTGCGGGCATAGTCGAGGGCAGCTTTGCCGGCAGGGGAGTTAAGCCGTTTGCTGAAGAACGTGGCGGCGGATTCGGTAACCTTCAGCAGGTCTCTCTTGCTGAGCCCCTCGTCCGCCTGCGGCTGGAAAGAGTCCGACGGCAGGGGGATGTTGGCGCTTTCGGCCAGCACACGAACGGCCTCCGGGAAAGAGTGTTTCTCGTACTTCATGAGGAACTGGAATACGCCTCCGCCGGCACCGCAGGCAAAGCACTTGAAGATCTGCTTGGTCGGCGAGACGTTCAGGGACGGTTTGTTGTCGTCGTGGAAAGGACACAAGCCCACAAACTCTTTGCCGCGCTTGTTGAGGGTGACGTAGCGGCCTACGAGCTCCACTATGTCGGTGGCCTGCGCAACCTGCTGAATGAACTGTTCGGAGAACTTTGGCATATCGTTACCGAACGAGACACGTTGAGACTCGTGCTGCGTAGCGTACTTCGCAGAGCAGTAAAAGTCTTGTGCTGTTATCGAGAGCCGAACACGACCCGCGCGCCAGTGTATGGCCGCAGACTTGTCCCCAGGGGAGGCGCGGAGGCCGCAGAGATTTTGAGATTTTGTCACAACCACTGTTCGTAAGTGATCCCTTGTCGGGCAGGGCGGCGCCTGTCACCCGTACGTCCCGGAATCTGTCTCGCGGCGGCATGCGAATGTTACTGCTACTAAAGAACCAAAGTCTTTTCTCTGCGTGCTCCCCTAGGGACAGGTCTGCGCCTCCCCTGGGGACAAGTCTGCGGCTATATATCTGCGGCCGGGTCACGCTGTGGCCTCCGCGTCGCCGACGTTCTGGCCGAGGTTGATCGCCTGTCTGGTCAGGGCGTCGGCCCGGGTATTCTCTTCCCGGGGGATGTGGCGGAAGGAGCACTTGTCAAACTGGCCGACCAGTTCCCGCGCCTGGTCGAAAAGCTGCTTCAGGGCGGCGTTCTTCACGCGGTACTGGCCCGTCATCTGGCGGACCAGCAACTGCGAGTCGCTGGCGATCTCGACCTGGCCGGCGTTGAGGCGCCGGGCTGCGGCCAGACCGGCAAGCATACCACGGTACTCCGCCACGTTGTTGGTCGCATGCCCGATGAAGATGCCCCCCTCGTACAGCACCGTGCCGTCGTCGCCCGCCTCGACCACCACACCGGCGCCGGCGGGCCCCGGGTTGCCTCGTGCGCCGCCGTCAACGTACACGACCAGCCGCAAGGAGTCCTTTTTCATAGCATGGCCCCAGTCCCAGAGGCGCGACGGCGGCCGGCGTCGGCTCAGCCGGCAGGCGTTTCTTCCGCCTGCTCCTGGAGATACAGGATGCGTCCGCAGTTGTCACAGGTGCGGATTTCGTCGCGCACCTGCAGGGCGTTACTGTGCTCGGCATTAAGGCCCATAAAGCAACCCCCACAAACAAAGGTATGCGGGGGTTTATCGCCCTGAGTTCCGATGGCGGCCATTGCTTCGCCGTCGTACTTTTCGGCAGCTCGCCGGAAGATGTCTTGAACGTCCGGGCTGATATCTTTGGCCGCCTCCTCCCGTTTGGCTGTGAGATCCTCCAGTATGGTGGTGAGCGTGGCGATTTCCTCGGCGCTGGTCTGCTTGACCTCGCTGAGGCGTTGTTCCTCGGCCTGCTGGGCCTGCAGGGCCTGATCGACCTCAGCCTTGAGGACATCGACTTCCTGGAGGAGATTGAGTGCGCCTTCTTCGATATTGGCGTTATCGGCCTTGATGGTGTTGATGCGGGTGAGAATGGCGGCGTATTCCTTGTTGGTCCTTGCCGTGTTAAGTGCGGTGCGCAGCTTTGAGACGAGCTCTTCCTTTTCCGCGAGCTCCAATTCGAGGCGGTCGGCCCCCTTGCGTTTGTCCATGTGGTTATCGTGCAGGCTGGTCCATTCCTCACGGGCCTGCTCGATCTTCCGCTGCTGGGCGGCTACGGCATACTCCTGAGTCCTGAGCTTGCTCCTCTCTTGTGCCAGTTTGCGTTCCACCAGTTGAAGGCGAAGCAGCCCTGCAAGCATCGGTCCCATTCAGTACCTCTTCTCCTCTTTACACACCGTCCCAGCAAATAGAAGCGAAATTATCCCATCAATGACCACCGAATTCAAGAAAATTATTTACCGATCTGCCCCTGTGGTTGAAAACCCCGGCCGCATCGATAAACTGTCTCGATGTACCGACGCTGCGCCTGTCAGTCCCGCCGAGGCCGGCCATGTTCACAAGTGACGACACGATAGTGGCAATCTCCTCCGCCGCCGGCTCGGCGCCGCGGGCGATCGTTCGCTTGAGCGGTCCGGACGCATTGCCCCTGGCGGGTGAGGTCCTGGCTTTGGCGGGGGGTGCGATTGAGGATCTGGGCGGTTTCGATTCGGTGGCAGCGGTCGCGGGCCTCGCCCCTCACGGCCCGCAGTTGCCTGCACGCGTGTACGTCTTTCGCGCACCGGGCAGCTACACTCGACAGGATATTGTGGAGTTGCACGTTCCCGGCCCTGCCGCGGCAGCGGCGGCACTGGAAGGGCGGCTCATACACGCCGGCGCTCGGCGGGCCGAGCCGGGCGAGTTCACCGCCAGGGCGCTGCTGTCGGGCCGGATCGACCTTTCTGCCGCCGAGGCGGTTGCGGACGTGGTGAACGCAGCCGACGATGCACAGTTGCGGTCGGCGGTTTCGACGCTCGAAGGAAGGTTGTTCAATCTCTGCAAGGAAAGCGCCGGCGCGTTGACGGAGGTGTTGGCGTGTGTGGAGGCGTCGATCGACATGGCCCACGAGGGCATTGCCCTGGACCAGCCGCTGCGCTTGGCCCAGCGGTTGGACGCGCTGAGCGGTGGGCTGCGGCGTACGGCCGACGAAGCCGCGGACATGCCCGACACCGCCGACCGCCCGCACGCCGTCCTGGCCGGAAGGCCTAACGTGGGAAAGAGCTCGCTGCTGAACGCGCTTACCGGCACGCCGCGGGCTATTGTCTCAGCGCTGGCCGGCACGACACGCGACGTCCTCAGCGCGCCGATGACGGTGCGCGGCACGGGCGTGGTCATGCAGGATGCCGCGGGGTTTGCCGGCGCGCGGGGTCCGGTCGAGGCAGCCGCCGGCAGCGCCGCCAGAAGGGCCGTTGCCGCCGCGGACGTGATCCTGCTGGTTGTGGAAGCTACCGGTGAGGGGACGGCTGAAGATCACATGCTGTTCGATGAGATCCGCCGAACGAATCCTCGAGCCCCGCTGCTGTTGCTGGTCAACAAGGCGGACCTGACTGACCCGGGCGAGACTGCGGCGAAGCTGCAGGAGCTTTCCCATCGCATTGGCGCGCCGGCCATTGCCACTTCGGCCGTTACGGCCCAGGGCTTGGAGGCGGTCAAGGCGGCGCTGGCGGATTGCCTGAACCTCGGCGCTGCCCGCAGCGGCCAAGCCCTCGGCCTGCACCAGAGGCAGAAGCGGTGCCTTGTGGCCGCAGCCGAGGCCGGCGCGCGGGCGGCGGGCCTGCTTGCCCCGGCCGCAGAGATAATAGACGTGGCGGAGTTGGTCGCCATCGAGCTGCGCGACGCGCTGGCCGAGCTGGGACAGATCAGCGGGGAAGTGGTCACCGAAGATGTGCTCGGGGCGATCTTCGAGCGATTCTGCGTCGGAAAATGAGCGACAGTAGTACTACAGCGAAGCTTCCTGAAGCCAATCGTTCGTAACATTCTGTCATCACGCCGCAGATTTGGCTGTGAATGGTCAGTGGCCTACCGGGCCGGATTTCCCGTGAGAAGATGCGTTGATTCCAGCAGGCCCTTCGACGAACTCAGGGCAAGCGCGTAGAATAAAGGCATGACAGACCCTTCGATGGACCTCAGGCCAAGCACGGGAACAATGCGGGGAAGTCGCAGACGTGCAGTGGTGGGAAAAGAGGACAATGGTGGCATCCATCTCTGTAACTTCGGGGCCGCCTCGGGCTGGGTGGCGCTTCTGTTTGTGGTTGGCACCGTAATGTCGGGATGCGGCAGCCACATACCAGGGGTGCTGCGAGATCTGCGGAAGGGAAATGCGCTGACCCGTCGTCGGGCCGCTGCGAGGCTATACCGGCACTCGGTGGCATATTGGGCCACGCACAGAAAAGATGCTGAACGCGCCGCAGTTGCCCTGGGGGAGGCGATATCAGATGATGACTCGGGTGTGCGGTGGTGGTCCGTCCTGGCATTCCGGAAGTTGGGCAAGCTGCCGGGCATAACTCCGTTGACCCTTGGTCCTCTCGCTCAGGCTTTGAAGGACGAAGAGGACGAAGTCCGGGAGGACGCCGCAGCAGTCCTCTGCTCTCTTGGGCCGAAAGCACAGCCCGTTGTTGGTACGCTCAGCGAGTGTCTACGAGACGATAACCCAGAAACTGCCGTGCTCGCCGCCAGGGTGCTGGGGTCTATCGGTCCAGGTGCGAGGGCGGCCATCCCGGCACTCAACACGGCGCTGACAAGCTCCAAAAGCGACATCAGCGTGGTTTGTGCCAGTGCTGTTGCACTTCACAAGCTGGACGCGCCGCTTGCCGACCAGAACAAGGCACTTCAGATACTCATCAGGTCGCTGAGAGATCGGGAGAGGTTTCCGCGCTATGCCGCTGAAAGCCTCGGCGAGATAGGGCCGAAGGCGAGAGCGGGCGTTCCCGCACTCGTCGAGGCCCTCAAGGCCGACGATAAGTGGCTTCGGGCCGATGCAGCTGAGGCGCTGGGAAAGATAGGGCCGGGGGCACGAGAGGCGGTTCCCGCCCTCCTCGTTACCCTCGAAACTGACGATGAGTACCTTCGGGGCAGTGCTGCCGACGCACTGGTAGACATAGGGAATGCAGATGTTGAAGTTGTGCTTGCCCTGACCAAGTTGGCAAGACGAGGAAATTCCAGGGCTATCGAGGCTTTGCGCGGAATTGCGCCGCAGGCCAAGGGGGCGGTTCCAGCCCTCCTCGACGCCCTCGAAAGTGACGATGCGTCGCTTCGGGGCGACGCCGCTCGGGCACTAGCGGAGATAGCTCCTGCGCAGGCTGAAGTTGTGCCTGCTCTGGACAAGTTGGCAAGACGGGGGAATAGCCAAGCTATCGAGGCTTTGGGCCGGATTGGCCCGTCGGCTAAGGAAGCAGTCCCGGCGATCGTTCAGGCCTTGAAAGGCAAGAGTCCTTCTGCGCGTATGAATGCTGCACGGGCGCTGGGGAAGATCGGGCCCGTGGCGAAAGAAGTTGTTCCTGCCCTTATTGAGGCTCTGAAGGATGGGGAACCCTATGTGCGGTACTTTGCGGCATCGGCTCTTGGCAAGATTGGAGCACTGGCGAAAGAAGCTGTCCCTGCCCTCATTGGCGCTCTGGCGTATCGGGATGGCTATGTGCGGTCCGCTGCGGTATCGGCTCTAGGCGAGATCGGCCCGGCGGCGAAGGAGGCGATTCCCGCTCTTCGCGAAGCGTTGAAGGACGAGGACGAGTATGTTCGCTATGCCGCCGCGGCGGCGCTGAAGAAAATCCAGACGGCGGCGCCGCCGCGTGCGCCGGCCACAGGAAAGCCAGAGGAATAAACACATGACAGACCCTTCGACAAATCTCAGGATCGAAGACAGTCGCTGGGCTTGCCCTGGAATCGGGTGGGTGCGGGATTCGTGCTAAGCTTTAATTAGTGCTCCGTCCCCTTTTTACCTCGTCCCCTTTTTACCTTTTTAGGCACGCACCAAAGGCCGGGTTTTCCCCTACAATCTGCCTCTCTAAAAAGGGGACGGAGTACTAATTACGGGCTTGGGTACCGCCCCGGCGGGGGGAGGAACGAGTGCGTATAATATGCGTGAGCACAGCGAGGTGGTCTGAAAGCGGCCGCCTTTTTCATGCGCCCTGGAGTGGGAATCTACGGAGCCCGAAGGGCTCAGATTCGAAAGCCCGGGGCAACGCCCCGGGTATCCTGCCCCAAAGGACCTGAGCCCTGAAGGGGCGATACAAGGCTTTGAACAGGAAGGACTTGTAGCGTCCCCTGGGGACTTTGATGTGGACGAACATCGGGACCCCAGGCGTTGCCTCCCCAGGGGCCCCAGGCCTGGGGCTGGTGAATACAAGCCCTTCGGGCTTGACGGAAGACAACACGGCGAAACTTTTCACCCCCCTGCTGACCTCTTTTTCCGGCCTTTGGTGGCGCGGAATACTCGAGACCTTTTCTCAAATGCGCAGAGTCCAGTGGGGCAGGGGCCGGCATCTGAAGTCTTTTGAACCGGGCCCGAAACCTTGCACATGGTAGCCAAAAAGTGCAAGGTTGCAAAACGGACGTAATGCCTTGGGAATGCGGGGCTTAAGGGGTGATTTTGCGTCTCAAAACCTTGCACTTTATTCGGGAAAAAAGTGCAAGGATGTGCAAGGTTCCGGGCGGCCGTTCCGCGGAGCTCGGCTCGGTTTCCGCCTGACCACGCTTACGCAAGACCACTTTAGGGCGCCCTGCGGGCCGCTTCGCTGACAATCCTGTGGACTTCTATCGGTCTGGCCAGATACGTCCAGGCCGGCTGCGGCGTGTCGTCCTCGCCGGCGACTACCAGCAGGCTGGCGATTCCCAGCAGTTGGTCCAACCTCCCGGCTGACAGACTGAGGCTGCGAACGTCCTTGAGGACCCAACTGACCACGTCGGTCCGTATGACGCCCCGAACCCGCATGATCCTGCGATCGGTGAGGATGTACATCCGGCCAAGCCACTGCATGCAGGCCACCATGATTCGCACGCAGGCCGCGGTCAGGCAGAGGAACATAATCGGGCTCTGTGGAATGTTCAGACCGAGGTGCTCGCAGGCCACATACACCGCCGCGGCGACAAGGCCCACAAGCGCCAGCACCGGCCAGGATACCAGCAGAGCGAACCATCCGCTGGGCTTGATGGCCAGCAGGACGGTCTCGCCATCTTTCAGCACGCCCGCGGGTACCAGCGGCTCGGCGTTGGCGGTTAGATCGGCGGCAGGCGACCCGGTCATTTGCTGCTATCCATTGTGTGGGGCTGGCCGGCGGGCCGGAGTAGGTGACCAGCCTTAACCTACGTCAGCACGAAGTTGCTTGAGAAAGCCCTGCAGGACCGGCGGCGGGATGTCGCTCAGGGCCGGCTCGGTCGCTTTGCCCTGAACAAAATCATCCACGGCCGTCGTGCCGAGTTTCTTGTGCTTCTTGAGTTCGGCCACGTGCGTTTCGGCTCGATCCAGCTTGCCGGCAGCCATGTCAAGGCAGTAGTTGACTACGAAGTGATGGAGGTCTTCGCTGCCGAGATCGTCTCTCTGGTCGAGCGGCACGGCCTGCGGTGGTGCGCTCTCTGCGATCAGTGCGCGCTCCTGTTCCAACAGGGCCTGCTCCTCTTTGGATTGCTGCTTCTCTTGCTCGGTGTCTATTTCGGCCAGAGGGACTGCCTCTCCCTCAGACGCCGGGGTGGGAATGTAATTGCTTTGGCCGCAGTGGGGGCACTTTCCGCGTTTACCCTCGGCGCCGTCGGGAGCCTTGACATCCTTACCACAATGTTCGCATCGGAAAGTAATAGACATTGCGTTACTCTCCCATAGCCTTGATGACCAGCCGTTTGGGCCGTTGCCCGTCGAACTCTGCATAGTAGACCTGCTGCCATGGTCCCAAGTCAAGAGCGCCGTCGGTTATCGGCAGGATTACCTGGTGGTGGACCAGCAGGCTCTTCAGGTGCGAGTCGCCGTTGCTCTCCCCCGTGCGATGGTGGCGATAGTCGCGTTTGAACGGGGCAAGACCCTCCAGCCACTCGTCGATGTCCGCCAGAAGTCCGCTCTCGGCGTCGTTGACGAAGACTCCCGCGGTTATGTGCATCGCCGAGACCAGAACCATGCCCTCCGAGATCTCCGCCGAGGCCACCACGTCGGCGACCTTGTCGGTGATGTTGATATACTCGCGATGTTTGCCCGTCTTGAACGTGAGATGTTCCGTGCGGGATTTCATTGCTTCTTTGTGTCTCGCTCCTTCCGCTTGTATTTGCCCAGCAGTACAAGGGCCAGCCCGAGCAGCGCCACGAAACCTCCAGCCTTGCCCATCACCATGAGGGCCCTGATCTTCAGCATCGGCAGGGCGAGGACCAGCACGATTATGCCGGCGAAGATCAGCCACCCGCGGGTTGTTGATTTAAATTTAAGATGGCGCATCTGCATGTATCATAACACTGGCCGGAGGATTGGCAACCGTTGATAATGCCTTCCCGAGAATGTGCCGGATGAGAGATATCGCAGAACTCGTCAGCGAACGCCTGCTGCCCAGGGTCAAGGCTCCGGGCCAGTACATCGGTCTGGAGACAAACGCGCGCCGCAAGGACGTGCACTCGGCCGACGTGACCGTTGTCCTGGCGTTTCCCGATGCCTACACCATCGGAATTTCCCATCTCGGAAGCCAGGTGCTGTATCAGATGCTGAACGATACGCCGGGCGTCGCCTGCGACCGCACCTATTGCCCTCAGATCGACGCCGAGGAGGTCATGCGGCGCGAGCACGTGCCCCTTTTCGGCTGGGAGAGCCGCTGCGCCGTACGGGACTTCGACATTCTCGGATTCTCGCTGTCATATGAGCTTTGCGTTACCAACGTGCTGACCATGCTGGACCTGGCCGGCATTGCGCTGCACGCCGCCGACCGCGGCCGGGAAGACCCCATAGTCATCGGCGGCGACGCGATGGCCGATACGCCTGAGCCCATCGCCGACTTCTTCGACGTGTTCCTCGTCGGTGACGGGGAAGAGCCGCTGCGCCAGATGGTCGACCTGGTTGCCCGCCTCAAGCCGGGCGGCGCCACCCGCGAGCAAATCATCGCCGAGGCTGCGGGGAGCATTTCCGCCGCCTACGTCCCGCGGTTCCACCGCCCCCAACTGAGCCCCGACGGAACCTTCGCCGGCCTGGTGCACACAGACCAGGTGCCGGCCCAGGTCAAGCGGGCACACGTGGCTGAGTTGTCCGACTCTCCCGCGATCGCCCGGCCGCTGGTGCCGCTTTCCCAGCCCGTCCACGATCGCGTTGTGATCGAGATTATGCGCGGCTGCCCCAACGCCTGCCGCTTCTGCCAGGCGGGTGCGACAAAGCTTCCGGTGCGATGGCGGAGCGTGGACGAGGTGGTTGAGGTCGCCCGCGAGGCCCTTGCCGCTACCGGGTATAGCGAGATATCGCTGCTCAGTCTTTCCACCAGCGACCACCCGCATCTTGACGAGCTGATCGAGCGGCTGGACGCCGAGTTCGCGCCGCAGCACGTTTCGATCTCCCTGCCCAGCCTGCGAGTGGACAGCCGGCTTCGCCGGCTTCCCAAGGCGACGTCCACCGTCCGCAAGGGCGGCCTGACCATTGCCGCGGAGGCCGCCACGCCGCGACTGCGGCAGGCCATCGCAAAAAACATAAGCGACCAGGACATGATCGCCGGGGTAACCGCCGCCTACCAGGCGGGCTGGCGGCGAGTGAAGGTTTATTTCATGGCCGGCCTGCCGGGCGAGACCGACGCGGACCTCGACGCCATCTTTGAGCTTTGCAAGAGGCTTTCCGATGCGCGGAAGGAAGTGGACGGCCAACCGGGCTCGATCAACGCCAGCGTTTCGTGGTTCGTGCCGAAGCCGCACACGCCCATGCAGTGGTGTGCGATGCGGGATGCGGAGTACTTTTTCTCGGTGCGAAGACGGCTGATCGGCCTGAGTCGGCGGTCGCCGGTGAACTTCAAGTTTCATCGGATAGAGAGGAGCATCCTGGAGGCGGTGATCTGCCGCTCAGACAGGCGTCTGGGCGCCGCCATTGAGGCGGCCTGGCGAAACGGCGCGCGGATGGATGCGTGGGATGAATGCTTCGATTACGAGAAGTGGGCCGCTGCCTTCGAGCAGACCGGTATTGATCCCGCGTCGATCGCTCACGGCGACATCCCCACCGATGCGCCCCTGCCATGGTCCCACATCACCGGGCATCGCAGCACCGATTTCCTGCTGAAAGAGCACAAGAGAATGATCGACGCCCTGGACGCTTGACCGTCGCCGCAGTGGCGACCCCTGTGGTTAATCCCACAGGACCTCTCGCGCGTCGAAGACAGGGCCGTCCGTGCAGCAAAGCTTGTACGACCAGCCGCATTCGCTGTCATCGCGAATCTTCACCACGCACGATTGGCACGTCCCCACGCCGCAGGCCATGTAACGCTCAAGGCAGAGGTAGCATTCGACCCCGTGGGAGATGCACATCTCGGCGGCCTCCTTCATCATGGGCTCAGGCCCGCAGGCATAGACCACCAGGCCGGCGGCCGCATTGCCCTGCCCAGTGATCCGCTCCGCCAGAAGTTCCGTTACGAATCCCTTTCGCCCGAGCGACCCGTCGTCGGTGGTGATTGCGGCTGCTGCACCGAAGGCCGCGAATTCGGCGACATTCCCATCGTCCGCGGCAACCGTCAGCGGCAGCAGGTGGGCCGAGCGGGCCCCGCAGAATGCTGCCGTCTCCTTGCCCGCCGCCGCGAGTGCCTCAGCCAGGTACAGCATTGGGGGTATTCCTACGCCGCCGCCGACGAGAACGGCCTGTGGCTTTTCGCGACTGATTGGAAAGGCGTTGCCGAGTGGCCCCAGTATGCTGAGATCTTCGCCGGGCTTGACTTGGGCCAGCCAGCCGGTCCCCGCCCCTATGGTGCGGTAGATCAGGTCGATCTGGACGGCGTCGTCGGTGTCACGCCGCCCGCCCAGGCTGAACGGGCGGCGAAGCAGCGCCTCGGTGTCGATAAGTTCCGGCTGGGTGAACTTCGCAATGCCGCCTTCAGGCCAGTCGACCGCCTTTGCGCCGATGTGAGCCGTGGGGCGGCGGCACTGAAGCTGGATGAACTGCCCGGCCTTCGACGGTGCAAAAGCTTCCAGGTGCAGCGTCAGGAGGTAATGCTCATCGCACAGCCGGCGGTTGACGTCGACCCGCCCGGCGAACGTGCCGCGTCGTCGTGTTGAGCTTCCAGACCCAGCCACGCCTCGCATCCTATGGAGACCCACCCGGCCAGTCAAGCAAACCTGGCTGCTTGACACGGACTTGCTCATGGACGTCCCCGGAGCCCCGGGGAGTTCCGGGGACACAATACTCATCTCTTGGCCTGTCGTTTGCGGGGGTTTCTTCCCGGCCGCATCCCTTGTATTGTACCGTTCTGCGGCATCGCCTGCTTGTCCTGAGTTTGATCGAAGGGCTCGCTGGACTTTCTTCGCCCGAGCCCCCGCTGCCCAGCCCGGAACGAGTGCGTATAATATGCGTGAGGATAGCGAGGCGGTCTGAGAGCGGCCGCCTTTTTCATGCGCTCGCCTCGAAGACTGAAACCGGATCTCCCCCTGGGGATGCGGACCGTAAGAGCATTTGAGAAAAGAAGTTAGGCGGCTTGGTCGTGTCCGGCTGCGGCGATCCGAGCTGGGAGAGGCAAAAGTCAGGATATTACCGTAAACCATTGGGGAAGAAGACCTTATGGGTTTTTCACGCGATCCGCAGTGGGCAGGCCGTTTGGCCACGGGGCGGCTGTCGGCCGGCCTTTGGTGGTCCGGAGTATTCGAGACCTCTTCTCAGATACGAAGAGTCCACCGGGGCACGGGGTCGCATCTGAAAGTTTCTTGAAGCAGGCCCAAAACCTTGCACATGGTCGCCAAAAAGTGCAAGGTTGCGAAACGGACGTAATGCCATGGAAATGCCAGGCTTAAGGGGTGATTTTGCGTCTCGAAACCTTGCACTTTATTTGGGAAAAAAGTGCAAGGATGTGCAAGGTTCTCAGCGCATGTTTTCTGGATTTTCTGCCAGGTTTTTGCGGCACTGATCACTGATCATTGATCACTGATTACTGATTACTGGTCACTTGGGCCGTGTGCGACTCGTTGACACGGGCGGCCGATGGGCCTACCATCACGGTTGAAGGAGCGAATCCATGGCCGGCAAGAAACGACAATCGAAGCGGAAGCCCGGGCCGAAGAAGTCGTGGCACGGGCGTCTGGCCGCCGAGGCGGACGCCGTTACGGCGCAGTTTGTCGCCAGCATTGACGTGGATCGCGAGCTGTGGCGGTACGACATCGTCGGCTCGATTGCCCACGCGCAGATGCTGAGCGAGGTTGGCCTTATCACCAAGGCTGACTTCACCCGGATCAGGCGGGGGCTGCTCGGTATTGCCGGCGAGATCGACGCCGGACGGCTTGAGATGCCTGTCGAGCTGGAAGACATTCACATGGTCATCGAGAAGGCGCTGATCGACCGCATCGGCACGTCGGGCGGGAAACTGCACACGGGCCGCAGCCGTAACGACCAGGTATCGCTGGACTTGCGCCTCTGGGCCCGTGATGCGATAGCCAATCTCATCGGTGCGGCTACCGAGCTGCAGCTGGCGTTTGTCAACCTTGCCCAGAAGCAGGGCAGCATCGTGATGCCCGCCTACACGCACCTGCAGCGGGCCCAGCCGATTCTCGCCGGCAGCGGCCTGCTGGCCTACGTGGAGATGCTTCAGCGCGACGTGGAACGACTGGCGGATGCGTACGTCCGGGTCAACGTCTGTCCGCTGGGCAGCGGCGCGGTGGCCGGCACGAGCCTTCCGCTGGACCGGGCGCGGGTGGCGGAGCTGCTCGGCTTTGCAAAGATCAGCCGGAACAGCATAGACGCAACGGCGGACCGGGACTTCCTGGCCGAGCTCTGCTTCGACTGCGCGATGCTCGCCGTGCACTTGTCGCGATGGGCGGAGGACTGGATTATCTACGCCACCACGGAGTTTGGCGTCATCGAGCTGCACGATTCCTACTGCACCTCCAGCTCGATGATGCCGCAGAAGAAGAATCCCGACACACTGGAGCTCATCCGGGGCAAGGCGGCCACAGCCGTCGCCCAGCTCGCCGGAATGCTCACGCTGCTCAAGGGCCTTCCGCTGGCGTACAATCGGGATCTCCAGGATGACAAGCGTTTTTCGTTCACGGCGGTTTCGGCCGTCCAGCAGGCCCTGGCGGTGGCGGCGGGCATCGTGGCAACGGCGCGATTCAACGAGAAGCGGATATCGGCCGGCCTGGCCGACGGTTTCCTCGATGCTACTGCCCTGGTGGAATACCTGGTGGGCAAGGGCGTGGCGTTCCGGGAGGCTCATGGCATTGTGGGGCGGCTCGTGGCCAAAGCGGAAAAGCAGCACGTGGGGCTTGCGGATCTGCCGCTGAAGGCGCTTCAGGCGGCGCACAAGTCCATAGCCAAAGACGTCTACAGGCACCTCGGCGCGGCGAACGTCGTCAAGGGCTACGCCGTTGCCGGCGCCGCCGGACCAAAACAACTTCGAAGAGAACTGAAGTTCTGGAAGACAAAGCTCTCGTAGTCATGCGCGAGCGGGCATTTATCGATTGGATTCGCGGGCAGCGGGAATGGGATCCGGCCGTCGTGCCGGTCGGCCCGGGGGATGATTGCGCCGTTGTCACGTGCGGATCCGAGCAGTTGCTTGTCACCATTGACGAGGCGCTGGACGGGGTGCACTTCCGCCTCGAGCGTGACGGGCCGGAGGCGGCCGGCCGAAAGGCGATGGCCCGCGGACTGTCGGATATCGCGGCGATGGCGGGCGAGCCGCTTGCAGCCGTGGCGAGCGTCTCGCTGCCGAAGGGCTTTTCCCGCGCGGATGCCGAGGCGATGTATCGCGGCAGGCGGACCGTCAGCGACCGGTTCAACTGCCCGATGATTGGCGGGGACATAGCCACGTGGGACGGGCCCCTTGCGATCAGCGTGATGGTCCTGGGGCGGCCGGGACCGCGCGGCCCCATCCTGCGCAGCGGCGCAAAGGTCGGCGACGCCGTGTGCGTCACCGGTAAGCTCGGTGGGGCGTGGAAGTGCGATCGACATCTGAACTTCACGCCTCGCCTGACCGAGGCGCTTGCAATGGCAAAGACGTTCGACCTGCACGCGATGATCGACATCTCTGACGGCCTGGCCAGGGACCTGCACCATATTTGCGAGGCGTCCAACGTGGGTGCTGAGATTGCGGCCGGCGACCTGCCCGTACATCCGGAGGTGCTCGAGGGCTCGGCCGATCGGTCCGCCGCGGTGCGGGCGGCGCTGGGCGACGGCGAGGACTACGAGTTGCTGTTTGCGCTGCCGGCTGATGAGGCTGCGGCGCTGATCGACGATCCGGCGATCGATGTGCCGGTTACGCGAATCGGGTCGATAGTGCAGGGGCGTGACGTGATGCTTATCAGGGATGATGGACGACGAGAAACCCTTGAGCCCGAGGGATGGGAACACACTACGTGAGTGGATCTGGCGGCCGCGTCCGGCAGTATCCGTAATTGGACGCTCTCATGGAAACCTTCGACACAGACAGTGCGGCGGCGACGGAGCTGCTGGGGCGTGAGCTTGCCGGCAGGTTCAAGGTTGGCGACTGTGTGGGGCTTGTCGGGGGGCTTGGCAGCGGCAAGACGGTCCTGGTGCGCGGGCTGGCCGCGGGGCTGGGTGTTGCTGACGTAAGTCTTGTATGTAGCCCAACTTATGTCCTTGTCCGCGAGTACCCCGCCAGGATGACGGTCTACCATCTGGACCTCTACCGCATAGGCAGCGACGCGGAGCTAGCCGCTCTGGGCATGGAGGAGATGCTGGCGGACGGCGTGGTGCTCATCGAGTGGGCGGACCGGGCCGAAAAATATCTGCCGCTGCCGCGATGGCAGGTTGCCATTGAGATAACAGGGGCAGAGGCCAGGCGATTAACCCTGTCAGCCATCGAAGGGCGGCCGCGCGACTGAGGCCCGCCTGTCGTATCGCTTGACGTGCAGGTGTGGGGAAAGTTAATCTAAGGCACTTGCGGATTGCGGAGAATCGCTGTGGACGAGGCAATTACAAAAGCCGGCACGCTCATCGAGGCGCTTGGTTACATCCAGCGTTTTCGCGGGAAGATTGTGGTGGTGAAGATGGGCGGGGCCGTCATGGATGACGAGACCGCGCTGAGCGATATGCTGACCGACGTGGTTTTCATGAGCACGGTGGGCATGCTGCCGGTGATCGTTCACGGTGGAGGCAAAGCGATCTCGACTGCGATGGAGCAGCGCGGTCTGGAGGTCCAGTTTGTGCAGGGGCGGCGATATACCGACAAGCGAACTCTGACCGTCGTCGAGCACGTGTTGTGTAAGGAGATAAACGAGCAGATTGTGTCCAAGATCGAATCTCTTGGCGCAGCGGCTGTGGGTATGCACACACTCAATAGTTGTGTGCTGTACGGCAAGAGACTGTTTCTCGAAGATGGCGGCAGGAAGATAGACCTTGGCATGGTCGGCGAGGTTACGGAGGTAAGGGCCAAACTGATCCGCCTGCTGTGTGAGTCTGACACGATTCCGGTGCTTGCTCCGTTGGCCCGGGACAGCACCGGAGGAAAGCTGAACTGCAATGCCGACACGGCGGCCGGTGAGGTGGCTGCCGCGCTCCGCGCAGAGAAGTTGGTGGTTGTTTCCGACACGCACGGGATTCGGCGCGACGTGAACGACCCGGACAGCCTGGCGCCCGTGTTGAGCGAGGCAGAGATCCGGCAGATGATTGTGGACGGTGCAATATCCGGCGGCATGTTGCCGAAGGTTGAGGCCTGCCTGCGTGCGCTGGCCAGCGGCGTCGCCCGGACGCATATAATCGACGGGCGGTTCAGCCACTCGCTGCTGCTGGAGATATTCTCCGACCGCGGCGTGGGAACGTTGATACAAGAACAGGCAATAGATAACGGGCAATAGGTCGTTTAGCGGCGGTTCGTGAGAACCGCCAGTGTCGTTTGGGCAATAGGCCATTCGACACGGTTAGCCGACGGACGAGGCGAAATGATAAAGGACTTCATAAATCTTGCGGACTTCAGCGGCGATCAGCTTCGCGGCATGCTGGACCAGGCGGCGGCCGATAAGCGCCTGTTCCAAAGCGGCAAGTTGCAGCCGGCCCTGGATCGCAGGGTCCTGGCGATGATCTTCGAGAAGCCGTCGCTCCGCACTCGCGTGAGCTTTGAGACGGCAATGACGCAGCTTGGGGGGCACGCGATCTATCTGACCAACGCGGACATAGGTCTGGGCCAGCGTGAGAGCGTGAAAGACACGGCCAGGACGCTCGGGGGGATGTGCGATGCGATCATGGCGCGGACGTTCAGCCATGAGTTCGTGGTGGAGTTGGCCCGGTACGCGGACGTTCCGGTGATCAACGGCCTGACCGACTACTCGCACCCGTGCCAGGCGATGGCGGACATGATGACCGTTGAGGAGCTCGTCGGCGGCCTGGAGGGCAAGAAGCTCGCGTTCGTGGGCGACGGCAACAATGTTGCGCGGAGTTTGGCGCTGGCCTGTGCGAAGCTTGGGGTGAAGTTCGCCCTGGCCTGCCCCGAGGGGTATCAACTCGAGGAGTCGTTCGTGGCGGAGTTGCCCGCCGGCGCCTGCAGCGTAGGCACCGACCCGGCGGCTGCAGTGGCCGATGCCGATGTGATCTACACCGACACGTGGGTCTCAATGGGGCAGGAAGACCAGAAGGCCGAGCGCGTCAAGATCTTCTCGGCGATGCAGATCAACGCCGAGCTGCTTGCCGCCGCGCCCAAGGGGGTGAAGGTCCTGCACTGTCTGCCGGCCTACCGCGGCTACGAGATAACCGATGAGGTCTTCGAGCTCCACGCCGAGTCGATATTCCAACAGGCCCAGAACCGTCTGCACTTTCAGCGGGCCCTGCTCGGCCTGCTGATAGGGCAGGGCGGGATCCAATAGTCCATCCCGCAGACGGCGGTCCGCGGGCTTCGGTGCTGATGCTGCAAAAGGACTTATGACGATAAAATCAGGTATGGGCGCCAAGGTCAGACGGCATGACGGGCGGCTGCCGGGGCATCTGAGACCGGTGAAGATAACGCCTGACTTCGTTCGCTCGGCCGACGGGTCGTGTCTGATGGAGTTGGGACGGACGCGAGTAATATGTACTGCCAGCATCACGGCAGGTGTGCCGAGCTGGCGGGCAAATTCGGCTCTGGGTTGGATGACGGCCGAGTACGGCATGCTCCCGGCTTCCACCGGCAAACGAACCCCCCGCTCCAGGCTCAAGCCCGACGGGCGAATGGTCGAAATCCAGCGAATCATCGGACGCGTGTTGCGGAGCGTGGTTCGGTTTGACCGCCTGGGGAACAATACGGTCTACCTGGACTGCGACGTTCTGGACGCAGACGGCGGCACGAGGACGGCGGCGATTACCGGCGCATACGTGGCCCTTTCGCTGTTGGCCGGTCGGGCGGTCGAGGCCGGCGCGTTCCGGCGTGGCGCGGTCAGCGGGGCGGTGGCGGCCGTGTCCGTGGGCATCGTTGACGGCCGGGCGATGCTCGACATGGACTACAGCGAGGATGCCGCTGCTGAAGTGGACATGAACGTTGCGATGACCAACGGCGGAAAGTTTATCGAGATTCAGGGCACCAGTGAAGGCTCGGCGTTTGACTCACAGCAGTTGGATCAGTTGCTTGCTCTGGCCGGCAGGGGGATCCGCAAACTGCTGGCGGTCCAGCGGCAGGCGATACGAAAAGGTCTGAAGAAATGAGTCGAGGAATTCGCGTACTGGCGGTTTTGTTGGCCGGTGGGCTCGCGGCCGGTGGCTGCAGGGGCGGGAAGATGGTGCTGCGCTGGCCGTGGTCGCCCGGCGACAAAGAAGACGGCGGCTACACCATCCTGCTGAAAGTGGTTTCGGGCGAGAACCACATAGCCGGGGCCGAGAATCTCAAGGGCCTGACGGAGCAGGAGACCAAGTGGAAGGGCATCTTCGTTGTGCACAAGAGCGGTCAGAGCCAGGTTTGCTGGGGCACGTACCAGTCGGTATCTGCGAGCCAGAAGAATCTGAAGAAAGCAAAGGCCTTCAGGACAAGCGATGGGGCGGCGTTCTTCACCGGAGCAATGGTGATACCCATTCCGGGCAAGCACATTGGCCCGCCTGAGTGGGACCTGACAAGCGCGGTGGGTAAACACACTCTGCTGGTGGCGGCCTTCCACGACGTGCCGGAAAAGAAATACGTTGGGCGTAGGAGATTTGCCGTGCAGTATTGCCGGCGCCTGCGTGAGAACGGCTACGAGGCCTACTATCACCACGGTCTGGGAAGTTCTACCGTGACGATCGGTGCGTTTTCGTCGTCATCGATTCAGCAGGACTCATCCGGCGAGAAGCGGATTGTTGATCCAAAGATCGCCGGCCTCATTAAAGATTTTCCCCACCTTGCCGTCAACGGCAACGCGGTAGCCAGGAAGGTATACGATCCGCGAACGCGGACATACCAGAGCGTCCAGCGCAGGACATACCTGGTTCGCGTCCCGCGGAGAAAGCCAGGCGATGCAGGAGGTCCACTCGATAGTATTGGCGACTTGCAACCCCGGTAAGGTCCGCGAGATCCGTCAGGAACTGGCCGATCTGTCCGTGGAAATGGTCGCGCTCGATGAGCACGGCGATATCCCCGAGCCCGACGAACAGGGCTGCACGTTCGCCGAAAACGCCGCCGCCAAGGCAGTGTACTATGCCCGGGCCACCGGCCATTGGTGCTTAGCCGATGATTCCGGCCTGGAGGTGGACGCTCTGGGAGGGCGTCCGGGCGTGCACAGCGCCCGCTATGCAGCGGAAGGCTGCGGGGACCGGGCCGATCGGCAGGCACTGGACGAGGCCAATAATGCCAAGCTGCTGCGGGAGTTGGCCGGCGTGGCGGATAAGGATCGGACGGCCCGTTTCGTATGTGAGCTGGCCCTGGCGCAGCGCGATCACATCGTGATACAGGCCCGCGGCGTGGTGGAGGGGCGCATCGCTCACGCGCCTGAGGGGGACAATGGTTTCGGCTACGACCCGCTGTTCTTTGTGCCGGAGCTTGGCTGCACCACGGCGCAGCTTTCGCCGGAGGACAAGAACCGCATCAGCCATCGGGGCAAAGCCGTCCGGCGATTCGCCGAGCTGCTCAGAGAGATGCTGCAGCAAGAGTAACACGCAGGAGCAGCCGCTCAAGCCCCCCTGCGCCGAAGGAGGTTGGTCGCCGCAAGTATTCCCGCCACGCAGATGTAGATTATCACCGCGGCATGCCACGGCGCCGCCGGAACCGGAACGTAGGTGCCCAGGTAGGTGATTCTGTACATCACCGGCGCCCGATGCCAGGCGTACGGCATCTCGTCGGCCAGGACGGACCAGATACAGTAGAACGGATTGGCATAGACGACCGTCGAGGCAACGATTCCGGAGTCGATCTGGCCGGATGCCTTGGCCGCCGAAAGGGCGCCTCCTGCCCAGAACGGGCTTGCCAGGGCGGCTATGAGCACGATGCCCGCGACCGCCGCCAGAGCGAACCTGGCTGACGGCGCGCGTGCGCACCGAACAGCCGCGATACCGGCCAGGGCCACTGCCGCGTATATGCAGTAGATCTTGACGGCTGCGAGAAAGCTCACGTGCGGCGTGGCCAGCCACAGCACGATGAGCAAGACGCCCGACACGTCGGCAACGATTCCTCCCCGCAGCAGTGCTCCCAAGCCGGTGGTGCTGCCGGCTGCCATGGCCGGGGCCGCCAGGCTCACCCATACAATTCCGGCAGCCAGGCTGGCCATTGCAGCCTGCCGCCGGTTGATGCCCAAGGCCAGGGCGCCCAGAAAGACACCAAGCTCCACGGCCATGGTGGCAAGACCCGCCGCCAGTGCGGGCCAACCGTCCCGCCTCAACAGCTTTCGTAACGTGCCGACATGGGCTTGCGACGGTGAAGATTCGCCGGAGGCAATCATTGTGACAACGCTCCCTGGAGGATTCCGCGGTTCGCTAATCCCGCCCTGTGCCCTTGTCGGCGCCGGCCGGCCTTGTGGTGGCCCGGTACCGGCTGAGGGCGGCGGAGAGTTCCTTTGCGTACCCGGCCAGCAGGGCCTGGCGTCGCTTTGTCCGCAGGATTTCGACCTCGACCTGTTTGAGGGTCTCGGTCGCTTCCTCGGCCGGGTCCAAGAGTAGTTCTTGGCTCTTGGCGAACTTGTTCTTCCACTCCCTCAGAACCCGCGCAGCCCGGGCGCCGGTTCTGGGAAGGAGCACATCGTTGGACATCAGGTGTTCGACTCGAATGTCGGAGACCTGGCCCATTTCAAGCTCACGTTTGACAGTGGCGATGTCGTGGGCGATGGCCCTTGGTGTGGCCCGAACGACGACGCGGCCTTTGGCGTGACGGGCCACGTACTGGCGGGCCCACTTTTCCAGTTCGCTCGGGTCGATGGGGCGCGGCCCCAGGCGCATGTCGCCGTTGCGGCCAATGTACAAGACGGCTCTTGCATGGGGAGCGTTTCTCGCTCCGGGCAGGGACGTGATGATGACCTCCACGGGGGTTTTCAGCGGAGGAATAGCTGCTGTGTTTGGCTTGAAGCTCAGGATCGCGTTGTTGCTGGAGCTTTCGAACGGCACGTCGATGACCGCGGATGCGAAGTTGGCCAGTGATACCACGTCGCCGTCGGCGTCCGCCCAGTAGCGCCCGTCGCTGAGCATGTCTGAGCCGACGAAAATCCACGTCTTTGGCAAGGTGGCCTTGGCGTCGGCATCCGCGGGGGCCAGCCACTTCGACGGATCAACCTCGTGGATCTCGCCTTTCTTGTCTTTCCATCGCAGCGTCAACTTCAGGCCGGCGCCCCGGGGCGGGAGGAGGCGCGGCTGCCCACCGACAACCCATTCGGCCGGCTTGCCCGGCGCAAGGCCAAGCGCCAACAGCGCCGCGTGCAGGTGCGCGGCGGCTGCATCGGTGTGGAGGATGCTTTCGTGTTCCTTACTCCCGACCTTGCAGATCAGCAGTTCCAGCGAGCCCTGCCGCAGGCAGACCTTGGCGTCGAGGATAATCTCTCGCCGGTCCAGATCGACTTGCATGTGCTTAAACTTGAGGATTCGCCGTTGGCGGCCGCCGGTGGCGTCTCGGCGTGAGGCCGGGCCGGTGGTTGCCGACCGGCCTTGGCCGCTCGACTGCGAGACCGCCAGGGCAACCAGCAGCGATGCAATCAACGTATGCTTGATCATGGCACATCTCCCGAACTGCCACAGCGGCAGTAGCACCCAAGAGTAGTTTAGCAAAGCGACTCTATTAGTATAACAAGACAGCGGGCCGGATGTTCCTTGCTGGAACACCCGGCCCGCTGCAGGATGCTTCACGCGGTTTGGCGGCGGCCGATTACGGGAAAGACTGTTCTTCCTGTTCACGCTGGATGAGGATTCTGGGCGTGACCAGGATCAACACGGTGTCGTCGTCTCGGGCCATCCCGCGGGTGTTCCACAGGCGGTTGAGAATCGGGATCTTGCTGAGCAGGGGCACGCCGATTTCGCGATCGGTTTCGGCAGCCTGTTTCAAGCCGCCCAACAGCAGCGTGCCGCCGTCGGGCACCGAAACGCTTGTCTCGACCTCACTTACGGTCAGGTTCGGGAGCGACATCGTGGTTTCGAACTCGGTCCCCGCGGCGGGGTCTCCGCCTGTGATTACAAACTGAGTCAGGGTGCCGGTGGATATCTGCGGGCGGAGCGTCAGGGTTACGTAACGCCGGTCGGCGGAGATTGTCGCCTCCACGTCCAGCATTGTGCCGGTATTCAAGGTGTCAGTCTCGATGTTGATTTGCTGCGAGGGAATTATCGCGCCTCCAATATTGATGGACGAGGTAGTCAACTCGAATTCACTCACGTAGGTCTGCTGCCGTCTTATGGCGACGTATGCCCGCTGTCCGTTGAACAGCGTCACTCGTGGTGCGGTAAGCACTCGCGAGAGGCCGTGGGCCTGTGTCGCCTGGATCAGGAAGTCCACCTGGATGTCGTCCAGGAAGGCACCAGAGATACGGAGCGCCGTCGGATTGCCCGTTGCGATATCCATGCCGATCGCGCTGCCGCCCACGGCGTGCGCCCACGTTGTAAGCTCCCCCAGACTATGGACGCTGCCCGTCGCACTGCCCAGGGTAAGCGGGTTGGTCCCACCCTCGCCGTACCAGCGGTGCAGGGTCCGATGCGTGGACCTTTGGGCGGTCCCGTTCAGTATGACGTCGAACTCAAAGCCGATCTTCTCGAGGTAGCCGCTCTGTATGCTGATGAACCTCGTCTCGATAGAGATCACGATTGCATGGGCCTCGCGCAATTGACCCAGCAGGTCCACGATCTTCTCGTGGTTCTCCGCCGTCTGGGTAATCACCAACTGGCCATTCAACTCGGTGATGCCGACCTCGTTCACGTTCTGCCACGAGTCGGGAGCAATCGTCGTCTTGAACAGCTCGATGAAGTTCTCGATCATCTCCACCCTCGTGATCTGTTCTTCTTCATAGTCATCACCACCGAATCCGTCGCCGCCCCCCCTGCCCCCCCGCCCGCCGCCGTCACGACCACCATCGAAACCTCCATCATCACGACCACCACCATCGAAACCGCCGCCGTCGCGGTCTCGGTCGCTCCGCCCCCCGATGCCCGCTCGCGGACCGGTGAACTGCGGGATGCGGACTATCAGGTCACGAATGTCGTATACCCGCACGATGGTCTTGGTGGCCAGATCGTCTTGGGTGGAGATCGAAATCACCCCCGAATCCACGACATAGCCGAGCGGGGCCGCCGCGCCCACATCCTCAAGAATGATCCGCAGGGCCTTCTCAAGGCTCACTTCCGTAAGATGTATATTAACGGTCGTGGTCTTCGTGATTCCGGCGGCGTTCAAGGCGCTCCACTTCACGTAGATGTTCACCCCCGAAATTTCCCGGAGGTACTCGATAACAGCCGCCAGCTCGACCTCGTCGAAGTTCAGCTGGCGGATGGATTCTTTAAGGCGCGAGCGAACCTTGCGGTCCTGGTCGCTTTCGAGGCCGGCCGTCACGCCAAACTTGGTCCGCCGGGCCGTGATCTCCCGCCAGTCGCGGGGATAGGTCAGCTCTTTCCACCACGGTATCTCGGAACGCTTGTTGTCGATCAGGAGGTGTTGGGTCTCGGTGTCGCGGGTCTTGATCACGTCCTTTTCGCTCATGAGGACAATGAACTGCGCCAGGGTTTCTCTTTTCTCCGCGGCCCAGCGGTTCTCGGGTTCAAGGGACAGCACCCTTTCGACCTCTTCCAGGGCCTTGGTGAACCTGCGTCCTGTTATCAATGACTTGGCGCGAGCGGTCAGCGTATCGATCTTGAGGCGCTTTTGCTCCGCCATGAGCCTGATGCGCTGTTGTTCCTTCTGCAGTATTTCAATTCTCTCGTCCTTGCGGCGTTTCTTTTCCCACTTCTCCTGCTGCGTTGCGATGTACTTGAGCTGTCGCTCGATCTTGGCCCGCTTGTCGCGGTAGCTCGTGGGGGTGTACAGATCCTTGTTTGTGGCCAGGATGTCTATCGCTACCTCTGCCGCATTGGCGCTGGCCTTGAAATCCGCCAGCTTGTTGGCTCGGGAAAGTAGCTCGTTGGACTTGCCCAGCGCCTTGTCGATTTCCAGGTTTGTCTGCTGCCTTGCGACCTGTCGGCGCCGCTCGAGTCGCGTGACCGCCGGGGCATCTTCATCTGAGCCCAGCATACCCTCGGCGAACTTGAGCTGGTTCTTGGCCTCGGCATGGTCCGGAATAAGCGACAGGGCCTTTCGGAAGAGCACCGCCGCCTCTGCGGGCTTGTTGGCGCCGAGGGCCGCCTTGCCGGCTCGCACCAGATCCTGGGCCTTGGCCTGCCTTGCCGCCACTGCATCAAGCATCCTCTTGACGGGGTCCACGGGCTGCGTGGGAGGGGGTTTGGCTCCCCCCGCCGGGGCCTCAGGGGCCGGAGCGGCCATTACGACCGGCGCGGCTATTACGACTGGTGCCGCCATTACAGCCGGTGCCGCCGGAACCTTGGGCTGGACGTTTGGGGCAAGTGCAACGGCCTGCTGCTTCTTGCTTATCAGGGCCAGTTGCATGGAGGCGCCGTTGCGCAGGGCAGGGGCCAGGTATTTGCTGTCGGCTGCCTTGGCGAACAGTTGCTTGGCCTGGGCCAGCTTGTTGGCCTTCAGCGCCTCTTGGGCAGAGGCCAGGGCCTCCTTGGCGGCGGCTTGGCCTCGGATGCCCGTGTCGACCTTGCCGAGGTGTTCGTTGAGGGTCTTCTTGCCCTGGCTGGACAGCAGCCCGTCGTTGACCTGCAACAAGGTGGCCTTGGCTTGGCGGAAGTCCAGCGCCTTGTATTGTGCAACGCCCTTGGCCAGCAGGGATTGGGCCAGGTCGGCTTCCTTGTCCTGGCCAAAGGCGGGGAGCGCAAAGACGCTCGCGATAACGGCAGATGCTGCCACGCTGAGGATTCTATGCCGACTTAACACTGTCAGGCTCCTTCCCAACTTATTGTCATGTCGCGATGTCGCACGGCCTCAAGTGCAAAGCTGGACATGCGCGAACCATTGCCGCGCACGCACATACTTCCCGTCGCACCTGCGGTTGCGATCAATACCAACCAAACGTACACATCCTTACTTCGGCAAAAGGGGCCTCATATTCTGAAGCAAAACTATCAGCCGGCGGGAGCCGGATCTCACGAATCCCGCCGGCGCACAATTCCTGACAGACCCAGGGGTTCCCGGCTGGTATTCCGACAGGTCAGATGCGAGCTAAGGGGTAAACTGGCGCCCGGTCTTGGGCTTGTCCCCAGGCTTGGGTTTGGGCCTGACCGTGGGCCTGACCGTGGGCCTGCCTGTGGGCCTGGGCCGGACCGTCGGCGCCGGCCTGCGGAGGCCTATCGTGCTCTCAAACAGTTCTTCATGTATAGTTCCTGCCCTGGGCACCCCCGTGGGCGACTTGGGAACGCGATTGATGGCATCGAACGTCTTCCTGTCATTATAATAAGTGCGGGAACACAGCACGCCATTGTCGTCAAGGTACAGCATCTCTGTGGTCGTCTTGCGCACCAGACCGCTATAGACGTATCTGTCGGACAGATTCACCACGATGGCACCGGTGGAGAAGTCTGCCTCTTCGTGGGGGCTGCCAATGGACTGGCCCGCGGAGACATTGAAGCGTTTCTGTACCTGCTTGCCGAGGGCGCGGGCGAAGACCGTAGCCGTGACGAACCGTGTGCGCGACTGGGGGCTGCTGCCGGTCAGCAGGAAACTGGTGGTCTTGGGAACGCGGACCGGTTCGCTCCATGGACTCCACGGCGTGGCCAAAGTTGCTACCCGGGCGTCCTGCGGCTTGTCCGGATGGGCCAGCTTGTCGTGTGTCAACAGGGGGTTCATTATGAGCAATTGGGCCTTGTAGCGATAGCTCGTCCTGCCTGCCAGACCGTCGTGATGGAACCAGATCAGCACATGGTCCTCCTCCTTCAGTTGTTTGGCCAGCGGCTCTTTTGCCGCGGGCCACAGGTCCTTGGGCAGGTTGTTCCGCCAGTCAATGGCCCTCTTGGTCGCGGCCTGAAAGATCGGCCAATAGTCCGGGCGGAGGATCACGCTCTGGACCAGGGGGTTTGTGATCTGGGTAATGACTTCCTCGACCTCTTCGAGGTTCTTGCCGGTATAAGGAATCAGCTCGGGCACCTGGACCAGCTGGCCGCCCGTGGCGGTCTTCTGGTACGCCACCGTTACCAGATCGCTCTCCGGGCCGAACTCACCGTTGCCAACAGCCTCCTGCACCCGCACACGGACTGCGAGGGCGACGAGGCGGGGCATGATCCGCGTTTCCTGGAAGTCCTGCATCCAATTTTTCTTGAGCTGCCGCCAGGGATAGTACAAGCCCACATGCGCCCCGGGCACATCGGCCAGCTTTTTCGGGTCCTTCTGCGGGATCCGGTAGCCCGCCCAGGCCAGCGGCTTTTCGGGCGCGGGGATCCGTGATTTCACATCCGCCAGGAGAACCACCGGTGGCTTACGCGGGACCGTATAGATAGCGTCATCAACTATGGGACCTGCGACAGGGTCGATCATGGATTCGAAGGATGGCCCGTCTTGAAACAGAGCGATGACATCGCCGTAATCGGGCACCTCCGTCACCTTAGCCTTTGCCCCGCCCATGTCCCTCTTGAGCGTATTGGCCCTTTTCAAGAGATCGTCGTCTATCCGGCCAGGGCCGACCCCGTCGACTTTGCGGGGCGAATGCAGGACCCACTGTCCCAGTGCGTAGGTAAGCAGGATCAGGCACACGAGGAGGACGCCCTTCTCAAGGTGCTGCTCGATGAAGCTTATGTCGTCGCTTTTAGCCATGGTCGGATTCCTTAACGCCCCCCCCGGTTGATCGGTTTGACCAGTTTGACCGACTTGGTCGGCCTGAGCTCTGCCGGTATCAGGGCGGGTAGGTAGGGGCTGGGGGCGATCTCCTTCGGGAAGGCCGCTCGCAACAGGGCCCGGTTCAGACGCGGTATATCCGCGGATTGGAGCATCCCTTTGTTGAGTCTGACCAACATGGCCTGTTCCCACAAGCTCAGCTTCACATCCTTCCAGGAAGCTTTGTCGTAGAGTTCCTTGGAGGCCAGCAGCTTGTTGATCTCCCGGATCAGCTTTTGCTTTGTATCACTGGTCACCCTCTTGCGGGTAATGCCCTGCTTGAGTCCTGTGTTCAGCAGGGACCATATGTGCTTGCCGGGAGAAGGTTTGTTCTGCCCGGCCTGCCGTGACAGCTTGGCCGCGAAGAGCCACCAGCGGTCCTTGCCGTTCACGACCAGGTCCCGATCTGAGATCTTGCAGTCGTGTTCCGTACCCCTTTCCCAGGCGGTCAGAAGCAGCAGTTCACCCTGGATGGTCACTGTCATGGCCGGATCGGTGCCGTAGTAGCGTTCTGAAGGGGTCTCTGGCAACTGCGTGATCTGCACGCCCATGATCGTGTGGTAGTTACGACTCATCAGGTTCTTCTCCAGCGCGTTGAGGAACCTGAGGGGCATGTTAACTCTGAAGGTGTAGTGAAGGACGCCATACTGCTCGCAGGACGCCCGCTGAGTGAGGGTATTGGCCGTGCCGGCCGTCTTACCCGCACGGACCTTTTTTTTTGGCTTTGGCTTTGCCTTTGGCTTTGCCCCACCTTTGGGGCCTCTTGCCCGAGCTCCGGCGACGTATTTCTCATTCACGTCGATCTTGAGCAGTTCCTTGACCGCCGAGTTCAGGACACTGGGTTTTTCCTTCCTGGCCTCTGCCATGCGGGCCGATTGCTCGTTGGTGGCTCTGATTGCTGCTATGATGTCCTTGGTGACCCAGTAGTTCAGTTGGGCCTGCCATATCTCCTTTATAGGCGGTGCCTTGAGAACCCGCCTGGGCACCACTATGTCCAGTACCTCTTTGGAAGCGTAGATCATGCCCTTCTGGGCCTGTTTGACCAGCAGGGCTTTCTTGGCCATGGTCAGGGCCTGCGCCTCTGTGGGGGCCACTCGCCTGGCGGCGCCCTCGACAGGGGCCAGCTCATCAATTGCGAAGGCGTCTCTTGGGGCCTCGGGCGTCTCGGTCTTGGCGGGGGCCCTTTCCCGCCATTCATCCTGGAGTTTCTTCTCCCAAAGGGACTTCTCCTCTTCGAGCTGCTTCTGGGTGGCTGCGACCACCGGTTCGAGGGTTGACAGGAGCTTGTCCAACTCCACGTGGTAAGACTCCGCGGCATTGCGCGTCAGATCGTAGCGGCCGTAAAGCTGCTGATCGACCGGGAAGGCCGGCACCTGACGATCGCCGTCCTCCGCTTTGAACTTCAACACCAACGGCTGGTAGTTCCGGCGGTTCCACGCGATGGACGCATTCACCACGGCCTGCTGGGCGGCCAGGACGTCTTCGACCCGTTGCCGCTCAGCCTCGACTATAGCCACATTTACCAGGGGCTGGCGAAGCCGGCCCAGTTGCACGGAAAGCGCCTTACGGGTGGAGAGGGCCTTGTCCACGTGCTCGGAGATGCTGGCGCTGGAGGCCAGCATGATCCCCCCGACCACCACCACCACCGCCACCATGCTCAACAGAAAGATGTTTTTTCGTATAAATCGCATCAGGCAAAAGTCTCCCGGCATTATGGAATCTTGACGACTTCTTTTTTATCAGAGTTCAGGCCCAGACCGTCATCGGCGATGGAAACGATCAGTGTGATGTCCAGACGCGTATCGTTAGCCGTTGCGGCTGCTCCTCCCACCGGCGCCAAAGCAGGCGGCGTGACTGGTGTGCCGCTGGCCCCCTCGGAGCGATACACAAACGTCAGTTTGTGAAAGCGGACGGACTTCAGGTCTTCGGCCTGGGCGTTCTCCTCGCATCTTCCGCGCAGGGCGCTGACCATGTCGTTGACGTCTCGTTGCGGCAACGGCGTGCGGACGGCCATCACGACCTTGAACTGTCGTTGGGCATCTTCGCCTGTGTCGGTCGCAGCGACTTTCTTGTCTGCACCGGCCCCACCAACTGGTGGTGCGGGCTTATTCCTGGCGTCGGCCGGCACGTAGCTTATCACCATCTTCTCGATGATAATAATCTGACGCTTGTTGCGCGCGATACTCGTGAATCCCTTAATCCTCAGATCTATCTCCTCGATCTCCTTGGTGAGGGTCTCTATCGCCCGTGCGTCCCCTTTCTTTTCGGCCATGGCCAATTGCACCTTGGCCCGTGCCAACAGTTCAAGGTCCTTCGGATAGGCCACAAACTTCGGTTGGTCGGGAGCCACCTCTCGGATTGACCTGGAAATGAGGGTCTGGACTGAGGGTAGAAAATCCCGGTACGCAAAGAGCCTCAGGTAGGAGTTTATCTGTTCGGTTTCCTCGCGACCCTTGTTCTTGAACTGGTCGTATGCCTTGCGGAGTTTCTGCGCATCGGCGGCAATAGATTGGGCTTCGCTGAAGGCGGTGCTGTCGGCCAGAACGCTCCGGTCGGCATATGCTCGAAAGAGCGGCCCGCCAAGGGCTGCAACCAGGACCGCAGCCGCCGCCGCAAACCACATACGTTTTCGCTTCCACAGCCGGCCTCGGACTATCTCGACAGGCAGCAGGTTAGTGTGAATTCTTCCCCGCATCATGGCCGCCAGGGCCGTTCCGTAAGCCACGGCAAAAGAAAGCACGTTCTCAGAGAAAGTTGCGGCGCTTACAGACTGCCCGGGCTTGACCTTGTTGTAGGCATCGACTCGGGCCACGGGCATATTCAGGTTCTGCTCCAGGAATCTCTGGAGACCGGGCAGGCGGAAACCATTGCCCAGACCCACCAGACGCTTAAAGACCGTCTCGCGGTGGAGTGACGTGTAGTAGCCGATCGATCGCTGTACTTCCTGGACCAGGTCGGAGAAGACCGGCCTCATGGACTGAAATACCTGCTTGGCATACTTGCTGGTGGCTGCGGTTCTTTTCAACTGTTCGGCCTTTTGGAAGGACAGCTTGAAGGCCTTGACCAGGGCATGGGTGAAGTTACTGCCGCCGATCTGGATGGTCCGGGTCCAGAGCCTGGGTCCGTCGGCGACTACCAGGTCGGTCTTGTCCGTACCGATGTCCATCAGCAGTGTGGCACCTTCGGTGGCGGCCTGTTCGTCGAAGCACATGAAGTTGTACAGCGCAAGCGGGGCCATCTGCACCAGGTCCACCTTCAGCCCCGCATCGGTGAAGTGCTCGAGCGTCTGGTCCACGTCCTCGCGCTTCATGGCAAAGATGCCGACCTCGACGTCAGGCGAGTCAGGATCCTCGAAGATCTGCCACCGCCAGATCACCTCTTCCATGGGGAAGGGGATTTGCTGTTCGGCCTCAAACCTGACAATGTCGGGCACTCGCTTGGATTCCACCGGAGGCAGTTTGACAAATCGCGTGAAACTGCTCTGCCCGGGAACGGATATCGCAACCGTGGTGCCGCCGATCTTGTTGCGGCCCATGAAGGTGAGCAGGGCATTGTGAATCAGTTCCCTCTCTTTGCCTTCGGATTGCGAGAGAATAATCGGGTGCTCGACAATGTCGATGGCTTCCACCACCAACTGCCCGTCTATGTCGCTCAGCTTCAGAGCCTTGAGGGCACGCTGCCCGATGTCAATCCCCCATACGCTGCTCGATTTCGCCATAATTCGTACCCGCTCCAGGGGTCCGTTGTGGCGGCTCCTTCGACTGTTTCACCGCCACGTCCGGGCCCGTCGCCGCGGCTGCTTTTGCCTCACCTGCCCACCTGGCAGGGGCCTGATCTTCTCGGTATAATACGCCTCTGGTCCCAGGACCGCAATATCACAAGGCCTGTGATTTCGCAATCCCTGAGGCCTCGACGGCACTGTTATGCTTCGATTCTCTATCACAACCCTGGGCTGCAAGGTCAACCAGTACGACGGCTGTGCCGTAGCTGCGACCCTGCGCCGTGCAGGGATGGAAGCCGTCCAACCGCCTGACCAGCCGGCACTGGTTGTCATCAATACCTGCTGCGTCACCACAACGGCCATGCGAAAAAGCCGAAACGCCATCCGCAGGGCTGTCAGGCGGACACCCAACGCAGCAATACTCATAGCCGGCTGCTACAGCGATTACGACGCCGAGCGCATCCGCAACCTGCTGGCCGATCTTGGCGTCGGCGAGCACCGGGCGATCGTGGCAGGACACCATGATGACCTGGCCGGTCGCATCAGACAGCTGCTGAGTTACATATCGGCCCAGGAAGGTGATCCGGGCCAGCGTTCACGTTGCTCCGACAGCAGCGCGGATGCTAAGGGGAATGAACTATCTATGAGTGCAGGGCCCTCTGCCCGGATTGCGCCGTCGCGGGCTCCTACTACTATTATGGCACGGCGACAGGCCGCGGTCAAGCGGAATCGCCCCGGGACGGCCACGCTGGGGCCTATCGACCGCTTCGACAACCATCAGCGGGCCTTCGTGAAGGTCCAGGACGGGTGCGATGCCTTCTGCGCATACTGCATCGTGCCCTACACTCGCCCCGTTGTCTGGTCGAGAAGCATCCAGCAGATCGAGGATGAGTGCAAAGATCTCGTCAGGGCCGGGCACAGGGAAATCGTGCTGGCCGGTGTGTTCCTCGGCGCTTTCGGGCGGGACACGGCCGTCCGCAGGCGTTGGGATGACGCGCCGCCAGCGCTGCCGGTCCTGGTCGAGCGCATCGCCGCCATCGAGGGCCTGTGGCGCGTGAGGCTTTCGAGCCTGGAACCGGCGGACGTGAGCGACGAGCTGCTGGCCGTCTGCCGGCTCGCCCCGAACGTTGCCCCGCACTTTCACCTGCCGCTTCAATCCGGCTCGCAGCGAATCCTCAGTCGCATGAACCGCCAGTATACGGCCGACCGGTTCCGGGGCATCATCGACCGGCTGCGGGACGCGTTCGATCGTCCCGCCCTGACCACCGATATAATCGTGGGCTTTCCCGGCGAGACCGACGCCGACTTTGCCGAAACGCTGGCTATGGTGCGTTACGCGGGCTTCGCAAAGGTCCACGCGTTCCCCTTCAGCGCCGTGGAGGGCACGGCGGCCTGGACGTACCGCACCGAGGCCCCGCCGCGCGGCGTCGTCAAGTCTCGCATGGCGGCCCTTGCCGCACTGGAGGGCCGGACCGCCGCGGCCTATCGGCGACAGTTCGTGGGCCAGGAAATGGAGGCCCTGGTCGAGAAGGCCAGGAACGAGCAATCCCATCTCGACGCCATGACCGACCGCTACATAACCGTTGCCTTCATGCCGCCGCCCGGCGCGGATCTGACCGGAACAATCGTCAGGGTCCGGATCGATGACCTCAGCGATAAAGGCCTGCGAGGGACGCTGCTATCGTAAGCTCACCTGCCGGCCCCGCGCGGCGTGGGTGTTGTCATCGCCGCCGCCGGCCTATACAATCTCGCACGTGGACGATCCCAGGAAATCGCTCACCGAGGCGGGCAGGCAGTTGCTGGAGACCGAGCGGCTGTTGGGAGCACAGTTCCTGCCCGCCCAAGAGAATCCACTGCCCGAAATGACAACGCCCGCTGAACCCGCCAATCCCCAGCCGCCCGCATCGAGCATGCCTGCCGACCAAAAGGCCGCCGCACTTGCCCGCATCGACACCGACGAGGTAAAGCCCTGCGAAAAGTGCGAGCTCTGCCGGTCACGCACCAACACCGTCTTCGGAGAAGGCGGCGCCGACGCCGACCTCGTATTCGTCGGCGAGGGGCCCGGCCAGGAAGAGGACCGCACCGGCAGGCCCTTCGTCGGCCGCGCCGGCGAGCTGCTCACAAAGATGATCGCCGCCATGGGCCTGGCCCGCGGCGACGTGTTCATCTGCAACGTCATCAAGTGCCGCGCCCCCGGCAACAGGTCGCCCGCGCCGCAGGAGATGCAGGCCTGCTGGGATTATCTCGTCCGGCAGCTCCAGATCATCGCCCCGTCGGTGATCGTCACGCTGGGCAATCCGGCCACGCAGTCCCTGCTCGACACGCGCACCGGCATCACTCGGATGCGTGGCCAGTGGCAGCAGTTGCCGCTCATCGGCGAGGGCCTTGCCGGCATCCCCGTCATGCCCACGTTCCACCCAGCCTACCTCCTGCGAAACTACAGTGCTGATGCTCGCGGCAAGGTCTGGTCCGATCTCCAGCAGGTCATGGAGCATCTGGGAATCGAACCGCCCGGCGCCGTGGCCGGTAGTCAGTAGCCAGTCCTGAGGCAGGCGAAGGGCCGGTCGTAGGTCATAGGTCGTAGGTCATAGGGGTGATTGCCGATTCCAGGCCAAGCCCAGCCACTCGAGTAGCTGGGTTAGGCCGTCTTGTCCTGCGTCTTGGCGGCCTTGGTCGCGGGGGCTGGCTGGGTCACAGGCTTAGTCGTCGGGGCTGGCTGGGTCACAGGCTTAGTCGTCGGGGCTGGCTGGGTCACAGGCTTGGTCGTCGAGGCTGGCTGGGTGGCCTTCTGCAAGCCATCGTCGGAGCGACCCTCCCGGCGAAGGAAGTCCGAGTACATGAGCTTCAACTCCGCGCTGTCGGGATTGGCGGCCATGGCGTCTCGGAAGATCTTGTGGGCGTCGTCAGTCCGTTGGCGCGATTGCAGAAACCTGGCCAATTCCATCCAATAATCAGGTATGTCGCTCTTAAGTTCGATGGCTTTGCGGAGGTCGGCTTCGGCCTCAGCGAAGTACTTTCCCTTCATGAGCCCTGCCAGCCGCGCGTTGGCATAGCCGCGACGGAAGTGGCCCTGGTGATCGTTTGGATCGATATCGAGCAGTTTGGTGCACTGTTGTACGAGCTTCATCCAGGGGGCGCTGCCGGGTTGTCTGCCGTGCACGGCTTCACCCCAGGCAATATCGCACAGGAGACGCTGGGGGTCGGCGTACTTGGGGCTGTGCCGCGACAGCTTGCCGAGCCTGGCTATCGCCGAAGTGTAATGCTCGGTCCTTTCCGTATCGGTAACATCCGGGTCCTTCAGCGCAACGTAAAGTTGCGCCCGAGCCTGCTTGAATTCAGCCCTGTCCCGGGAATCCAGCTTATCGAGTCTCTCGTACCAATCTGCGGCATCTCTGTATTGCCTCAACGCCTCCTGGTATTCGCCCGCTTCATAGGACGCATCGCCCTGCTTCTCAATTGCCGCCACGTCCTTGGGGGGGAAGAAGTAGTCCTTAATCGCCTGCGTGGAATAGTCGGAAGGGCTGGATGGTGAGACCGGAACGATGCCAGCGATAACCACAAACACCAAAGACGCGATGACTATCGCGGCCAGCACTTTTCCTGCGGTATCGAGTTTCTTTGTGTCTTGATAACCTTCGGGATAAACAAGGCAGCGGAAGTGAACGAAGAGACCCGCAATGGGCACAAGCATGAGTAGGGACCACGACCCACTCATCCCAATGTTATGGAGCCGGGTGACGATGAGAAAGAAGGTCAGGGGAATGACAATCAGAGCAGCAAGGAGGAGAAGTCCCCGTTCACCGGTCGCGATGAATATCACGATCAACACGATGATCAGTACGTTCACGCCGAACATTCCCAGCCAGTAAACGATCCGTCCAATCCCTCCATATTCCTTGGTGTCCTCTGCGGGGACCGGCGGTCCCGCAGGCGGCTTCTCTATCTCAAGTACCTTATCGAATTCGATTACCTTGTCGCTCTCCATGGGACTGTTGCCCGTGTTCCCAGACGCAGAGGGAACTGGTGTCTTTGCTGAAGCCGACAGTTGGCCCTCTTGCTCCGCTTGAGGGACAGTATTCGGCTGTCCGCACCCTGGACACGTTTCCAGTCCACCAGCCAAGGATGAGGGGGATTCCAATTCTGCACCGCACTTTGAGCACTGGTAGCTGATCATTGTCCCGTGTCCCATTGATTGTGAAGACCCACGATTATGCGCGATCTCACGAAGAGATCACCCGCCACATTAGGCTCTGCCGGAAAGCCTGTCAAGGCCGCTGCCCATGGGGCGGTAGCCAGTAGCCGGTGGCCGGGAGACAGCCTACGGTCCGGCAAAGCCGGTGAAGAGTTTGCCGAAATCCACGGGGTAGGGCTTGGGCTTGGCGCCGGGCATGTCCATGCGCGGGTTGGCGGCCAGGGCCTTCTGGCCCTTCTCGATGGCCTTGAGCATGCCCTGCCACGTCGGGTCTGTCTCGGTGAGGGCAGGCGGCTTTCTGTTGCCCTTGGGCTTGCACAGTTGCAGTCCCTTTGCGCTCTTGGCCAGCGTGGCGGTGAGCACGCGGCTGAAGCGGGGGTTGGTCAGGTTGATCCACGTGTGATGGTAGCCGCTGTTGCCGCTGTAGAAGTTGCCGCCGTGGCACGGAGCACATTTGGCCTTGTAGATCGCGTTGAACTCATTGAACCACGGCTCGCCCATGGCGGCGTCGCGTGAGCCGGGGCGGCCCGGGCGCGTGTGCTCGAACGTGCCGTAGTAGGGCACGTTGGCGTCGATCCAGGTGTAGATTCGGCGGCGGCTCTGGTCGTCGATGACGGCCTCGACGTGCTTCTTTTCGAGGAAGGGCATGAGCTTGCTGACGCGCGATCCGGTGGTCAGGGGCTTCCAGTTCTTGGGCGAGGTCCTGAGCAGCCAGCGGTAGTCGACCATCCCGCGGTTGAGCAGCCCGTCGTAGGCCATGTTGAAGAAGCGCGTCTTATCGCCCGAGAGGTCCAGGCCCTTTTTGGGGTCGGGGCCGCTGTGGCACTTGGCGCAATACTTGTCGAAGACGGGCTGGACCTGGGTGGCGAAGTCCATGGGCCCGTCGCCCCATGGCGGGGGCGTGATGTCCACGGGCTTGGGGTGAGGCAGCTTGGCCGGGGCCGGCCCGCTGGACGGGGCCATGAAGGCGTTCTCGTGACAGCCGAGGCAGCTTTGCGTCTCGCCGGGCATGATCTGCGTGATGGTGCCCATCCGCTGCAGCTCCTTGCCGTCGGCGTCGAGGGCCTGGAAATACAGCTCCACGCCCGCCGGGGCTTTGAAGCACGCCGAACCGTTGGCATCCACCGGCACGGTGCCGACGCACTGCTTGGCGTAGTAGGTTGCGCGGCTTTGCAGGGGGTCCATGTCGTAGGCCCGGCTGCCACGCATGTTGCAGCGCTTGGCGTAGACCCGCATGATGCGGATGGCCTTGACCTGCCCGGGCTTTACGCCGGTAAGCCCTTTGTAGACGTTGGTCAGGAAGAACGTACCTGTGGTCTGGTCGGACGGGGGCAGGAGGGGCTTTCGGTGGGGGGTGGGTCGCGGGACCAGCGGCACGGGATTGAAGCACGAGAGTTTCGCGTCTTCGTGCACGAGTGCTTTGTGGCCTTGGGGGTCCAGCGCGAAGATCCTGAACCGCCGCGGGCCGCTGGTGTGCTGTCCGCCGTAGGAGGCAAGGAACAGGTCCTTTTCGAGCGGGTACGGGTCGCGGTACGACCAGGCGAACTGCCTGTCGCCTACGCCCGCACGGTCCAGTTCGGGGCGATAGGGGATTTCCGGGGTTATGTTGCGGATGGCCTTGGGGTTCTCCAGGCCCTTGGTGCGGTCGATTATCCCGAGGGCGCCGACCGGGTTGCCGTGGTGCGGCGCCAACGTGCACAGGATATTCGACGTGCCGGGGATCTCGCGTGCCTGCCAGGTGACGGCCGGCTCGTAGATCGTGTTGCCGTAGTAGAGCTGCAGCCTGGTCCCGTCGGGGTTGAGCGTCCAGAGGCCCTGTGGGAAGGTCAGGCTCTTGTCCTGGTATTCCCAGCGGGTGAAGAGGATGCTCCCGTCGTCCATGACGTAGGGCGAGTGGTCGGCCAGCGTGCCGAAATGGATCCGCTGCATGTTCTTGCCGTCTGCGTCCATGACGTAGAGCGCGCACGCGGCCCCGGGTTGGCAGAGCGTGTGGGCCTCTACGCGCGTCGAGACGAAGCCGATCCGCCCGCCGGGGAGGTAGAACGGGTGGACGTCGTGGAACCGCCCGGTGGTGATCTGCCTGAGCCCGCGGCCGTCCGTGCCGATCTCGTAGATGTGAAACGGGTCGCCCTTCTTGCAGTTCCGCCAGGAGAACAGGAGCTTTTTCGCGTCGAACGAGAGGCTGATGTCGAACACGATGCCGTCGTCGTTGCGGAACAGTTCGGTCTCGGGCTGGCCGGGTTTGGTCAGGTCGCAGGTGTATATTCCGCCGCCGGGGACGTAGATGTTCCAGCCTATGATCGAGCCGATGCCGAACGGCCTCTTGAAGTGGTTCCGCTTGACGAAGACGAGTTGCCCGGCTGCCTTGACGAGCCTGGCCTTGAGGGCGGCGGCGGCCTTGTCGGGCAGTCTTTTCGGCTTCGGCTTCGGCTTCGGTGCGGGCCCGGGCGCCTTGCCGGCGGCAATCCGATCCTGCCGCAGTTCGATGGTGCGCTTCTTCTGGCCCTTGCCGGCGACCCACAGGTTCCGGAACCCCGCCGAACGCTGCCAGGGCCGAAGCCCCACCGCACCGGCCGGCAGCGCGCCACGCGTATCGCGCTCGGAGGCCACCTTTCGCCCGGCTACGTCGACTTCGATCCGGTCGCCCGCTATGCGAACCACCAGCGGGATCCACCGCTTCAGCGGGACGGCCACCTTGATGTCACGCATGAGCGAGAAGTTGTGGCGGTGGCGGCCGAGCCTCAGCACGCCGTGCTCAGGGTCAAGGGCGATCTCGTACCCGATGAACTTGTCGGCCCCGGTGCCGGCCTCGCTGACGCGGACGATCAGCCCGGCGTTTCCGCCGCGGGCGCTGTCGAAGTAGACCTCCACGCCGGCCTGCCCGTCGGCAAAGTCGGTCCCCGTGGCCACCAGCTTTGGGCCCCGGCCGCCGTCGACCCAGACAGCCCCGTCGCGGACCGTCCATCTTCCGCCGTGGGCGACCAGGTTCTTCTGGGCCAGGCCCGCTCGCGCGGTCAAACACACGGCAAGCAGGCAGATGAGGCAGCGAAACGCTGTGGATGTCCGTTTATGCGGTCGAATGATGCTTCATTGTATCCGGGAACGAAACCTAAACCAGGAAATCCGGGCTTGAGGATTCGACAGGGGCAGGGGGGCGGAGCTTGCGGGCGACCGTCAATCCACCAGCACGCGGTTCACGCGCCGGCCGAGGCGGCAGGTAATCTCATACGGAATTGTCCCCGCAAGACGCGCCAGGTTCTCCACGCTGTGCGGAGCTTGCGGATCCGGCGAGATTATCTCCACTTCGTCGCCCGCCCGCGCGTCGCTCACCTCCGTCAGATCCACGATCGTCTGGTCCATCGACACCCGCCCCCGGACCGGAACGTCACGCCCGCGAACCCGCATTGTCGCCTTGTTCGAAAGGCACCGCATGTAGCCGTCGGCGTAGCCTATCGGCACGAGGCCCACGCGCCCGGCCCGCTCAAACGTGTAGGTCAGCCCATACCCGCACGAGCTGCCCGCCGCAACATCCTTCACCTGCGTCAGCCGCCCGATAAGCCGAAGCGCCGGACGAAGAGGCAGCTTTGTTTGCAGATGGTCCGACGGCTGATACCCGTACATCGCGATCCCAGGCCGCACCATGTCCCAGTGAGTCTGCGGCAGATCAATCGTCGCCGCCGAATTTGCCGCGTGCAGCGTCAGCCCAGCGTGGCCCCGGCAGGCGTTCACCATGTCCGTAAACACATCGAGTTGCCGCAGCGTTGCGGTCTTGTCGGCCTCATCCGCGGAGGCAAAATGGGTATACAGCCCGGTGAGCTTCACCCCGGCCAGCCCGCGGATATGCTTCACGAGCGAAGGTGCTTGGGCGCTGGGAATCCCGGATCGCCCCATGCCGGTATCGATCTTTACGTGGACATCGGCCTTGGTTGCCAGCGGCGCGGCAGCCTTGGCGGCGGCCCCCGCGTCAGCCTTGGTCACCACCGTGAGGGTCACGCCCTTGGAGATCAGTTGCTCGAGGGCGTCGGCCCGGCCCCGTGCGCCGGCATACACGCAGGCGGGAAAAAACGTCAGCAGCGGCCCGTCATAACCCGTCCCACGGACCTCCAGCGCCTCCTGCACCGTGGCCACGCATAGCATGTCGGCGCGGGCCGCGATGATCTCCAACAGCCCCAGCCCGTGACCGTAGCAGTCGGCCTTCACCACGGCGCTGAGCATGGTCGTCGGCGAAATGTGCTCCCTGAGAAGTTCGAGATTGTCTATCACCGCGCGGCCGGAAATCTCCGCCGTGAGGTGGCTTGCGCCTGCACTGGGCTGGGCAATTACCACGTCGGGCGCGCGCGGCGCCTGTGAGACGTAGCCGTCTGCAACCTCACGGGCAGATTCAGCGGCTGCGCCGTCGGTTGATTCCAAGCCGGCCGGCCCGTCCGTCCGGGATTTCGCATTCTTTCGCTTTGTCCCCATGTGAACTCTCCCACCCAGCGCCCGAATAGTGCCTCACACGACCGACATATTATACGCGAAATCGGTGAGTGGGTCTACACTCCGGGTGGCACAGGTTTTCAATCTGTGCATCAGAGCTTAAAAAGCCGCCTTGGGGCCCGAGGGGCCTGTGCCACCAGAGAGGCCTTCCTTTGTTGCCCCAAAACCTTAATACCCCAATCCGCAAATACTCTTGGTGAATTACCGCGGTTTTGCTAGGATTATGGCGAATCTGACGTGCGCGTGGAGAAACTGCGGAATTTGAGGGAAAATCATGGCCTGGAATGCGGCAATAATGGGCGTCACCGGAGTGGTCGGCAGCGAGTTTCTGAAGATCCTCGCCGAGCGCGACTTCCCCCTGGCGAGCCTCAAAGCCCTGGCCTCCATCAGGTCAGCCGGCAAGAAGGTCCCGTTTGGCGACGAGGAGCTGGTCGTGGAGGAGCTCACCGCGGATAGCTTCGACGGGGTGGACCTGGTGCTGGCGTCGGCCGGCGGGGATATCTCCAGGGAGTTTGCGCCCGCGGCGGTCCGGGCCGGGGCGGTTGTGGTCGACAACACCTCCGCCTTTCGCATGGATGAGGACGTCCCCCTGGTCATCCCGGAAGTGAACCCCGCCGACATCAAGACACACAAGGGCATCATCGCCAATCCCAACTGTTCGACCATCATCATGAACGTGCCGGTCTGGCCCCTCCACCAGGCCAACCCCATTCGCCGGATCGTCATGAGCACGTACCAGGCCGTCAGCGGGGCCGGCGCCGCCGCCATGGCCGAGCTCGAAGCGGCCACCAGGGCGGCCCTGGCGGGAACGCCCTTCCAGCCGAAGGCGATGCCGCACACGACCGCCTTCAACGTCTTCAGCCACAACTCCGACATCGGCCCGGACGGCTACAATCTCGAAGAGCGAAAGACCTGGCGAGAGACGCGCAAGATATTTCACTGCGAGGACTTGCGCGTCACGGCTACCTGCGTCCGCGTGCCCGTGATGCGCGCCCACACCGAGGCGATCAACATGGAGTTCACCAATCCCATCACCGAGGATGAAGTCCGCCAGATACTCGCCGCTGCACCCGGCGTTAAGATCGTCGACGACCGCGAGAAGAACTACTTCCCCATGCCGATCGATGCCAGCGGCCAGGATGACATCCTCGTGGGGCGGATCCGCAGCGACGTCTCCCAGCCGGACGGGCGCGGCATCGACATGCTCGTCAGCGGCGACCAGCTCCGCAAGGGCGCAGCCCTTAACGCGGTCCAGATCGCGGAACTGCTGTAGGGGCTGTTGAAAAGGAATCTCCGGCCTACGGGCCGCTCTTGCATAAGGGGAAACGCATATGCGACGTGTGACAGTTAGCATGGCCTTGATCGTTGTGTTGGCGGGGACGGTTTTCGGGGCTGGCGGACAACCCAAGACGCCCGCGTCGTCGCCAAGTGCCTACAAAATCGAGGAGCAATTATTGGGGCCGTTGCATGACAAGCTTCTGTCACCGGTGGTCAGCAGACATGGTTGCCATCTGGCCTATGTGACGACCAAGGGCGCGAAGTTCGTTGTGGTTGCGGATGGGAAGCCCGGTCCCGAGTATGACTTGATCGGCATGGGAAGCCTCATCTTCAGCCGCGACGGCAAGCGATTCGCGTACAGGGCCAAAAAGGGCAGCAAGTGGCTTGTGGTCGTGGACGGCAAGCCTGGGCGTGAGTATGACGGGATCGTGGCGGGAAGCCTCATCTTCAGCCCCGACGGCAAGCGTCCCGCTGGGGACGTCCCTGGGGCGCGCGTGGCTGGGGCCGTCCCTGGGGGGCGCGTGGCGTACGTGGCCCAAAAGGCCGACAAGCAACTTGTGGTCGTGGATGGGCGAGAGGGTCCGAAGTATGACGCTATCGGGCGATGGCACTTGCGCTTTAGCCCGGACGGGAGGCGCGTGGCGTACGCGGCTAAAAGGGGCAGCAAGTGGCTTGTGGTCGTGGACGGGAAGCCGGCCCCGGAGTATGACGACATCGGCCAGGGAACCCCCATCTTCAGCCCGGACTCAAAGCGCGTGGCGTACACGGCCAAGAACGGCAGGAAATGGCTTGTGGTCGTGGACGGCCGGCCGGGGCAGGAGTATGACTGGATCTACTGGGAGCATGCCATCTTCAGCCCGGATGGCAAGCGAGTGGTGTACGTGGCCGAGAACGGCAAGAAGTGGCTTGTGGTCGCCGACGGCAAGGGGGGGCCGGAGTATGACCGCATTGCCAGGGGGCCGTACTTCAGCCCGGGCGGGAAGCGTCCCGCTGGGGACGTCCCTGGGGGGCGAGTGGCGTACGCCGCCGAAGAGGGAAGCAAGAAACTTGTGGTCGTTGACGGCAAGGCGGGGGTGGAGTATGACAACATCGGCGTGGGAAGCCTCATCTTCAGCCCGGGCGGGAGGCGCGTGGCATACTGGGCCCGAAAGGGCGACAAGCAACTTGTCGTCGTGGACGGGAAACCGGGGCCAGAGTATGACCGGATCACTAACGGCCCCATCTTTAGCCCGGATGGCAAGCGCGTGGCGTACTCGGCCGACAATGGCGACAAGCAGCTTGTGGTCGTGGACGGGAAGGAGGGGCCAGAGTATGACTGGATCGGCAGGCAAACCCTCATCTTCAGCCCGGATGGGAAGCGATTGGCGTACGGGGCCGGAAAGGGCTGGAAGTACCTTGTGGTTGTCGACGGAAAGCCGAGCCCGGGGTATGGCGGCATCGGTGACACTGCCCCCCTCTTCAGCCCGGACGGGAAGCGCGTGGCCTACAAGGCCAGAAAGGGCAACAAGGCGGTTGTGGTCGTCGATGGCAAGCCTGAGGGTGAGTATGACTCGGTTGCCGGCCCCATCTTCAGCCCGGATGGCAAGCGCGTGGCGTACGACGCCAGAAAGGGCAAGAAGTCGTTTGTGGTCTTGGATGGGCGACCGGGACCAGAGTATGACGACATCATAGGGGGACTCACCATCTTCAGCCTGGATGGGAAGCACGGCTATCTGGCCCTGGAGGGCCCGACGACGCGTGAGACTCGACCCGTCGGCCCGGGTGGGCAGCCGGAGCCTGAGTACTACGGGATCGCGGTGGGCCCGACCTTCCACGCGAACGGCGTTCTGGAATATCTGGCCGTCAAGAAGGGAACGCTCTACCGCGTGAAGCACGTTCCGGCAGCCAAATAGCCCGGATAATGCACGAACTGACCTCACATAAGGGGAAACGGATATGCGACGTGTGGCAATCAGTATGGCGTTGATCGTTGTGTTAGCGGGGACCTTCGCTTGCGAAAAGCCTTCCTCCCAGACGTCCAAGCCGTCGCCAAGTGCCTACAAGATCAAGGAACAACGATTGGGGCGCTATCATGACCAGATCCTGTCACCGGTGGTCAGCAAACATGGTTGCCATCTGGCTTATGCGACAAGCAAGGGCGACAAGGCCATTGTGGTCGTGGACGGAAAGCGGGGGCCCGAGTGTGACGGGATCGGCAAGGGAAGCCTCATCTTGAGTCGGGACGGGAAGCGCGTGGCATACGTGGGGAGGAAGGGGAGCAAAGAGCGGGGCAAGTGGTTTGTGGTCGTGGATGGAAAGGCGGGGGCGCAGTATGACGACATCGCCAACTTGCTCTTCAGCCCGCACGGGAAGCGATTGGCCTACTCGGCCAGAAAGGGCAGGAAGAAAGTTGTGGTCGTTGACGGCCAGCCCGGACCCCAGTACGACTGGTTCGAGTTGATCGGCATCCGCAAGGACCTCATCTTCAGCCCGGTTGGGAAGCGATTGGCGTACGTGGCCAAGAAGGGCAACAAGTGGCTTGTGGTCGTCGACGGCCGGGCGGGGCCTGAGTATGACTGGATCGCCACGGGCCCCGTCTTCAGCCGGGATGGCAAGCGCATGGCGTACTGGGCCAAGAAGGAGAGCAAGTGGGTTCTGGTCGTGGACGGGAAGCATGGCCCAGAGTATGACGGGATCGGCGGCCGCTCCATCCATACGCCCGTCAAGAAGCGCGACCTCATCTTCAGCCCGGATGGGAAGCGATTGGCCTGCGCGGCCAAGAAGGGGGACAAGGAACTTGTAGTGGTGGATGGGCAAGCGGGCCCAGAGTGTGACGGCGTCGTGCAAGGGTCCTTGGTCTTCAGCCCGGATGGGAGTCGCGTGGCGTACGCGGCCACAAAGGGCGACAAGTGGGTTGTGGTCGTCGACGGGCGCCCAGGGCCAGAGTATGACCGTATCGGGAGAAGCCTGTACGGAGCGGGGCTCCTCTTCAGTCCGGACGGGAAGCGCCTGGCCTACGCGGCCAGAAAAGGCAACAAGCATTTTGCGGTTGTGGACGGCAAGCCCGGGCCAGAGTATGACTGGATCGACTGCCACGTCTTCAGCCCGGATGGGAAGCGACTGGCCTACTCGGCCAAGAAGGGGAGCAAGTGTTTTGTGGTCGTGGACGGGCGCCCGGGGCCAGCAGTGTATGACAGCATCCTGTGGCCAAGCCCCATCTTCAGCCCGGATGGGAAGCGAGTGGCCTACTTGGCCAGAAAAGGCAACAAGCATTTTGCGGTTGTGGACGGCAAGCCCGGGCCAGAGTATGACTGGATCGACTGCCACGTCTTCAGCCCGGATGGGAAGCGACTGGCCTACTCGGCCCAAAAGGGTGCCAAGTGGGTCGTGGTCGTCGACGGCAAGCCGGGGCCAGAGTATGACAGCATCGGCGACTTCCTCTTCAGCCCGGACGGGAAGCGATTGGCGTACGCGGCCGAAAAGGGCAAGAAGTACCTTGTGGTCGTGGATGGTCGGCCCGGACCCAAGTATGACTTAATCCCCGAAGGGCGGGCACCGGGGCCAATGGGGTGGATTGGGTTCACCGTCAGCGCAGGCCCAATCTTCCATGCTGACGGCGTTCTCGAATACCTAGCCGTCAAGAAGGGAGTCCTGTACCGCGTGAAGCACATTCCGGCAGCCAAATAGCCGTATATTGGATGAACCGCAGAGGACGCCGAGGACGCAGAGAAAAGACTCTGGTTCTTTGATAGGCAGAGGCACGTCCTGACAAAATCTTAGAATCTCTGCGGCCTCCGCGCCTCTGCGGCTATATACTAACCCCTGACAAGTGAACATCGAGTGGAATGCGCCGCGTCGAAAGCCGTGACATAAGTATTAACCCACGCGAAAGATACATCGAGACGCTGACGTTCGGCAGCCCGGACAAAATCCCGTTTTCCCCGGGCGGCGGCAGGGAGTCCACCCTGGCTCGCTGGCACGGGGAGGGCCTGCCGGATGGCAAGGATCCGACGGCCCACCTCATGGAGACGCTGGGCATTGAGGCCGAGCCGGCCGCCAAACCACGCGTCAGCCTGGGGGTGGATCTTCGCATGATCCCGCAGTACGAGCAGAAGGTCCTCGAGCACAGGGACGGGCACTACATCGTCCAGGACTGGAAGGGCAATATCTGCGAGATATCGGATCGGTTCGACGTCACCTATCTGGACCACGCAAGGGATTTCTGCACTCGCAGATGGATCAGGTGTCCCGTCGAAAGCCGCGAGGATTGGCAGCAGATGAAGGAGCGCTACCGGCTCGATTCACCCGGCAGATTCCCCGATAATCTGGCCGAAAGGTGCAGCCGGGCGGCCGATCGCGACTGGGTTCTCAACATCGGCTGGTCGGGGCCATTCTGGCAGATGCGGGAATGGTGCGGCTTCGAGGGCCTGTGCATTATGATGCTGGACCAGCCGGACCTGGTGGGGGAGATGGCCGAGTTCTGGACGGAGTTTGTGTCAGCCGTTCTTGGGCGGATTCTGGCCCGCGTGTGCCCGGACAGCGTGCAGATATCGGAGGACATGGCCTACAAGGCCAAGGCGATGATTTCCCCGGCGATGACGCGGCGGTTCTGCATGCCGAGCTGGAAGCGCTGGAGCAAGCAGTGCAGGGCTGCCGGCGTGCCTGTCATCGACATGGACAGCGACGGGTTCGTCAGTGAGTTGATCCCCATCTGGATCGAATCCGGCATCAACGTCTGCGACCCGGTGGAGGTAGCCGCCCATAACGACATCGAGCAGCTCAGGGGGCAATTTAGGCATAAAATGGCCTATCGGGGCGGGGTCGACAAGCGTGCGATCGCCAAGGGCGGCCGCGTTATCCGGGAGGAGATGAAACGCCTCGAGCCGGTCGTCAGGGATGGCGGATATATCCCCGGCTGCGACCACGCCGTGCCGGGCGACGTGTCTTGGGCGGATTTCGTCGAATACGGCCGCCTCCTGGGCGGGATGACCGGGTGGTTGTAGGGCGACGATTGGGGTTTTCAGGTCTGGTGGGAAAAAACTTTTGGAAAAGGGTTGCCGCGGGTGTGGCCGATTGTTAATATGTGTATATTCGGTTACTCGGATATAGGCGGAATCATGCCGACGATCGAAGCCATGCTGAAATCCTTTGGGCAGAGCACGCGGCTGCGCATCCTGCGGCTGGTTGCGGCGCAAGAGCTTGCAGTCAATGAACTTGTAGAGATACTCGAGGTGCCGCAGTCCCGGGTTTCACGGCATCTTGCGGTCCTGCGCCAGAGCGGGCTAACCGAGGTCCACCGCGAGGGCAACTCCATATATTATCGTATGGATCCTGGCGAGATCGATCCGTTTGCGGGGGCCCTTTGGCGGGCAATACGGGCCCACCAGGGCTACTGGGACTTCTTTCCCGGGGACCTGGAACGCCTCAAGCAGGTCGTCCAGCATCGCGAGGCACGCACGAAGGAGTACTTTGAGGTTGTGGTCGCCGAGTGGGATCGCATCCGGCGGACTTACATCGACGAGGCCCTGTCGTTCCTGGCCGTCTCCAGTCTGGTAGGCCCCAACGCTGTTGCTGTGGACGTCGGCACGGGCACAGGTGAGGTGTTGCTGTCGCTTGCGCAGTCGGCGGGCAAGGCCATCGGCGTTGACAGGTCCCAGAAGATGCTGGACGTGTGCCGCCAGCGCATCGAACGCAACGGAATTGAGAACGTTGAGCTTCTGCTCGGCGAGGCTGAGGACCTGCCGCTGGATGACTGTGCCTGCGACGCGGCCTTCAGCAGCATGCTGCTGCACCACCTTGCCGATCCGGCCGTCGGGGTCAGGGAATTGGCCAGGATCGTCAAGCCCAACGGAAAGGTCGTGATAAGCGACCTGGTCAAGCACGAGTACGACTGGACGCGGGAGGTGATGGCGGATGTGTGGCTGGGGTTCACGGAGGAGCAGATTCGCCAGTGGCTCACGGAGGCGGGGCTGACGGATGTGGCGTACTGGTCCACGCCCGTGCCTTCGCCGGTGGAGCCGGAGTCGACCAAACTTCGGGCCTTCATCGCAACGGCAACCAGGCCGCAAAAGAAGCAGGGAACTGGAAATGGGACTTTACGTACTGAAGTATCGAGCGCGGAGACTACTTCAGCCGCTCGCCAGAGCGTTGAGGTGGGTTCACCCTGACGTCTTGAGCTACCTTGCGACGGCGGTCACTGTGGGCACGGCTGTCTGCTATGTCTATGCGGCAAAGGCGCCGGTGCTGCTGCTGGCGGCGGTGGCCCTGACGCTGGTGCGGATGGGCCTCAACACGCTGGACGGCGTGGTTGCAATTCAGCGTGGCAGGGCGTCGCTGAAGGGCGAGATCGTCAACGCGCTGCCGGACCGGTACTCGGACATCCTTGTTATGGTGGGCATAGCGGTCTCGGGGCTCTGCGGGCCGGTGTGGGGCCTGGTGGGCCTGGCCTCCGTGCTGCTGGTGAGCTACAGCGGCATGCTGGGCAAGGCCCTGGGTGTTGAGTGGCAGCATCATGGGCCGCTGGGCAAGGTGGAGCGTCTGATCCTGATCATGGTGTTCTCGTTGATTCAGTTCTTCCACCTGCGGGCGGGGGCGAGTCCATGGGCGATATTCGGCCTGTCGCTGACGCCGCTTGAGTGCAGCATGGCGCTGTTTGTGGTGCTGGGGCAGGTGACGGTCTTCAACCGCACCAGGGGCATGTTGAGACAGATTGCCCGCCTGGAGTGGCGGGAAAACGGCAATGGCAGGGAGGCACGCGGGCGATTGCTGGTCACCTATGCGTGCAGGGGCTACCACCAGAAGCTCAAGACCCACAGGGGGCGGCCCAACGACAGCGATCTGCCTGGCGCTTTCCTGTTCGCGATGAAACCGGCGACTTCCACGGGGACAGCGAAATGAACGATCCGGATGCGGCGAAGCAGGTTCTATGGCTGACCGTGTGCATCATGGCCGCGTTCGGACTGATTGTGCTGGTCGGCGTGCTTGCGGCCAGGAGCAGGGGCCTGAGCGCGCGGTCCATGGTGACGAAGTACATGGCGTGGTTTGTGCTGATTCCGCCGCTGCTGCTTCCTCTGGTGTACAGCCGTGCGCTGTTCCAGGTGGTTATCCTTCTGCTGTCGGTGCAGTGCATCCGGGAGTTTGCCCGGGCGACGGGCCTGTGGCGGGATCGGGGGGTGATGTGGTTGTGCTACGTGCTGACAGTGGCCATTTACGTGCCGATCTTTGTCGGCTGGTACGGGGGATTTCAGACCGGGCCGCTCGCCGCCGTCGGGCTTCTGCTGCTGGTTCCGATTGCCCGGGGCCGGTACGAGCACATGCTCCAGAAGGTGTGCCTGTCGGTGCTGGCGGTGTTGTACTTCGGCTGGTTCCTGTCGCACCTGGCGTATCTGAGGAATTTCGAGCACGGCATCGCGTACACCTACTTTCTGGTGGTGCTGGTGGTCTGTAACGACTCGCTGGGGTACCTGTGGGGCAAATGGCTGGGCCGGCACAAGCTGATCCCGCGGATCAGCCCGAATAAGACGGTGGAGGGGGCTGTGTTCAGCGGGGTGTCGGTGCTGGTAATCGGATGTCTGCTTCGGCCGCTGCTGTTGCCGGGGGTCGGCGTGATGTTGGTTGTGCTTCTGGCGATGCTGGTATGGGTGCTGGGCGTCTGTGGCGACCTGGTGGTCTCGTTCATCAAGCGGGATCTGAGCATCAAGGACATGGGCAGCGCGATCCCCGGCCACGGGGGATTCCTCGACCGCTGCGACAGCATGATACTTACCGCCCCGGTCTTCTTTCATACGGTGAGGTGGTTCCATGGAGCGTGAGCCGGCACAATCCGCATCAATGACGTACTGGCAGTACGGGCCGCCGCCGTCGGTGTTCGATCTGATTCAGAACAGCCCGTTGACCAGGGCGGCCAGAATCGTTGTTCACATACTGCTCAGAGAATACCTCTGGTTGTTCCACGGCTTGCGGGTGCATCAGGATGGCCAACTGGCCGGCCTGCGGGGCCATCTTATCGTGGCCAACCACTCCAGCCACCTGGACGCCCTGGTGCTCTTTGCGGCGTTTCCGCTCAGCAGGGTCAACAGCATCCACAGCCTGTGCGCGAAGGACTATTTCTTCGGCCATCCCGTCAGACGGGTGCTTGCCTTCTTCCTCGGCAACAGCATACCCATGAACAGAGCCCGCTTCGACAGGCGGGCCATCTCATATTGCAGCAGGAAGATGCAGGAAGGCGCCAACATCATCCTGTTTCCGGAAGGCACGCGATCGCCGGACGGCAAGATCGGCCAGTTCAAGGCCGGCGTGGGTCTGCTTGCGCTGCGGCACGGCCTGCCCGTTGTTCCGGCGTACATAGACGGGGCGTATGAGTGCTGCGGCAGGGGCAGGGCGGTCCCTCGGCCGGGAAGGATCGAAGTAATCTTTGCGCCCCCCGTTCAGTATCGGGATATAACCAACAGCAGGCGTAACTGGCGGCGTGTTGCGCGGGACTTGCAAAGCCGCGTCGAGCGGTTGCGGGCGCGGCTGCGAAAGGAGCAAGAAGACCATGAATACCCTGCAGATCAAGCTGTTGAAGATGTTCGTTCATACGGTCGGCAGGCTGAGCGACGGCATCCGCATCGCCTGCGAGGACGGGTTCACCTCGGGCAAGATGGTGGACTACGTCTACAGGAACCAGGCGTCCGGGGTGGGCCCGCTCGGCAAGCTGCTGGATAGAATCTATCTTTCGAACAAGGGCTGGGAGGCTGTCCGAATCAGGCGGCTTCACCTGGAGCAGCTTCTTGAATCGGTAATCCGCCGGCAACTGGATGCGTTTGGGGATGTGTTCATACTGGACGTAGCCTCCGGGCAGGCGAGGTATCTTCGTGAGGCCCTGGCGAGATTCGTCGGAGAAAAGGTCGAGGCCTTCTGCTGGGATTTGGACAACCGATGGCTGGAGGAAGGCCAGGAGGCAGCGGCCCAGGAGGGCCTTGGGAGCATTCTTTACGATCGCGGGGACGCTCTGGACGCCTCAAGCTTCGCCCGGCTGCCCAGGGCGCCGCATATTATAGTTGCCTCCGGCTTGTATGAGTGGGTAGAAGATGACCGTCTGGTTCGGAAGTCAATGAAACTTGTTTTCGACGCCCTGGCCGCGGATGGTTGCTTTCTGTTCACGATGCAGACGGGACACGTGGCCCTGGAGATGACCAACGGGGTGTTCCCGGCCTTTGGCGGCGGGACGCTGCGGATCAAGCCCAGGCAGCCCGCCTTGGTGCACGATTGGGCCAGGCGGGCCGGCTTTGAAATCGAAAGGACCGAGACCGACGATTGGCATTACCACGCGGTGACCCTGGCCCGCAAGGGCGGCCATGCCGCCATAGAGCGACGCATACCGAGACCCTGACTTACTTTCCTTAAGGAGCAACCTGACATGGAACGTCCATGCCGCGAACGCGGCGATATACTACTGAAGCCGGGCGAGCTGACCGACATTCGCCGGCGCCTGCGAAAGATAGCGCCTAAGCACGACCTGGCCAGCGTGATCGCGTGCGCCTTTGACCACCGCACGCGGATGCTGCCGTTCGTGTACGTCAGCAAACAGATGGTCCCCGCGGGTGTGCGGGCCATCGGGGCGGCAATGGTCGACTCCGGCTTCGCCAAAACACGCATCGTCCTCCAGCAGTGGAATCGCAACTTCCGCCCCTCGCGAATGCAGCTGGACGGGCGTATGCCCGATATCTTCATGATCTCGAGCATACAGAACTACTCCGACCAGTGTAAGGCCCTCATCCGTGATGCGTGCCGGATCGAGCCGGGCCACCGCCCGCTGATCGTCGTTGGCGGCGGGAAGGCCATCTACCAGCCGTGGGGCCTGTTCAGCGCCGACCCGTGTGACCCGTGGCAGACGGACGTGGCCGTAACCGGCGAGGAGTACGTCCTGCTGAGCATGCTCGAGGTGGTGCTGTCGACGCGGGCGGCCGGCGAGTCGGTGCGATCGGCGTTTCTGCGGGCGCGGGATGCCGGCCTCCTGGACCATGTTCCCGGGTTGGTCTACGCGCGAGGCCGCGAGGGCTGCGTGCCGCAAGAGCTGACCGACACCGGCGTGCAGCGCATCGTGGGCGACCTGGACGAGCTGCCGGAATCGGTGCTGGGCTTCCGGATTCTGGAGGCGCCGTCCCGCAAGGAGACGCTGGCCTCGCGGGCGCTGCCTCCGGGACGGGTGCGAAAATGCAACATGATCGGGTCGATCGTTGCGACGACGGGGTGCAAGCTGGCGTGCTCGTACTGCCCGATCCCGGCCTACAGCCAGCGTCAACTGCGGTTCAAGAGCGGGGCGCGGCTTGCGGACGAAATGGGCCGTCTGTACACGGAATACGGCATCCGGGACTTCTTCGGGTGCGACGACGATTTCTTCGGCGACAAGCGCCGGTCGCTGGAGATCATGGAGGCCCTTGCGAGGGCGAAGATAGACGGCGCGCCTTTCCACACGAAGGTGCGATGGGGCACTGAGGTAACGGTCCGCCACACGCTGCGGATGAAGGACCACCTGGGCCTGGCGCGGCAGGCCGGCATCCAGGCGCTGTGGCTGGGCGTAGAGGATATGACAGCCACATTCATCAACAAGGGGCAGACCGTCGACAACACCATCGAACTCTTTCGGCTGCTGCGCCAACACGGGATTGCCCCCATGCCGATGATGATTCACCACGACGCCCAGCCGCTGCACACGTGGGGCGATTCCTACGGGCTGCTCAACCAGGTCAGGCTCCTGCGAAAGGCCGGCGCCGTGAGCTTCCAGGTCTTCGTGTTCGTCCCGACCATCGGGTCGAAGGTCTACGAGGAGGCCTTCACATCGGGCCTTGCGTACGAGAGCGTCGGCGGGCGCGAGGTCGAGCAGCATATGTTTGACGGCAACTACGTGATTCAGTCGGCCCACAAGAGGCCGTGGCGAAAGCAGCTTAATCTCATGGCCGCATACCTGTACTTCTACAACCCGCTGCGGTTTCTGTGGGCGCTGATCCGCCCGAAGACCAAGGTATTCCTGGCCGACCCGGGCATGCAGATTATGGGAATGTGGGGCCTGACGCAGACGATACGGCGCACGCTCGGCTGGGCGATGCGCTTGATGTTTGGCAAGATCCGGCGGAGCACCCGTGCCCCGGCCAGCCCGCTGCCGATACGAAGCGCCGCCCCCGTCCGGCTGGTGCCCCGCTCGCGATCTCCCGAAAGCGCCCTGGAAAAGGCCGAAGTGTGACAGGGTGGTTTGCGGGCTGTTCGGATGCAGCCCCGGCCGGGCGAGAGAAGAAGGTTCATGCGAGCGTTAGCGTTAGAGATGCTGTTGATGGCCTGTGCGGTTGTGGTTACGGGGTGTCCGCAGCCCCCTCATCCGCCCACGCCGATCGACCCGTGGTCCGAGATTGATCCGGTGACCGGGCGCAAGTTCTGGATTTACGTTCCGACGACTTATCGGCATGACCGGGCGATGCCGCTGATTGTAAGCTGTCACGGCTCGCCGCCGTTCGACGTGGCTGAGCATCACGTCCGCGAGTGGAAGTGGCTGGCCGAGCGGTATGGCTGCATCGCGGTAGCACCGTCGATGGTCGGCACGGACGGCATCCTCGGGGCGGGGCCCGTCTCGGCGATGCTCGCCAACGAGGACGTTATTCTGTCGGTGATCTCCTCGTTGGGCTACCGATACAACATCGACCGGGCCAACATAATGATCACCGGCTTTTCGGGAGGTGGATTCCCCACCTACTGGGTCGGGCTGAGGCATCCGGAGATCTTCAGCGTGATCGTCGCGCGAAGCTGCAACTTCAACAGGGGCAATCTCGACGGCTGGTTTCCCCGCAACGCCGCCAAGAGGCCGATATTGGTCTACTGGGGCGAGAACGAGCCCTCCCCCATCGTCTACCAGTCGGAGCGAGCCGTTGCGTACCTGCGGTCGCGGGGCTATGTGGTGGATACCCAGCTCATCCCGGGGATCTCGCACACGCGGCGCCCCAAGTGGGCGATGGCGTTCTTCCTGAAGAACCTCCGCCCGCCGCGGCCGTCCCTGCCGACCAGCAAAAAACCAACGCCGGGCAAGGGCCTTATCATCAAGAAGCTCGGGAAAACCTACCGCTAGCGCAAAAAAGGTACCTGACCCCTTTTTTTGGTCACATCTGCCAGAGCGGCAGGCCGGTCTGCTCGTCAAGCCCGCGGATGAGCTCCGGTCCTTCCAGCACCTGCACGCAGAACTCGCAAGAGAAGACTATCGTGCCCGGCGCGAGGTGCCCGCCGTAGGCCCTGCCCTCGGCGTCCGACAGCGTCACGTGAGCGTGCACGATCGGCTCGCCATCCTTGAGCGACACGTTGCCCACCAGGTTTGTGATCTCCAGGGGCTCGTCCAGCTCGAAGAAGCGGTACTCCCTGACGTCCTGGTCGTAGAAGGCCAGCCGCGCCTTCTGGGCCGCGCCGAGCGCCTCCACGCGGCCGAGCTTTACGCCCTCAGCCGCGCACAGGCTGGTAATCTCTTCCAGCAGATCCGCGTCCTTGCGGCACTTGCCGATGATGTATCTCACGTGCTTGGCTTGTCTGAAGACGGGCATTTCGGTGCTCCCTGTCCGGGCCGCGGCTCCGATGGGGGATGAAGAACGGAGAGGGCGGGATTCGAACCCGCGGTAGGGGTGTGAGCCCCTACAACGGTTTAGCAAACCGTCGCTTTCAGCCACTCAGCCACCTCTCCGGGGGCGTGCGGGCCGCGCTGCGGCTGACCATTCTATGTCATCGCCGGCACAAACGGAAGCTCAAATGCGCCGCGGGCGCGCCCAATATGCCCGCCGGTGCGGACAAATGAGTTGTCGCAGCCGCACGTCGGGCGATATAGTGCTGTCGAAGGACAGGGCCGATGATATGGGCGCGGGGACTGGTCCGGGCGGCTGAGCATGAAAAGAAGCATAGTATACGTGGTGGGCCTTGCCATCCTTGTGGGCGGCGGCTGCGCGATGCTAGTCGTGAAAAAGGGGAATGATCCCGTTGTCGCAAGCAACCCCGTTGAGCTTGTGGAGCTGGATTTGGGCCTGACCGAGGATGCGGTAACCCGTGCGACGCCGGGCAATCCGAAGGGCCTGAAGCCGCCGCATCTGCGAAAGGAGATCAAGCGCCCGCCGTTCATGATTCCGCCGGGGGTAACGAACCTGGCGTTGTACAAGCCCGTCACCAGCAGTGATAAGGAACCGAGTACCGGCGACCTCGACCAGATTACCGATGGGCTCAAGAAGAGCGGGGAGTTTGACTTCGTTGAATTGGGGCGGGGCCTGCAGTGGGTCCAGGTGGACTTGGGCCGGGTCTCGACTGTCCATGCGGTGGTCGTGTGGCACTACTACAAGAACCCGGTAATCTACAACGACGTGATAGTCCGGCTCGCAGATGACGCCGCCTTTTCCCAGAACGTCAGGACGCTGTTCAACAACGATCATGACAATTCCGCGGGGCTCGGCAGGGGCAAGGATACGGCTTTCTACGCCCGCTGGTGGGGCGAGATCGCCGATGCCCGAGGCGCGGGTAAGAAGGGCACGCCGGCCAGATACGTACGGATCTATACGGCCGACGGCATGGAAGGTGAATTCCCACGGTTTGTCGAGGTAGTCGTTTACGGTAAGTAGTCATCCGGGCGCGTTCGCATCAGGTCCGGGATATAATGAGTGATGACATAAGGAGGCTGATTATGCCACGGAAGAAGCTGTCTCGTCGCGGGTTCCTGAAAGGGTCTGTTGTTGCATCGACGGGTGCGGCGGCTTTGAGTCTTGAAGAGCAGATTCTTCTGGCGAAGACGTCGGAGAAACCGGCTGCGCCCGTGCCGAAGGGCGAAGGTCTGCCAACGGGAAAGATCGGCAAGGTCCAGATCACCAGGTTGATCTGCGGCGGGAATCTGATCGGCGGGTGGGCGCACAGCAGAAATCTGAAGTACGTATCTTCGTTGATGAACCATTACTTCACGGATGAGAAGATCATCGAGACTCTGGAGATATGCGAAGCCAACGGAATAAACACGATAGTAACCGTTGTAGATAAGCGGACGAACAAGCTTCTTTCGAAGCACTGGAAGAACGGCGGGAAGATACAGTGGATCGCGCAGTTGCGTTCGCAGCTGCAGGATCCTACGGCTGAGGCCAAGCTGGCGGTCGACAACGGTGCGGTGGGGGCCTTCCTTATCGGCAACGCGGGCGACCCATGGGTCAAGTTCAAGAAAGGGCTCGACGCCATCAGGGCGATCGTCTCTTTCGTCAAGGACAAGGGCCTGGTCGTGGGCGTGGGCGGACACCTGGCCAATGTACCCATAACGTGCGAGAAGGAGGGGATAGATCCGGACTTTTATTTCAAGACCATAAACGACGTGAAGTACCATTGCGAAACCCCGGCAAAGACCATCGAATTTATGAAGGACGTGAAAAAGCCGTGGATCGCTTACAAGGTTCTGGGCGCGGGCGTGGTCAGTCCGACGAAAGGTTTCAAGTATGCCCTGCAAAACGGGGCGGATTTCATGTGCGTGGGTATGTTTGATTTTCAGATTAAGGATGATGTGCAGATCGTAAGGGGGATACTTGCAAGAGGCGTAAAGAGGCAGCGCCCCTGGCGATGATGAAACAGCCGCGGCGGCGGTCATCTGCTGGAACTGCTCCGGGAGTTCTGATATACAGGGGGCGGACCGCATCCGTGGTGAGGTCAGATCGACGGGAGAAACGGCGATGATAATCAACTCAAACAAGTGTATTGGCGTGGCTCTTGCGGGTCTGCTGGCGGTGGGCGCCGCCGGGGCCGCCACCGTCAACGAGTCGGCGCGGAACATCCCCGTCGCATATGACGTGGACGTTGTGGTGGTCGGCGGATCGACCGGCGCGGTATCGGCAGCGGCGGCTGCGGCCCAAAGCGGCGCGACGGTATTCCTGGCTGCTCCGCGCTCATACCTCGGCGAGGACATGTGCGGCACGTACAGGCTGTGGCTCGATCCGGGCGAAAAGCCCGCGGTCCCGCTTGCCAGGGCGCTGTACGCCCAGGGGCCCGCGCTGCCGGTGGCCCGTGGCGTCAGGTTCACGTATCAGGCGGACAAACCCTCGGCTGGCGTTCACAAGGATACGCGCACGCCGTCTTGGCTTACCGACGGACTGTACGGCCCGGCAGCCACACAGAGCGTGCAGTACGACGGCAGCGTGACGATTACGGTGGACCTGGCCCGGCAAGTGCCGATCAAGAAGGTCCACGTCCTGGTCTATCAGCGGGACAAGGACTTCGAGGTCGAGACCGTGACCGTGTCGGCCGGCGACGACAAGCAGCAGTGGAAGCAGATCGCGAAGATCACGAACGCCAAGCTGGGGCGCGGGCGTTTCGAAGACTCGCCGATCGATCTGTCAGCCGCGGTAACGGTAAAGGCGCGTTACCTCAGGTTTGCGGTGGCCAAGTCGCAGCGCGTCAAGCGCATTCTGCTCGGCGAGATCATCGTCGAGAGCGATGAAAAGCCCGTCGCTCCCAAGGCGCCCGCGCCGGCCCGGCCCATCAGGCCGATGCAGGTCAAGCGAGTCCTCGACAAGGCGCTCCTGGACGCCGGGGTCACGTTCCTCTTCGGCTGCTACCCCGCCGACGTGCTCCGCGACGGCGAGGGGAATCTCGCGGGCATCGTGATGGTCAACCGGTCAGGGCGGCAGGCCGTCACGGCCAAGGTCGTCATCGATGCGACGGATCGCGCGACGGTCGCCCGGCTGGCGGGCGCGACCTTCCAGCCGTATCCCACCGGGCCGCAGGAGTTCAAACGCGTGGTCGTGGGGGGGACGGCGCGAACCGGCGAAGGCGTCCGGTCACGAAAAATGCCCACACCGATCACCGTGGTCAGGAGGTATAGGGGCAGGAGCGCTCGGCGAAGTTACGAGGCCGTCGAATACACGTTAAAGCTGGCCGTGGGCGACGGTTCGTTCGCGTCGCTGGCCCGGGCCGAGCAGACCGCCCGCGACAAGACGTGGCATGCCAACCAGGTTGACGCTTCGGAGGTCATCTTTCAGGTGCCGCCCGATCCGATGAAGGGCGCCAAGGGCCTTGCCGGCGCGTGGCCTGGGGCGAAGAAGGTTGACCTCGATGCGTTCAGGCCGGCCGACGTCAAACGCCTGTACGTGCTCGGTGGATGCGCGGATATGTCGCGCGAGGCGGCTGGAAGCCTGCTCCGCCCGTCCGCCCTGATAAGCGTGGGCGCGCGAGTTGGGCAAGCTGCGGCGAAGGAAGCCAAGACGCTACCCAGACCCAAGGCCGTTAAGCTGCCGGGCCGAAAGGCCCAAGCCGTCGCCACGGGCGATGTGCGCGAGTCCCTGGTTGGTCTTGGGGCGAGTCGCGGATCGCGGCGGACGGTCCCCGCCGGCGATCGCGCGGTACCAGTGCTGGGCAGCTACGACGTTGTGGTGGTCGGCGGGGGCACGTCGGGCGCGCCGGCAGGCATCGGTGCGGCCCGCCGCGGGGCCAAGACACTCGTGATCGAGTACCTGAACGGTCTGGGCGGGGTCGGTACGCTGGGTCTGATCAGCAAGTATTACCACGGCCACCGCGCGGGCTTTACAAAGGAGGTCGACCGCGGGGTGGCTGCTATGGGCGAAAACAAGCCGAGCGCGGGCTGGAATATCGAGCACAAGATGGAGTGGTATCGGCGCGAGCTGCGGAAGGCCGGCGCGGACGTCTGGTTCGCCACGCTGGGCTGCGGCGCCTTTGTCGAAGACGGGCGCGTCAAGGGCGTGGTTGTGGCCACGTCCGCCGGGCGCGGGGTGATCCTGGCCAAGACGGTGATCGATTCGACCGGCAATGCGGACATCGCGGCGGCCGCCGGCGCGGCGTGCACCTACACCGACGGCACGCACGTGGCGGTGCAGGGCACGGGCCTGCCCCCTCGCGAGCCCGGTGCGAGTTACACCAACACCGACTACACGTTCGTTGACGACGCCGACATGATAGACGTCTCGAGCGCCTTTATCGCGGCCAGGGCGAAGTACAAGAACGCCTACGATCTCGGCCAGCTGATCGACACGCGCGAGCGCCGGCGGATCGTCGGCGACTACGTCATGTCCCCCCTCGACATCGTCAACCGGCGCACCTACAGCGATACGGTGGTGCTGTCCAAGAGCAATTTCGACACCCACGGCTTTACCGTCCACCCGTTGTTCCTCCTGGCCGACCCTGGCCGGGCGGGCATGTCACCCTACACGCCCTATCGATGTCTGCTGCCGCGCGGCCTGGACGGTATCCTCGTCACGGGCCTGGGCATAAGCGCCCACCGAGACGCCATGCCCATCTTGCGGATGCAGGCATGCGTGCAGAACCAGGGCTACGCGGCGGGCGTGGCGGCTGCGATGGCCGCCAAGGCGGGCAAGGGCACGCGCGGGATCGACATCAAGGCCCTTCAGAAACACCTGGTTGAGAAGGGCAACCTGCCGAAAAACGTCCTGACCGACAAGGACTCGTACCCGATGTCGACGGTCAAGATCGCCGACGCCGTGGAAAGTCTCACCAAGAACGACAAGGGCCTGCCGGTTGTCCTCGCGCAGCCGAAAGATGCACTGCCCCTGCTTCGAGAGGCGCATAAATCGGCCAAGACCCAAAAGGACAAGCTCGCCCACGCCCGAGTCCTTGGAATGTTGGGCGATGCCACCGGGACCGGCACGCTCGTCGCCGCGATCCGGGCCCAGGCATGGGACAAGGGCTGGAACTTCCGCGGCATGGGCCAGTTCGGCCGAAGCCTCAGCCTGCTGGACAGCTTGATCATCGCCCTCGGCCGCACGCGCGACAAGCGGGCGGTTGGGCCGATCCTGGAAAAGCTGGGCGGCCTGGACGCGAAGAAGGCATTCTCGCACCATCGGGCTGTGGCGATGGCGCTGGAGACTCTTGCGGATCCTGCCGCCGCCAAGCCGCTGGCGGACCTGCTGAAGAAACCCGAGATGACCGGTCACGCCCGCTCGACGGTCCGGTCGGCGATCGAGACGCCCAGGGCGCGAAACAACTCTCTGCGCGAGCTGGTCGTGGCCAGGGCGCTGTATCGCTGCGGCGACCACCAGGGCCTGGGCAAAAAGATTCTCGAGGCCTACGCGCGGGACCTCCGCGGGCACTTCTCACGCCACGCCCGGGCGGTGCTCAGCGAAAAAAAGCGCGCCGGGGGGAACCGGTAGCCTTCGGCCTGTGCGGTCGCCGCGGCGAGGTGGTTGCAATTAGCGGCCGGGGAGCTAAACTCAAGCGGCCATGAGCGCCATCGTGATCATTCCGGCCCGATACGCATCCACCCGCCTGCCGGGCAAGCCCCTGCTGTCGGAAACGGGCAAGCCGCTGATCCAGCACTGCGTGGAGTCGGCCCGTCGGGCGAAGCTTGTGGAGCGGGTAGTTGTGGCCACCGACGATCAGCGGGTTGCCGATGTGGTTGCGGCGTTCGGCGGCGAGGCGGTGATGACCGGCGCCGAGTGTCGCACCGGCACGGATCGCCTGGCCGAGGCGGCCGGCAAGCTGGGCCTGGCCGACGACGACATTGTAGTCAACGTCCAGGGCGACGAGCCGGACATGCCGGGTGAGTGCATAGACCGGTTGGTGAAGCTGCTGGAAGGCTCCCCGTGCCCGATGGCCACGCTGGCGACGCCGCTGACGGCGGACCAGGCCGCCGATCCGAACAAGGTGAAGGTTACGTTGCGGGCCGACGGGCGGGCGATGTACTTTTCGCGGGCGGTGATACCGTTCGACCGCCAGCACGCAGGCGTGGAATACCTGTGGCACCTGGGCATCTACGCCTATCGCGTGGATTTCCTCAAGCGATACACGACCCTCGATCCCACGCCTGCCGAGCAGGCGGAGAAGCTCGAGCAGCTCCGCGCCCTTGAAAGCGGCTTCGACATTGCGGTGGCCGTCGTCGATTACGACGGGCAGGGGATCGACACGCCCGAGGATTACGCCCAGTTCGTAAAGCGTTTCGCGGAGCAGTAAGAAACCCACGTCCCCAGGGGACGTGCGCCTTGGGGATTCTCACTTCAATGATTCTCAGACTTGTCCCTTGGGGATCGCCCCGTACTTCTCGAGCATTTCGAGGGCCCTGGGTTTGTCGTCCGGTTTTCCTCCCCAACGGCAGAAGATCTTTTCCGCGCAGTCGGTCTGCTGGGCCAGCAGATCGGCCGTGTCCGTATCGCCAAGCTGCACTTTCTTGCCCGCTTCGACGATCTTTCGATAATGCTCGATCCAATACACGCCCTGGGGATTGCCGTCGCCCGGTACCCACTGAATGCCGTCGAGATCCGCGATGCTCAGCAGCGAGTCTGTGTGGGCCAGTTGGCCGATGCCGTCCTGGTGGTAGAAGCTGTTCGTCAGCCGCTTGCACGTGGCCGCAAGCTCAGGCCGCACGAACTCGTCGAACATCTCGGGTGAGATCATGTAGCTGAAGTCGCACTGGAGCATGTAGTACGGCTCCGGGCTGAAGATCTTCGCCCACGCCGAGTAGCCGGGATTGGCCGGCCGGAGGACCTCGCTGACTTCCGCGTAGTACCTGTGCCAGAGCTCGTGGGCTTCCCACAGGAGCCGCTTGACTTCGTCCGGGTGGTCGTAGAGGTCCAGCAGGAGCTTTTCGGCCGGCCGGAACGTCGACAGGATGTCCAGGTTTCCGCCCAGGTCGGTCATGCTCACCTGCACCAGGCCGCCCCATCTGTTCACGGCCGCCCCGCAGATGTCCTTGATGCGGTCCAGCCACACGCTGCCCTCGTCGTATTCGAAGTGGATGTCCGCGATCTCCATCTGTTCGGTCGGGAGGAACCAGCATGTCCTGCCGTCGGGTTTGAGCTCCGCCCCGAGGAAGGCGGCCACCACGCCCGCGCCGAAGTTGGGCCAGACTATGGGCCCCGCGTCGCCGAGGTACGTGTTGCACGAAAGGTCATAGTCCCATCGGTCGACAATGGCCTCGGCTGGAACCGACATATCGTAGAACGCGGTGAAGTTGTGGGAGGGGATATCGGGCTCCGCCCGGCCGGGGTCTCGACCGCTCAACACCGCACCGAGAATGGGCCGATCCAGCTCGCCCGCCCACCAGCGGCGGAGGGTCTCGGTGATTTGGTCCCATCGGTCGAGGCTGAAGTCGATACCCATGGCTGGATCGAGATCATCCCGGCCGAGGCGCGCACTATCCAGCAAAAAGGCAGTCGGGAAGAAGGATTTGTGCAACGCGCATGGAACCGGTACATTCATCGGAACTTTCGGTGGTACGGTCTCTTGTGGAGCAAGCTCATCATGAAGACAACACTCATTATCCTGTGCGTGGTTCTTGGTTTGGTTGGCGGGGCGGCGGCAGATGTGTCGGTCTCCGTCAACGCCGACAAGGTTGCAGGCCGGATCGACGTGAAGATCTACGGCCACTTCCTGGAGCACATCTTCCACTCCGTCAACGGCGGGCTGTGGGGCGAGTTGGTCTGGCAGCGAAGCTTTGAGGGCGGCTCGAAAGGGGGCAAGTGGTTCAGGGAGGGCGACGACCTCGTGCAGAAGACCCAGGCGGACAACGTGCGGCTGCTCTTCGGGAAGCGCGAATGGGCCGACTACGAGTTCACGCTGGAGGCCAAGAAGACCGGCGGAGGGGAGGGGTTCCTGATCCTCTTTCGCGAGGCGTCGAAGGATGATTTCTACTGGTGCAATCTCGGCGGCTGGGGCAACACGCTGCATGCGCTGGAGCGTGGGGTCAAGGGAGGCAGCCGGTGGGGGAAGGTCGGTGAAGGCAAACCGGGGAAGATTAAGACCGGCAAGTGGTATTCAATCCGCGTCCGCTGCGAGGGGCCGAGGTTCCAGGTGTTCCTCGACGGCGCCAAGCTGATCGACTTCACCGACAAGACGCACCCGCACCTGAAAGGCCGCGTCGGCGTGGGCACGTGGCGGACGTCGGCCCGGTACCGCAAGCTGAAGGTCACCTCGCTGGACGGCAAGGTGCTGTTTGAGGGCTCCCCGAGGCTGCCCTCCGACGCCAACGTGGCCAGCGGCTGGCAGGCCTACGGGCAGGGCCGGTTCCAGTGGACCCAGGAGAAGCCGCTGAACTGCGATCACTGCCAGTTGGTCGAGCCTGACGGCGGCGAGGCGGGCGTCCAGCAGACGCCGCTGTTCATCCGCTCGTCCGAGAAGTATCACGGGTCGGTCTGGGCACGTGGGCAGGCAAAGGGAATGGTCGTGCGCCTGCTCGACGGCAAGAAGAAGCTGGCCGAAGCCGACCTGCCCGCCCCGAAACCCGACTGGCAGGAGCTTGCGTTTACGCTCACGCCGTCCGCCGCCGCCGACAATGCCACCCTTCAAGTCGGCGTCAAGGGCAAGGGCAAGGTCTGGATCGACCAGGTCAGCCTGATGTCCGGATCGGCCAGGAAGGTCGGCGGGTTCCGGCCGGACCTGTTGAAGGCCATCGCCGATCTCCGCCCGCCGGTCATCCGCTGGCCGGGCGGCTGCTTTGCATCGTTCTATCGCTGGAAGGACGGCGTGGGCCCGCAGCACAAGCGTGTGAAGTATCCCCGCGCCATCTGGGGCGATCAGGACGTCAACTCGTTCGGCACGGATGAGTTCATCGCGATGTGCCGCAGCGTCGGCGCCGAGCCGCTCATCGTCATCAACCTCGGCATGCACGATGCCCGGCAGAAGCGGGACGACTACTGCCAGGAGGCCCGCGACTGGGTTGAGTATTGCAACGGCCCGGCGACGTCCAAATGGGGCAAGGTCCGGGCGGCTAACGGCCATCCCAAGCCGTACGGCGTGAAGTACTGGGAGATCGATAACGAGATCTGGCGGCTCCAGCCGGACGACTACGCCGGCGTCGTCAAGCAGTTTGTCCCGGCGATGAAGAAGGTCGACCCGACGATCGTCACCATTGCGTGCGGCAGCGGGCAGTTGGGCCGGATCTGGGGTAAGGGCGACGAGGCCGTTATCGCCAAGTGCGCCGACATCGTCGATTACCTCAGCGTGCATCACTACGAGAGCGCCAACCGGTTCGCCGACGGGCCCGCCGCGGCTGAGAAGTTCTGGCGGGGCCTTGGCAGCAGGATCGCGCGGTCCAGCAACCCCAAGCTCAAGGTCTACGTGTCGGAATGGAACGCCCAGAGCACCGACTGGCGGACGGGGCTCTACTGCGGGGGGATTCTCAACGTCTTCGAGCGGTGCGGCGACTTCCTGACCCTGGGCGGGCCGGCCCTGTTTCTGCGGCACGCCTCGGCCCGGTCCTGGGATAACGCGTTCATCAACTTCGATCACCGCCGATGGTTCCCCGCGCCCAACTACGTGGTGATGAAGCTCTGGCGAGACCACTACGCGCCGAACCGGCTGGCCGTCGAAGGCGACCTGGCCGGCCTCAGCGCCGTCGCGACCAAGTCCGCCGACGGCAAGTGGGTCTACGTCAAGGCCGTCAACCCGACCGACAAGGCCGCCACCCTGATCGTGGAGATCAAGGGCGACTTCCAGCCGGGCAAGGTGAGCATGCGCATCGTTGCGCCGGATTCGCTGTCGGCCCGCAACTCGCTGGACAAGCCCGACGCCATTCGTCCCGCGAAGGGCAGCGCCAGCTTGGACGGCCGCAAGATCCGGATCAAGCTTCCCCGATGGTCTGTCGGCGCGGCGACCGTCGGCCGGAAGTAACCCAAGCCCTGGTCCGGCGCTGATCCCAACCTCTAGATGGAAAACCCCCTAAGGCGTCCGTTGCGCCGCGGGGGATCTTCGCTCCAGCAGGCACGCCACCACGCCGCCGGCCGCCCCCACGGCCAGCCCCGCAGCGTGGGCAACGCCCACCGTCACCACGCCTGCGGGAAGACCAATGCCTGGCACGGTGCCGACAGCAAACACGTCGCACGCGACCTTAGCGGCCACCGCAGCCAGCAGGCCGAGGCGAACAGCCGTGATCGAGCGGCCGGTCCCCGGCAAAGGCGAAACCAGGACCAAGGCCAGTAAGGCATAGTCAATCGCAGACAGGCCGCGATAGATCGCGATGTCGCCGGCCCCTGCATGCACCGCCAACCCGACGGCCGGAATAGCAGCCAGAACGACCGCCGATTTCAGGAAGCCGCGCTCCCGCCCCAGCCACCACAACATAGCGAACGAGCCCAGATCACCGGCCAGGTGGGGCCAGCCCCAATGGCTCAGGTGACAGGTCACCATGCGCCACCACTGCCCGCCTGTGACAGCGGCCCGGTCGAACTGTAGGGTCGTCTGGGCCTGCATCGACATCTGAACCAGGACGGCCGCCAGGATTATCGCCGCGGGCAGGGCGAGGGCGGGGCGCAAGAGGCCCCGCCCGGCCCGCCACCTCGCGGCGTTCTCGACGACCCGACTGCTCAGGATGGGGGCTATTGCCGTTTGCACGTGCGGGTCCTTCTGCGATTAACTGCCTTTGCCCCAGCCAGCATGGCGATCACGATCAGAGCGACGTGCCCAACGGAGCCTCCCCCGGAGCCTCCTCCCCAGTTCCAACCGCCGCCCGAACTCTTGCCGCCGCCCGAACTTTTACCGCCGCCGCTCCCGCCGGAGTGCATGTTCGGGTTCTGCACGGTCATCTCATAGCTCACACCTTCGGGCATGGGCACCGCTACGGGCACGAGCTTCCCCCGGCCGCCGAACTTCGTCGGCGTCTCGTCAATCGCCACGAATGACGTGTACCTGGTCATCAGCGAGTATGCCAGGGCCAGCTCGGTGATCTGGTCCTTAACGGCCTGGGTGTTGCCGCTTCCAATCTTGTCCAGTTCCAGTTGTTTGATCCGCTGGCGGGCCCAGATGCTCGGCAGCGGTGAGGTGCCCTTCGTCGGGCCGGGAAAGCTGAACTTCTTCTTGGTGCCTCTGGGCTCCTTGCCGATTCGACCGAGCGTTTCAATTGTTGCCTCGCCGCCCTTGCGGTACCGCCCGCTCACGTATACGGGAAGGCCGGCATAAAGGTCCGGCACATGCGACGGGACGCAATCGAAAACCTTTACGCCGTCGATCTCCACCTTTACATCCGTCAGCACGGGTTTGTCGATCCGCTCGGCAAATCGCTTGATGACATCCTCGGGCTTGTCCTTCAGCAGGATGACCTCGGACGCTCCACGCCCGAGAATGGCCATCCTGTCCAGCAGGTAGCGGTTCACACTGGACCCGACGCCAAAGGTGAAGAACCGCGCCGTGCCGACGTTGCGATTGATCTCAGCAAAGATCTCATCTTCGTTGCCGATGTACCCGTCGCTGAGCAAGACAATCATTCGCATGGTCCCCTCGGGAATATCCTTGCTCAGGGCCGCCCGGATGCCTTTGAGCATCTCAGTCCCGCCGCCGGCCTGCAGGCCCTTGACGTAGCGGATACCTGCCTTGACGTTCCGCTCGCTGGCCTCCAGCGGGTCCGGCCGGAACGACGAAGCGTTGTAGCTGAATACGTAGATATTGAAGCGATCGGTCGGCCTTAGGCCCTCGAGCAGCTTGACGGCCGCTTTCTTGGCCAGCTCGATCGGCTTGCCGGTCATCGAGCCGGAGACGTCCATCAGGCAGATGACCTCGCGTGGACGAATCTGATCGTCGGCCGGTGCCTTCGGCGGCTGGAGTATCATCGTAAAGTACCCGCTCTTGCCGTCGTGGTAGGCCAGGATGCCCGCTTCCGGCTGCTTGCCGGCCGTGGCGATGTTCAGCACGAAGTCCTTGTTCGGGATGGAATCCTCTGCGTCCAGCACCACGAGGGCCCGGGAATCACCTTCTCGCTTGATCGTTGTGGTATGGGCGCGGGAGGTGATCTCCTGGATGGGCACGCCGGTCTGGATGTCGACGGTAAGGCTGATGTCGAAGCCCGGCCTGTTCCCCGGCGGAATGACCGGCGGGGTGATTCGCGAAGCATCCGGCACGCGGTCTGTATCTGGCAGGCGGCCGTGGCCGGACTGCTTGACCATGGCCGGCTGAGCGGGAAACTCGTTGGGGCCGAGGAACCCGCCCTTGCCGCTCGGCGAGCCGGGAATGTACCTCGGGCCGACCACCATAGGAAACACCACTTCGTAGGCCCCATCCTTATAAGGCAGGGTCTGAACGTAACGGATGACCACGTGGATGGTCTCCTCGGGGCCGATGTTGGCCACGGACTGCGTGAAGATGTTCGCCCGCTCTTGTTCCAGCAGGCTGGCCCGCTTGCCCTGGTCGCGGGCCTTCTCGTACTTGCGCCGGGCCGCTTCGCGACGGTCGATCTTCCCGCGGATGATGCGCTTGCCGATCCGCATCTCCGTGGCGGTGACGGCCGAGTCGTGCGGCAGCGGAAAGACATACTCCGCCTCGATCGGCCTACGCAGCGGGTTGTAGAACTCCTGCGTAACCGTCACCTCAGCCACAAAGCCGCGCACCCTTATCTTGACGTCGGTGTGCTTCAGCGGCGCGACGGCAGGGGCGTCCTTTTTGAACAGACCCTTGGGGGCCTGGAGATCCGCGTTCTTGATCTCCAGCCGTCCCTGTCCCACGGGCTTCCAAGTCGTAGCGGCCGACAGCGGTGCAGAGACCGCCATCAGTACGATCGCTGCCACCACGACCAGGCGTGCCGACCAACCGGCTGCCTGGATGACCCGTGTGGTGCGGATTTTTTCGTATGCTCTCATTTTCATGTACCTTTCTGCGTGCGCACTTCCGGCGCACGCTGCCTGTAGTCAGGCAATCTCTTGGCGATCCCCCGCCGCCCTTGCGTGGGCGGCCGGCGTATCCCGTTGTCTGCTTCCCAGCTCATTCTCTGTAGCTTTGCCCCGAGGGTGCTCCTTACTCAGGCCTGTTTCATCTGGTGTTCGCTAAGCATCTGCTCGACGAGCTCATCGAGCAGGGAAACGTCGGTCGTTGCGACAAAGCCCTGGTGCCACAGCCGTCCACCGGCCGTCGTCCACGCCAGGCCGTAAACCATGCGGGAGATGACGCCCTCGTCCGTGCGAGCAATCTCGTGCAGCTTGCTGCGGAATCGGCTGAGGGCCGAAGGGGGGTATAAGACGCGAATCGAGCGGGCCTTGTCCGGCTCCTTTGTGATGTAGCCCTTCTTTTCGAGGGCCGTCAGGTGCCCGCGAACGGCGTTGATATTGATGAGCCCAACCGCCCGGCCGATCTCGCGTATGGTGGGTGGAAAGCCGTTGCCGGCTAAATGACCCTCGACAAACGTCAGAACCTTTGTCTGCTGCTGTGTCAAAGCTATCCTTGCCATGGTGCTTATCCTTACACTATTTCTATGTATAGTATACGCATGTATACCATCGAAATCAAGCGATTTCCTGGCCGGGGTCGAAAATTCTTTTACGCGGCAAATTACCGAGACCAGGCGGGGGTTTGAGGATTCCGGGATGCTGAAGCGATTGAGTGGGAACATTATCGCAGGGCCGGGCGTCTAAAGAGTCAGCAGGATGAGTTTCCTGTTCCTCCAGCAGGCCCTGCGGGGCAGAAAGGGGTAATCCGATGAGAATGACAACAAAATGCACCGTGTTCGCGATCAGTGTGTGGGTCTTGGCGATGCCGGCTGTGGCGACTTTCGGCGCGCCGGCCAAGGGGAAACCCACCACGGCCCCGGCGGGCAAGACCAAGCCTCTGAGCGACAACGTCGAGCGAGGCCTGGTCTGGCTTGGGCAGCATCAATTGGAAAGCGGCGCCTGGGGCCAAGGCGAGGAGTCGAAGGGAATGGGCCGCGGAGCGACGCTGAAGGACAGGCCCAGTGTCGGCGACACGTGCACTGCGCTGCTTGCGTTGCTGCGGGGCGGCAGCACTCCTGAAAAGGGGCCTTATGCGAAGAACGTCGCCGCCGGTGTGAAGTTCGTTTGTGCCCAGGTTGAGGAGGCGGACGTCAGTTCGCCGTTCGTCACCAAACTGCGCGGCACGCGGATTCAGCAGAAGCTCGGCCAGCAGATAGACACCTTCCTGACCAGCCTCATGCTGACCGAGGTCCAGGAGAAAACGGCGGACAAGGAACTACTGGCCCGCGTGACAAAGGCCCTGGAGAAGGTCCTTCGCAAGATCGAGAAGAACCAGGGAGCCGACGGCAAGTGGGGCAAGGCGGGCTGGGCCCAGACGCTGGAGCAAGGGATGGCCGTCAAGGCGCTCAACCGTGCGGCGCAGGCGGGCAACAAGGTCGATGATGCCGTCCGCGAGAAGGCCCGGACCGAGTCGCGCGGCCGTTTCGACAAGAAGTCGGGCAAGTTCTCGAAGACCGGCTCAGCCGGGGTGGATCTTTACGCGACCGCATCGTCGCTGGGAGGCATGCAGGATTCGGTCAACACGGACGCCAAGCTCGAGCAGAAAGTCCGCGAGCAACTGAAAACCGCTAAGACCCAGGTGGAACGCCAGGCGGCGCAAAAGAAACTCCAGGGCTACGCAGAAGCGAAAAAAGATCTCGATGCTGCCAGGAAGGCCGTGGTGGCAAAGATCTCCGACCGTCGCTTCATTGCGGGGTTTGGCTCCAACGGCGGGGAGGAGTTCCTCAGTCACATGACCATCGGCGAGTCGCTTGTCATCGAGGGCGGCGATGCCTGGAAAAAGTGGGACGAGTCCATGACCCGCAACATGAACAAGATCCAGAACGCCGACGGCAGTTGGACCGGGCATCACTGCATCACGGGCAGGACGTTCTGCACCTCGGCGGCACTGCTTGTGCTGATGGTGGATCGCACGCCGGTGCCTCTGGCGGCCAAGATCCGCCGGCGGCGGTGACCGGAGGTGCAAACCGTGCACCCCTGCCCCGCAGCGAGTGCGATTTGGCGGGTGTGCATGGTCCTGGCGGCAGTCGCACTGCCGGGCTGCCGCACGGGAAACGCCGAACTTGTCGCCAGGATTGACGCGTCGCTCGACCTTGCCGGGCGATACCTGATCTCCAAACAGTCGCCGGACGGGGCCTGGCGCTCCGAAACGTACGGGGCGCTGCGTGTCGGCCCGGCCCTCACGCCCTATGTCATCAGCTCGCTCTTCTTCATGCCCCAGGCGGGGCCGCAGGCCCGAATTGCATACCGCAAGGGCGTTGATTACCTGGTGAGTTTCGTCGGGGCGGATGGGGCCGTTAAGGCCGGGCCGCGCGAACTGCTCTTCCCGGTTTATACCGCGGCAATGGCCAGCCGCATGGTTCGCCTGGAGGATCCAAGCCCGCGCAACCTCCGCGCCCATCGGGCCTGGCTGAAGTACCTGCTGGC